>Ga0131853_10007913_pt1 | contig 19299 bp, 13 predicted proteins | sample TergutLab28metaG_FD_92764 | JGI IMG/M metagenome (GOLD analysis project Ga0131853, IMG submission 92764) | Labiotermes labralis P1 segment gut microbial communities from Petit-Saut dam, French Guiana - Lab288 P1 (version 2) (version 2) | ecosystem: Host-associated > Arthropoda: Insects >...
AGCAGCGGCTGCTGTGGCCATTTTAGCGGTATCGAGTAACGATTTGCCTTCCATAAGTCCGCAAATAAATGCAGCATCAAAAGAATCACCGGCTCCTGTAGGGTCTTTTGCGTTTATCGGATACACACCCAGAGTGAATGCTTCGTTTCTGGTATATACCCTGCAGCCTTGTGAGCCGTCTTTCATTGCAATAACTTCAAGACATGGATTTTTGAAACAGAATTCAACAGCTTCTTCAACGGTGCTCTTTCCGGTTAGCATTAAAAGTTCTGCTCGGCCGGGAAGCAAAACATTACAATATTTCATTACTTCATTGACTTTATCATATCCGTGTTTTATTAGCTCGGGACGAATATTTGGATCAAAAGAAATTTTAGTACCCCTAGATACAAGGCCATTCATTAACTTTATTATTTCACTGCCAAAAGTTAAATCAGCCATCAAAGAGCAGCCCATAATGTGAAAATAGCTGACATTTTCGCCCAGACAACCGGGCTCGGGAGCAAGAGACCATGTAGCAGGCGTGTCCGGGAAATGAAAAATAAATTGTCTTTCACCGTCAGAGAAATAACTGACAAAGGCAACGCCTGTGCTAGCTCCTTCATATTCGGTGACTAAAGAGCAGTCTACACCGCTTTCATTTAGTCTTGACAATATGCACTTGCCAAAGTCATCACGCCCAACTCCACCTACGATACCTGCCGAATGCCCCAGCTTAGCCACGGTATTTATAAATATTGCCGGAGCACCACTTGGGTATGGGCCAATGAACTTGCCTGCTTTGTATAAAGGTATATCAGGCTCGGGGCGCATAATTTCACAAAGCAACTCACCCATAGTCCAAATCATTACACCACTCCCTTTTTCAATATAATGTTGGCGTACAAGGCGGTTTCGCTTGTTGTTACAAGTGCATATGCGCTTGCAGCACGCTTATAAAAATCCGGCTTTTCCAGTTGAATATCTTTTGCGCCATGTGGCTCGCACTTGTCGATGATTTTTCTAAACTCAGACCAAATTTCCGGAACATAAGGATCGTCAGGTAAAACCGCCATTAGAGCAACAGGATATTCTACATACGTATCGAGAGGCATAAATCTCAAAACTGCATCAAGAATAACAGGGATACCATGACCATCCATTCGAACAACTTTATCAGGATGGCCAAACTTAGGGAAATTTCCGTCTGCTAAAACAAGTTCGTCACCATGTCCCATCTCCATCATAATTTTCAACAATTCCGGCGATAATATATTGGGAATACCTTTTAACATTTTGTAAGCCTCCTACTATTTGGCAATAACGCCATCCAAATCCCAGAGATCTTCCCAGCCTTTAGCGTGTTCCCAAAGGAAGACCTGACCTTTTATAAGTCTGCAATTTTTGTCGATTTTCGCAATCGCCGCCATTTCATCCTCAGTCAAAGTCATGTCAATGACACATCTTATGTTAGCAAGAAGTTTATCTCTTTTTACAGAAAATGGAATTGGTATCTGACCGCGTTGCAAAGCCCATCTTATGCAAATAATGGCAGGATGTACATTGTATTTCCTCGCCAGTTCAATAATAACAGGGTCTTCTGTAGCTACAGTATCGTCTGACACTTTGTCTCTTTCGGGTCTGGCAGGAGAACCTATCGGAGAAAAGCCTACTGGCTGGATATCGTTATCGACACAGAAATCGAAAAGTTCTTGTTGTTGGAAATGCGGATGTAATTCCATTTCATTGCACGTGGGTTTGATGTGGGCATCAGGCAATATAAGATTTAGTTTTGGTATGGTAACATTGGATACCCCAATATTTCTTACAAGGCCTGATTTTACAAGAGATTCCATTTGCCGCCACGTTTCCATGAAATTTTCATGGATATACGGTACAGAATCCGGATTGCGGGCATCCGAATCGCACCCCGGAGGATGGTAGTTTGGAAAGGGCCAATGAACAAAATACATATCCAGATAATCTAGACGCAAATCTTTCAAAGTCTTTTCACACGCCAAAGGCACATCACCGCTGCCGTGCATGTCATTCCAAACTTTTGAAGCTATAAATAACTCGTGACGCTTTATTTCACCGCTGTCAAGAGCATCTGAAATAACGTCGCCAATTAACTTTTCATTACCATAGCAAGCGGCACAATCAAGTAGTCGAAATCCAATAGTAAGTGCTTCCTTGACTCCCCTTGCCACTTCGACATCGGAAACGCTATCAGATCCAAAAGTGCCTATACCAATACCCGGCATAAAATCGCCGGAAGATAGTTTCCTTTGTGGTACTTTTGATGGGTCTACCGAGTCTTTTGCAATCCTAAACTTTTCCAAAATACAATCGTCCTCTCTTGTTTTGAATTTGTATAAGCCGTGCTTTTAGGCAGGAGACTTCATGCTTGTGTTACTCTCCATTACTATTTGCCGATTAGAAAAGATGAAACGTTTCTCATTTGTAGATTAGCACGTGTAACCAGAACTGTCAACCCCGGCGGTAAAAATATTGCAATACCATCTTTTGAGCGTTACTGCTCATGGCTAACTTGCACACAGTTCATGCGGCACTCGGCAATTCTCAGTATTCCATTTTTGAAATAACACGACAAACCTTGCATTGCCTTTTTCCGTCTGCCGTCGTTGAAAAACCTTGAAAGGCCAGTGGCATTCCTGCGATTTTTCGCCTAGTCAGACGAAAAAATCCAACGCAACTTTTGTACGGCTATTTCAAAAACGGAATACTAGTGTTTGTCGACCAATGCTGGGCAAACATATCACATATTATGAATTCAGTATAAAATGAAGTGTTTGCGAGCATTGTTGGAGATAAATGCTATGAATTGACGAGTGCCGCATGAAATGTAACTTTTGAGCAAAACAAGGTTGGATTTGTGCACATTTGACATAAATTTTGTATGAAATTTGTGGACTATTGAATCGAAAAATTTGTTGACTACCTGTTAACTCATATGTTAAAATAAAAACAAAGCGAAACGTTTCGCATCGATTCTTACAGTCTTTTCTCGTTTCTTGTTTAGCAACACCGACATACTGATTGAGTCGTTTGTTTTTTGAACGCCTTTCCAAATGACCTGGAATCTTCATTTACCGGAAGTTTTTTTCAATCATACATAATCGAAAAAAGAAAGGAAAATTTTAATGATGATTAATTTGAATGCAGTTGGTGATTTTTCAATCAAAGCCGGACCATTTGAGGCTTCTTTTGAGTCTCTACGGAAATTTGAATGCCCTGAGTGGTTTAAAGATGCAAAGTTCGGAATTTGGTCACATTGGGGTCCACAGTCTGTGCCAATGTACGGTGACTGGTATGCCCGTAATATGTATATTGAAGGTCATGAACAGAACCTCTACCACCTCAAAAAATATGGACATCCGAGTAAGTTCGGTTATAAGGATGTTGCTGCTTTGTGGAAAGCTGAAAAATTTGACCCTGCATCACTTATGGAACTGTTTGTTCGTGCGGGTGCTAAGTATTTTGTTGCTCAAGCGATGCATCACGACAACTTTGACAATTTCGACTCAAAATATCAACCGCGTTTCAACTCCGTTGCAATGGGACCGAAAAGAGACATATTACAAGAATGGAAAAAAGAGACTATAAAACATGGATTGCGGTTTGGTGTTACAGAACATCATGGAGCCAGTTACAGTTGGCTTGGTACATCAAAAGGCTGTGACTATCAAGGGTTTTATCGTGGTATTCCATATGACGGGAATGATAAGAATTTTAGTGATTTGTATTACGAGGATAACAATGGCTACAAACTGTTTGAACGGGGTAAGTATGACCGCGCAGGATGGTATACTACCTATGAACCTTTCCATAAACATTGGTTTTTAAGAATTAAGGACTTAATAGATCAATTGCAGCCGGATTTACTCTATTCAGATGGAGGTGTGCCGTTTTTACGTGTGCCGGACGACATGTTACATCATTATAGTGTACACGAAGCCGAATTTGACGAAACACAAGAATCCGCACAATATGGATTGAAAATAGTTGCGCATCTTTACAATTCTAGCATAGCCCGCAATGGGGAGAACAGGGCTATATATAATCAAAAAGATAGAAACAGTAGAGTGTTCAATATAGGTATCCTTGACATTGAACGTAGCCAAGAAGATAAAATTACTCCATATTACTGGCAGACAGACACGTCAATAGGTGATTGGTTTTATACAGTAAAAGACGTATACAAACCGTGGAATGTTATCGTCGAAACCCTGGTAGACATTGTCAGCAAAAATGGAAACCTTCTAATGAATATCCCTCAAAAGCCTGACGGCACAATAGATCTTGAGTGCGAAGATACTTTAAAGCAAGTTGCAAAATGGATGGATGTCAATAGCGAAGGCATCTATGGTACGAGGCATTTCAGGGTTTCGGGAGAAGGCAATTCAGATTTTGTACGAAAAGAAGGTAGCTTTGACGAACAGGCAGTTGCATGGCAGCCGGATGATATCCGTTATACATGTAAACCGGGTGTTGTGTACGCATTCCTAATGCGCCGCCCATACGAAAATACAGCAGTTCTACGTGAACTTAATGATAGCCGCGAAAGAGTCTCTAATGTGCAACTCCTGGGTGGTGACACGCTTGAATTTATTCAACATGGTGCAGCTTTAGTTGTTAAACTGCCTGAGCGGTTACCATTTTCTGACTGGGTGAACTGTTTGAAAATCACATTAGCATAATAGCTCTTGAGAATGTAAAGGATTTGATTTGGTATCCTGCTGAAGTTAACACATCAATCCGCGCGGATGGTTTTATCATCAAGAGAAAGACGATAAAGTTCGTTCAAAGGAACGGGGAGGGGCGGCTGCCTCTCCCCGTTTTGTTCATAAGTTGAGTTGACTGTTTAAAAGGATTTGGTGCTTAGTTTCTACCTGATGCAATTTTGTAGATTTCTAAGTACCTGTAGATACCAAAGGCTCTTAACTCATCCAGATACTGCTCCCATTCTGCTTCGATATCGCGATCTCCTACGATGAATTGTGCCATCGACATGCGGATGAAGCTGTTTAGACTTGCTTCAATTTGATTAAATTCGCTCAAATACTCAAGAGGTACAAATACATTGTATTGCAAGCGAGTTTCCGGCACAAATGGCAGAAGTGTTACAGTGTCCATAGTAATACGTTGCTCATAGTGCTCAGGCAGATATATATCATCACCTTCTACCATTGGTAGTTCTCCTGCGCGTACAGGGGCTATGTCAGGTTGCGGACCAACGGTTAATGTATAAGGGAGTAAATCCACATCAGCAGTATCTAATCTGAAGAAGTTAGCTTGGTCACCAAAAACATTAAGCGTGCCGACAGGTGCTGCTTCCCAGCCAATACCTTCAGGACCAAACATGCGGGATCTGTGTAAGAGTTGATCTAACATAATGTTGTCAAGCCAACGGAATGCAGCTTCCGGATGTTGGGCTGCGTCGGTTAAAACTGCATGGAAACCACCAAACTCACCCTCATTAGCGTTGTCAGGTTGTCTTTGGAAGCCTGTAGAACCACGTAGTGGTTCTCTCAAAGCTTGATAAGTTCTAGCTTCATCAACATTATTCAAGTCAAATCCCATGGCAGGATGGTCAACGACAAACATACCAACTGAGTGTGGAGTAGAGCGAACAGTTAGACCTAGTGCTTCAGCTGTTTGTGAAAATGCTGCTCTGTCAACCAAACCATCATCATACATGCCCCTCAAGAAGCGTAGACCTTCGCGGAATTGATCTGTCATAACAGAGATTTCAACAGAAACTCCATCATCAGCTAAATTGAGCCAGAAATCGGGCACTACAGTCTGAAATGCCATACCGATTATACCAATCTCAAGCATTGTATTCCACTCGGTAGCACCTGTAATACCAATTGGGTCAGTAACGCCGGCCGGATTGTTATGAACAAATTGATACAGAACTTCACGAAGCTCATCGGTTGTTGTTGGCATATCCATACCCAGCATTTCCAACCAGTCTGTACGGACGTATATCTTTGGATATGCACGGCAGTGGAAACATTCAGAGAAGCGAGGTACACCATAAATTTCACCGTCAGGTGCAGTCATTCTCTCACGGAAGTAAGGGTTGTGATCAAAAAGTTTATGTATATTCAATCCGTAACTGTCTATGAAATCAGTTACCGGAAGTAGTATGCCTTCACGGATTCCGTATTGCATAACATCTGACCAAGTAACCATAGTAGGCCAGTCAAGTAATAGCATTTCCGGATAGTCACCACTTGCAAACATTAGATTACGCTGAGTAAGGCCATCTCCTCCGGTGGGACCGACTATTATATCCAAAAATACATTGGTTCTTTCACCTATTTCCTGAAGAAGTACATGGTTATCCCAATCAGTATCACCTCCACCTTCAATCCATGTCGTGATGGAAATTGGTTGACTCATAATGAGCTCACCGGTAGGGTTGAATGTTGCATCTCCGCCTGTTGCTTGATTTTCATCAGAATCACATGCAACAGCAAATATCAAGCCGAATGCAAGCAAAACGGATATTATCAAGCATTTGATAGTTTTTCTTTTCATTTTTTTCTCCTAAATAATTTATTTTGGTTTAAATGATAAGATTATCCTTTGACAGCACCTATCATAATACCCTTAACAAAGTAGCGTTGAATAAATGGATACAGAAGCATAACAGGTATCGTACCTATTACAATAGTAGAATATTGCAGTAAGTGTCGCATTTCCTGCGCTTCCACCATCTCTCTGATATCAACGGTCATACCGGGCATTGCATCTAATATTAATATTTCTCGAAGAATCAATTGTAATGGGAACATTGTACTGGTTCTCAGATATAACAGCGCCGGGAAGAATGCATTCCAGTGCCCTACCGCATACAATAAAACATTAACAGCGATTATCGGAGCAGCAAGAGGGATTGCAAACTTCAGCAAAAACATGTAATCATTACATCCATCAATTGTGGCACTTTCTAACATTTCATCCGGAATTGTATGCCTGAAATATGTTCGTGTGATGATGAGGTTCCACACAGCTATAGCACCCGGAATTACCATAACCCAAAATGTATCAATCATGCCGAGGTTAAAAATGAGCATATATGTAGGAATCAAGCCTCCATTAAATAGCATAGTAAACACGAACAGAAGCATAACCGAGGGTCCTGCACGTAAGTCCTTTCGGGATAGAGGGTACGCAGCAAGTAATGTCATAACTAAATTAATAGTTGTTCCTACTGCAGTATACATCATTGAATTCCAGAAGCTTCGCATGAGCATGTTATGTTGGAAAACCCTGATGTATCCCTCAAGATTAAAATCGACAGGCCAAAGGAATACCTGAGCAGAAAGTAAGGCTTGGGGTGTAGAAAACGACGCGGCAATTATGAATATAAGAGGAATCATAATTAATATGGCAGAAATAATACAGAAAAAATAAGTAAATACTCTGAAGATATGGTCTCCGGGCGTCGTATAAAAGCGCAGGGAACTGAAGCGTTCTGATGATTTACGTTTTGATCTTCTAATTAGCTTTTCACTTTCAGTCATAATTATGACCATTCCTTTCGATATTCCTAATCACAAAATAACCATGAAAAATTGATGGTCATTTTCTAAAACAGACTTGTCTCGTTAATCCTTTTCGCACACGCATTTGCAGTTAATATAAGGATAAAGTTTACGACTGAATTAAACAGACCGACTGCTGCTGCATATGAGAACTGGAAGCCTGCAATACCCCGTTTATATACGAATGTACTTATAATCTCTGAATACTGAAGGTTCAAAGGGTTTTGCATGAGATATGCCCTGTCAAATCCGATTGCCATGATTGCACCCAGTGCCAATATAAGCTGAATTACTATTGTGGGTTTGATACTTGGTAGATCCACATTCCAAATGCAGGAAAGCCTGCCTGCTCCATCAACTATTGCAGCCTCTGTTAAAGTGGGGTCAACAGAGGATAGTGCTGCGATGTAAATAACTGCACTAAACCCCATAGTCTGCCACACTATAGACCAGACGTACATATCACGGAACATACTTGCCGTGCCCATAAAGTCTATTCTGGTTCCACCAAAAAGACTAATCATATTGTTTACAAAACCGGTGCGTATCGAGAAAAAATTAACCATCATACCAACAAGCACTACGACAGATATAAAATATGGTAAATACGTAATCATCTGTACTGATTTTTTCAAAAAACGACTACGCAGCTCGTTAATGGATAGTGCAAGTATAATTGGTATCGGGAATCCTACAAGCAAGGTGTAAAAACTCAAGATTAATGTGTTTTCCATAAGTCTTCGGAAATCAGGAGTTGTGAAAAAGGTTCTAAAATGCTGAAAACCGACCCATTCGCTTCCGAAAATCCCTGCCCGTATGGAAAAATCATTAAATGCCATAATAATTCCGCCCATAGGAATATAGGCAAAAATAATAAGCCATGTTACCGGCAGCAGAAGCATCGTATACAGTTGCCAGCGTCTTCTCATTTCTTTTTTTACTGCTTTCAAAACTTTATCTCCTTATGTTTTTCAGCCGTTATCAGCGTAAAAAGTATTCTAGGTCAAGAACTTTTCAAATAGCAAAAGTGCGAAACGTTTCGGATAGTATTGTCATAATACTAAAAGCACACTGTCCTTGTCAAGCGTTTTTTAGGATTTGTACAATGCGAAATGCAAAAACAACATTCGTTTTGTGCATATTTGACCGCTTAATTAATTTAATGATTAGTTCAAACGGAAAGCTCTTGATTACATGATAGCGGATCCTGTCGGACGTGTTACCAGCGATAAGCAAGTTCATCGGCGTACTCAAGATAACGTTTTACTCCCTCAGGATTGACATTCCAGGGGATGTGATTGCCGATGCACATCATATACCCACGGGACATCTTGCCTGTTTCGACCATGCTTTCTACCATTGCCTTGATTTCATTCGGGTTATTTCTGTTTAGAACTCGATTATCACCTTCTCCGGCGAGGAAACAATCCTTGTATTTCTTTGCTAGTATTTTGTAGTCGGTGTATGGCTCACTTATGAAGCCTCTTGCACCACATGCCATGACATCATCTGCATAGGCATCAATGCAACCGTCAACCATAAAAATGACTTCCTTTCCTGCTGCTTTCAGCATAGACCAGTATTCTTCATATCGAGGGAAAATATATTTATGCATCCATTGTGGTGAGCAAACAGGCCCTCTTGTCATGACTATATCATCATGACAAACCGCAAAATTTACAGGAAGTCTTGCAGCTGCGCGAAAAACCCGGCGGTTTATTTCAGCAAATTCATCCATGATTCTCTCAAACCTGTCGTCAAGACAGCATTCCAGGAACAGCTCCCACCCGAAGGTAAGCATTGGCCACATAAACATCGTATTGTAAAAACTGAATGAAGCTGACGATCCTTCGGGCGCTTTGTCGCCCCACTGAGCAGGGTATCTGGTGCGAAACCGCTCATATATCACGTCATCACTTGAGTAATCACCGGGTTCAATAACAAAAGACCAATCTGTAAAATCTGCATGTTCAAGAGGGCTGAAGTTAAAAACATCGTCTGCAGTCTTGAAAATCATTTCGCCATGGAGGAATGTATCTGTTGTACTATCCCCCCATCTGACTGTGTGATTGTCGGGGTCACTTGACAGTTCGCCCCCCAATTTAGGTTTGGGTTTTGGTACATCCGTATCAGGGACAGGTAGCTCAAGCATAGGATAAAGTTCCAACAATTTTTTGCGGCATTTTTTGGGATGGTCATAGTAATCGATTCCTGTTAAATATGTTTCAGCATCCGGATTTGACCAATGCTCCCAATGAGCGATTTTTTGACTGCCGTTGCCCATATAAATGTTATATCTTTCATCTGCCTGCATAGAATAGCTCCTTAATCCTTAAGTAGTAATTTCTATATCTTTATCTGCCGAAAGTGCGACATTGATATCCTTGCCGTTATAACGAACAGTTATATCTCGTGTTGGCAGATTGGCATCAAGCTTTAGGGCTGCTGATTTAACCGTACCATTTGTAAATTCAATGTCAACAGTAATACCGCCGCGCGCGCGTAGACCTTTTACATAACCGTTGCCTAGTTCATCAGGCAGTGCAGGTAGCAAGACTATCAAACTTTCACTGCTTTGCAGCAAAAGCTCGGCAATGCCTGCGCATGCGCCAAAATTAGAATCGATTTGGAATGGTGGATGACCTCCGAGCATATTAGGGTAACAACCTCCACCACCGGAATAGTTCGTTACTCCTGTTTCAGTGAGACGCAATTGTTTCTTTAAAAGTGCAAAAGCTCGCTCTTTTTCGCCAAGACGTGCCCACAAATTTACGCGCCACGCCAAAGCCCAGCCTGTGCTTTCATCTCCACGCAGTTCAAGTGTTCTCTTGCAGGCATTCGCCAAGTCAGGTGTAAGTTCAGGAGTGATTTCAAAACCCGGATATAACGGGTAAAGATGAGAATTATGTCTGTGATCAGGCTCCGGCTCAGGATATTCTTCACTCCACTCAAGCAACTCACCTCTGTTTCCGATTTTGTACGCAGGCATCTTTGCGAGTGCGGCAGCGGCATCTTCTCTAAACTGAGGGTCTACACCAAGTATGTCACAACAGTTAATGGCGTTTTTTAAGGTTTCTTTGACAATCGCAACAGTCATTGTTGTAGTTTTTGATAAGGGCCAACCTTTTCCCTCGTAAGTAAATGTGTTTTCTGGGGAAGTTGAAGGCGCAAATACTAACATTCCATCTTTATCCTCTGTTAAAACATCCAAGAAAAAGCGTGCTGCATCACGAATAATCGGCCATCCCTTTTTCTTTAGAAAGTCTTTGTCCATGGAAAAAGCATAATGCTCATAAGCGTGTGCACTTAACCACCCTGCTGCAAGAGGCCAGAATGCATAAGTAAGGTTTCCTTTTCCATTTTCTCCAACCGGATTTGACAATCCCCATAGATCAGTATTGTGATGTACAACAAATCCTCTTGCGCCATAGTGAATGCGGGCTGTTTCTGCACCTGTAACCCGCAGCGTTTGCATTAAGTCGAAAAGTGGCGCATGACACTCAGATAAATTTGTTACTTCAGCAGGCCAGTAGTTCATCTCGGTGTTGATGTTGACGGTGTAATTCCCACTCCACGGTGGTCTTATGTGTTGATTCCATATTCCTTGTAAGTTCGTTGGCTCAGTCCCCGGTCTTGACCCGGCAATCATCAAATATCTTCCGTATTGGAAAAGAAGTGAAAATATTGACTTGTCTTGTTCTGAAGTTGCCCAGTCTGCTAGTCTTTGCGAGATAGGTATATCATCTTTACCTTTGCCGAAGCTGATATCTACACGTTTGTAAAGCGCCTGATGGTCGGCTATGTGTCTTTCTTTCAGTGTCCGGTAGTCAAGTTTTATCACAGCGTCTAAATCTGCTTTGCAATTACGTGCATATGGCTTACCTTCCATATAAGGCTGCTTGAATGGACCGTTATAGCTTGTACGAGTGCACAATCGAATAATAACGCTATCTGCACCGTTTACATATACACTTCCACCTTCAGCTATAGTCCTGCCACCCTTTACTTCAAAGTCTGCAACTGCTATAAATCTTATCCCGCGTTTGGTAGGTTCTTCTTCGTAAATAATCGGAGTATCAGATTGCACATATGAAGGGCGCACTTCAGACGGAGCAATACCATCCAAAGTTAGCCGGGTTCCGAGCGACGTTGCATGTGAACGCAATTGGCAGGTAAAGTTTGATATGAAGTTTAAGGATTCGGGTTTATCAGAAGAAATCTTCATTACAAAAGCCTGGTCTTCTGCGCTGACAAAACTCTCACGTGTATAGGTAACACCATTTTGTGTGTAAGTTAGAGTGGAAAGGGCTTTCTCCAAATCTAAAGAACGGCGATAATCTTTCATTTCCCCATCAGACCGGAAATGAAGCTGTAACTCTCCAAGCGGTAAGTAGGATTGGGTGAAGTGACCCAAAAATTTTTCCTCTATTAAAGTTCCGGACTCCAAATATTTGCCGGACATAGCCAATTTGCGTGCTTTGTCATAAATTCCCACTGCACCGGGAACATTGTGATCCTGAGGATATCCTGACCAAAGTGAATCTTCATTAAGACTTATCTGCTCTGTCCCCACGCCTGACCAGATCATTGCTCCAAGTCGCCCGTTTCCAAGTGGTAATGCTTCTTCCCAGTATGACGCCGGTTTGCCGTACCAAAGTTGTTGCATGTGTAAATCCTCCTACATATAATTTTAGTTAATTCATTTGTTAAATCTAATAGATTTGCTCTATAAAACTAAACTTTGCCGGTATTATGGCAAATTAATCACAGTTAATTTACACTGATTTAGTTGCCTATTACAACTCTGTCAAACTCAGTAATCGAAAGCCGATTTTTAAGTTTTTCTATGAACACCGGGTCGCTCCATTCTCCATCAATTTCATTATCATCAATCCAAAAAGTTTCCAGAACAACCCTTTTTACAACAGCACTTCGATGGATAAAGCACGGGTCCGGATCGGAAAAAAATTCAATGCTCTTTTCAATAATGACGCTTTCTATGATAGGGATTTCTACCAAAAGGCAGCTGTGAACTTCATTATCGCCTAAATAGAAATAGATTTTTTTTTGCTTGCGCTTCTTTTTTTTGAATATCAAATTGTACGCACATCCTCTAAACAGCCTTGGGTATGATATAATTATGGTGGATTATTTCTGACGAATAGGACTTAGATAATCTATTTATATGAGCATAAACAGCAGTAATACAGCAAACAAGGTAAACAAGGCACCGTTGAACAGCTTGATTATCCACAATCGCTCTTGTAGTGAATTAGAAAGAGACAGGATGCTTTTTCCTTTACCTGCGACGATAACAAAAACAGTCGGAGGGATGCACATTGCAATAATATATGTTAAGAAAACAAGAAAAATTGTAAATTGGTCGCCGACACCACGGTTCAAGGTATAAAGAATTGTGGCAAGATAGATTTGACCTGTGCATAAAAACTCTCCTGCGGATATCAGAAGCCCGATTACAAAAATAATAGGAAATATGAATACTGCATGTTTTGAAGTTAGGGATTTTTCCAGAATTTTTTTGTTGAATCGACGCAGCCCTGCAGGAAGTTGCATAAGAATTCTTGCATTTCTTTTTCGCAACAAGTGAAAACAATCAATAAAATTGAGTGCAGCAATGAAAACAGCAGCCAAAATAAAAATTATGCTGATAATGTAAGTGACTTCGGAAAGCCAACTCAGATTTGTGTCTGACGTTATTGTATATATTGACAAACCAATCGCAAGATATGCTACAAATCGCGCAGCGACATATGTCATGCCGGCACTTATCAGATTGTTCCGCATCATAGTCATCATAGAGAGCAACAGAAACAGCATAGAAAGCGAGCATGGATTAAACCCATTTAGTAGCCCCACCAAGAAGAATAACCACAAATCCCTAATGCCGATTGACACATCCGGGTCAACTTCTGCCGGATAGGTAAACGACAATCCTGCACCTGCCTCAAGAAATGTTTCGAGACTATACCGAATGCTTTCGTATCCGGAAATAAAACGGTCTGCAAGAAAGATGATAGGTACGCCCTGTTCGTTTTCAGACACACCATATACGGACAACATTTCAAGAAACAATGGTGTGTTTTCACCTTCAATGACATTACGATAGCTTACGACAATAGTTGATAACTGACCGTTAACTACAATAGTGTTAGGTAACGTCTGTAAAAAAGCATATACTCTTTCACAGTCGCGACATGCATCAACATAGAAGTACACTATGTACGAAACAATCGGATCGACCTTAGGCAATGAAATCCAATCTTCTTCGCTATTTTTTTCTATGTTCTCCACACCTGCCAAAAAGCTTAGGTATTCGTGTTGCGCAGAATATTTTGCTTCCGCTATGTTGTCACTATGTCCGCGAAAAACAACGATTAGCGCAAAAATAAGAGCAATAAGCAAAAAGTAACGTTTTTTCATTGTCTATCCTTGATGATGATTGTCATTGTCGAAATAACGTATTTAAAGTATAATTAAAACAGCAACTATAATTGTAGCAAAATATGTAAAAGGAAGGTGCTTAGATAATATGTGTTATACTTTTTCGAAAAAAGAGACTGAAGACATAACAACTCATTTTGGGCAGGAGTTTTATGACAAATTGCCGGGTAATCTTGACTTGTATTCAGATAAATGGGGGCTTACTATAACCGGTCTCATTGATAACTTTTCTATGAATATTCTCTTTCTGTGTGAATCAAAAGAACATGGTGATTCTGTTTTAAAAATTTCAGGCTTGTTGGATGATGGCTTTATCAATGAATGCAATGTATTGAGAGAATACAAGTGTAAAAAAGCGTATCGCAAATTGCTTGCATATGATACAGAGAAGAAAGTGATGCTTCTAGAGAGAGTATCTCCTGGTACAGCACTAAAATCAGAACCGTTACTGGAAAATAGGCTTGCTGTATTTTCGAAACTGTTTAATGGGTTGCATATAAAACCTGAAAATCCCGAGTTATATAAGAGGCGCACAGATGCAGTTGCCGATTGGGTGGAATTTGCGGAAAATAAAGAGACGTATAATAAAGAGACGTATAATGAGTTATATCCTCATCTTGTAAAAGCAGTGGATTATTGCGAGCATATCTCTACCCAATATCCTGACGAAGTGCTACTACACGGGGATTTAGCATTTAACAATATTTTGTTGGGGAGTGACGGAACATATTCAATTATTGACCCACAAGGAATGGTAGGGACTTTTGTGTATGATACCGGTCGGTATATGTTGATAGAATGTTACTGTGCTATTGGCGATTCAAAAGACATGGGGAACGCTTTTGATGTCGTATGCAAGGTGATAGATTACTTTGAAAAGAGCCTGAACATTCCAAATGAAATACTGCGGAAGTGTTTCTATATTGAGCTTGTTACATATGAATGTTGGAGCAAGTCGTTTTGGGGGAATTATGATATTAATAACATTACGCTTGCAGAAAAAGTCCTGAAAAATCGAGATGGCAAGTAGTATTTATGTGCCTGAAAAACAGTGATCTAAGGAGAATTTTTTTCAACCGCAATTAAATATGCGCTACGCAAATTAGAGCGTATTGCCTCATTGCCATAAAATACCTCTCCATTTATAACCAAAATCGGCAGGGGGGCAGTATGCAAAAAGTCTTCTCCCAAGCCTAAGTAACTGAAAAAGTCTTTTCCGACGCTTCTGCCTGCTGTGCTGAAGGCATTGTGTGCCACTACTGTGTAAGGATGTTCTTGTCTCACATCTGCCAAGACTTCTGAAAGCAAATCATGAAATAGTGATAAGTGATTACACGAAGAGCAAAGACCATCATAAAAATAATGTAATTCAATCAACTGAACATTTTCAGACGGAGCTTCGACACAGCTTACCAAAAAGACAAGCATTACAAGTGCAAAACAAATATGAGTGATGACTTTTAGCATATTTATTTCCTCACGCATAACCTTTACAGAATGGGGAGGAGCGGTTGCCCCTCCCCGTAGTTCGTAAGGACTCAGTATCATCTAAAAAATGAACGAAACGGTCGATGTCGGAATATACTCTTGCCAGTGGCAAAAACTATAAACAGTGAAATTGTGAAACGTTTCGAGCATTTTCATTTACGATATAGCATTACATTATTTTTGTCAAGGCTTTTTTCGTCTTTGACGCGTTTGACGTACGTGACGTATAAATCAGATAGATTCAGGAGGGGAGTAGGAACAATACGAAAACGCCCTGTCAACCGTGAATGGGAACGGAATTTGCGGAAATTGTGCACTATTGCACTAGTGGTCTGTAACATCTAAAAAATGCACAATACTTACGGCATCTAATTCTGCTCGGCGTCGTTAAAAAACCTTGAAAGGCCACTGGCATTCCAGCGGTTTTTTGCCTAGCCGAGCAAAATAATATACCGCAAGTATTGTACACTTTTAGACGTTACAGACCACTAGGGGTGTTGACTACGAAGAAAAGAGTATGTTATCATAGTAGCGAATCGTTTCGTGATATCTTTGATTAATCATGTTTTCAGTTTGCATAATTCGCAACGGAAACGAAGTAACTTCTTTCGAAACAGAAGTAGGTAAAAGTTACGAATTTACGTTTTAGTTAAAGAGGAGGAAATTACATGCTGGAAGCTATAGCGAGACCAAAAAGAAATATAACTAAAGTCGAACGCTTAGACAACTGCTTACTACTGTGCAGTGAATACGGGAAAATGGCGCTTACGCCGCTGACACAGTCGATTGTCAGAGTTCGCCTTGTCTTACAGGAAGATGATTTGCAAGAGAAAAGCTGCCTTGGAATAAATTGCAATCAGAGTTACGCAGATTGGGACTTTGAAGAAAATGATGCGTATATTTATCTGAACACAACACTTTTGAAGATTGAAGTATCAAGAAAAACAGGCACAATTCGTTATTTTACGCCAGGTGAAGCAGGTCGACTGATCTTGGCTGAAAATGAAAACGAAGGTAAACTCCTTGAATCATTTGAGTCATTTAGAACCTATGAAGAAGCAGAGGGAGTCAAAGTCGAAATAATTAAAACGCCGGATGGAGAAAAGAAAGTTCTTAAAGATGTTGGAAAAATCTTTGACAAAAAATTATACCGCACAAGATTATCTCTTGATTGGCAAAAAGATGAGGCGTTATTCGGCTTAGGGCAAGCTGAAGAAGGTATTATGGATCTGAGGGGAACAACGCAATACTTGCACCAGGCAAATATGAAAATTTCAATCCCTTATCTGCTTTCAACGCACGGTTATGGATTATTGCTTGGAACGGATAGTCCGGTTATTTTTAATGATACAGCTTATGGTTCATATCTATACACAGAAGCTACTGAGCAAATGGACTACTATTTTGTGTATGGAGAAGACTTTGATACATTAATAAAAGGATATCGATTATTAACGGGGAAAGCTGTCATGCTTCCTAAATGGGCGTTTGGATACATGCAATCTCAAGAACGTTACGAAACTGCGCAAGAACTTATTGATACGGTCAAAGAATATCGGCGCAGAGGTGTTGGGCTGGATTGCATTATTCTTGATTGGATGTCATGGACGGGGCATTTATGGGGACAAAAAACTATGGATCCGGAGCGTTTTCCTGACCCAACAAAAATGATGGAAGAACTTCATGAATTAGATGCAAGACTATTGATATCCATTTGGCCTACTATGCATGAGGATGGTGGAAACTATAAAGAGTTTTCAGAACAAAAGCTTTTGTTGCCGCTTACAAACATTTGCAACGCATTTGATGAGAAAGCAAGGAAGCTTTATTGGGGACAAGCAAATAGTGGATTGTTTGCATATGGAATCGATGGTTGGTGGTGTGATAATAGTGAGCCGATAACGCCAGAATGGACACGATCGATTAAACCTGAGCCATCTGAATCCTATCACGAATATGTCAAGCACAGTGCAGATGTGATGCCTATAGAAAAATGCAATGCTTATGGGTTGATGCATGCTAAAGGAATGTACGAAGGACAACGATCAGTTTGTAATATCAAGAGAGTAGTAAATTTAACTCGAAATGGCTATACCGGTTCTCAACGGTATGGAGCAATTCTTTGGTCAGGTGACACATGTGCAAGTTGGGAAAGTTTTAGAAAGCAAATCGTAGCCGGCTTGCAATTTTGTGCGAGTGGTCTTCCTTATTGGACACTTGACATTGGTGCGTTCTTCATAAAGCAAGGAACACCTTGGTATTGGTCGGGTGAATATGAGACTGGAACAGAGGACTCGGCATTTAGAGAACTATATGTTCGTTGGTTTCAATACGGTGCTTTTTTACCAATCTTCAGAGCGCACGGGACAGATATCAGGCGTGAAGTTTGGGCGTTTGGTGAGCAGGGAGAGCCACACTATGATGCCTTGGTAAAAGCAATTGATTTAAGGTATAAGTTAATACCTTATATTTACTCACTTGCAGGTGATTGTTGGTTAAATGACGGAACAATAATGAGAATGTTGGCATTTGATTTTGCCTGCGATTCAAAAGCTATACTAATCAAAGATCAGTTTATGTTTGGGAAAAGCATGATGATTTGCCCTGTTACAAAGCCTGATGCGACAACGCGCCCGGTCTATTTGCCGGGAGGTGGGCGATGGTTTGATTTTTATACAAATGAAGTATATGAAGGCGGACAGACAATTAATGCTTCTGCGTCACTTGACACTATACCGGTGTTTGTACGTGAGGGAAGTATTATCCCAACCGCAAAAACTAATGAAGAGATTGAGTTAGTGATTTATCCGGGGAAAGATGTCGCGTTCACCATCTATGAGGATGCCGGTGATGGCTATGCTTACGAAGATGGTGAATATTCACTTACTAAAATTAGTTGGAATGAGTCAAGTGGAAATGTAGGGATAGAAAAGGAAGTCTGTGAGATAAAAACTGATACAATCATGACGGTTCGTATTATAAGAAATTGACGGACAAAGAAAAACATCGGAATGTAAACTATAAACAAGCATAGATGATGTTTCTGAGCCGTGGAGCTATATAACCCTCTTTACTTGGCATAAGTTGTTGCGCATACACATAAGTGAGCTCTGCGGTGGGATCCATAGATACATATGTGCCTAACATGCCTGCCCAACCAAACTCGCCTATACAACTATTTGAACCTCCTGCCGCTCTGTCCATCAGGGTGCGAACACCCAATCCGTAACCGTACCCTGCATAAGACTCCCAATTGAAGTCGCACTTCCTTTTTTTATCCAACTGATTTGTCCGCATCAACTCAACGGTAGCTTTGCCCAGTAATTTGTAACCGCCTTCTGATGTACCGCCATTACAGAGAGTGTTTGCGAACTTTGCATAATCATTTACACTTGAAATAAGACCTGCGCCTCCGGATTCGATTTTCCAATTTCTCGGCTGGTGAGAGGGGTTGATTTTGCTGTGTGTTTTTGTATCTTCGTCAAATGCATACACAGAAGCCAACCGTTTGCTTTTTTCTTCAGGAATATAGAGATCGAAAAATGTGTCATTCATTTCAAGCGGATCAAAGACTTCGCTCTGTAAATAAGTTCCAAATGTCTTGCCTGTCAGCGTTTCAATCAACGCTCCCAAAACATCATGACTTGAACCATAGTGCCAGCGAGTGCCCGGTTCAAAATAAAGAGGGTCTTTGGCAAGAGCATTGACAAACTCAATAAGACCGGTGTTTTTTGCAGTTTGCGCAGCTTTTAATAAATCGTCGGAAAAATTATATGTGACACCTGAGGAC
>Ga0131853_10007914_pt1 | contig 19296 bp, 15 predicted proteins | sample TergutLab28metaG_FD_92764 | JGI IMG/M metagenome (GOLD analysis project Ga0131853, IMG submission 92764) | Labiotermes labralis P1 segment gut microbial communities from Petit-Saut dam, French Guiana - Lab288 P1 (version 2) (version 2) | ecosystem: Host-associated > Arthropoda: Insects >...
ACCAGAGCCATAACATAAGCCTATAATATGACGCCATATTTCCGTTCCTGATATGTTTCTTGCTCGAATGATGGTGTAGGAGATAAGTTTGTTGAAGATTTTCGCAGTTTTCATGATATTTAGTTGCTCCTTGGTTAGAAGAAATGGGAACTACTGGCCCAGAAATGTAGGAACTACTAGTTTGCAAATATCTAGTTGCAAATATACAAGATATTTATCTTATAATATGACTAATATATTATATTTGTTATAACCGTGCTGTGTGTTTTCTCCTAACAGGATCGGCACGCTACAGACAGGGACGAGCCCGAGATGGACCAGAGCCAGGACTACGAAATGCTGCTGGGGTATGAGAACGGGACGCATACGGTCTTCAGTTTCCGCAGACGGTACGACACTTGCGATCGGCACGATTACAGGATCACGGTAAGTCGCTGACTGTCGGTGAAAATTGTTTTGCTGTAGCGACTGGTAAATCATTTTTGACGTCTCGAAGGAGCATGGTGCCTTCAGTTTCAGGGTAGAACTGCCTGATCTCTTAGGTGAAGGCGCTAGCAGCTTTACCATAATGGTGCAGGCACGACGTCAGTACCTAGGTATCATTTGGCCCGACCTAACATCCCAGCAGACTCTCAGTCATTACCGGCACCGCTGTGTGGGAACTTCGAATCTCGCATCCCTGAAAGTCGCTCAGCTGGTCAGGACACTAGCAATCTTTTACAGAAGGACGCGGACTGGATTACAGATTGGACGTCTGTTCTCAGAACTGTCGTGGCCGACTCGTGTTAAATCACTTCCGGGTGCTCCTACCGTGGTGTAGACCGGCAACAGCATCAGCATGACCACACATCTTTTTTAAACGCTACGGCTAAGAATGCGTAGAGCTATGCTTCCATTCCCTCACGTCTTGATGACGTGCTGCGTCATTAAGGAACCCCGTATATCCATGTGTTGTTCACAGGTTACCGCCATTTTACAGTTTTTTTTTTGTTAACAATTAACCCTCTAACAAAAACTTCTGGAGCTTTCTGCAGTGGGCGAGTTCAAGTCTGGTATTTTACTTTGAATTAGGTAACATTAATTTATTGATTCTTATAATAATAAAACCAACTAGATGCACTAATTTCACAAATTTATTCTTGGAATAAAACTCTACATGTTTCGGACAGTTACTCTGACCACCATCAGGAGTGTACAGTGAAAAACTCCTGATGGCGGTCAGAGTAACTGTCCGAAACATGTAGAGTTTTATTCCAAAAATAAATATGTACAATTAAGTGCATCTAGTTGGCTTTATTATAAGAATTTATCACGATGCACGGCCACCTGAACGTCAAATTAATTTATTGATGTCGGTGAATAACGCAACATGTCGCCACCCTGAATCGACTTCGGTACTGAACACTCTCTCCACAAATATAACATAGATTTATCGGTACAAATACTCCGAAGTAATACTTACATGCTGAATTTTATTATGAGGTATTGAGGAGTGAGGTAAGTAACTTTAATGAAAACGTCTCCATGGGAGCACGTGAGGGGAATTTTTTGATAAGGGGTAATTGTGTGCTGAAGTTTATGAAAATGTACGACGCGTGTTGCATGTTTGAAAAAAAACGCCTTGCGTTAATACTAAATAAGAGTGCCCGTATGAGACCCACATATAAGATATGTGATATAACATTGCGGCAGATTTTGTAGTGTCAAATGCTAATAACAGTCCATATTGTGAAGTTTATACCCTAGCGTTTCACTGAAAGGACGCAGATGTACAATTCAGTTACATGAAAGTCGGTGTTAATGTCTGGAATATGAAGGTAAACCTTTGTTAAACTCTATTGAAGTCATCATAGAAAACCTAAATGACCTAATAAAATTCGAAAGGTATCCTGGTCGTTAATTAAAGAGAACATTCAAAAGATGCTGCGGGAAAAGTAAGGACGGTTTATTATTTTTTTGTCTAATAAAGCCATGTTTTTTTGTATGCGAGGGACAGGCAGTATCTGCAAGGCAAATGAACCAATTATCATTGCCGTAATTTTTTAGGACTTACCATTAACACGAATGTTACAGCGCTATTACGCCACTGAATGACAATAAACTTTGTTTCTCTTTTTGTAATATATGACAGGCGTTTCGGAGATTTCAGTTTTTCGTGGCGGTCAGTTCAGATTAAGGTATTACGGAGTGTGAGGCCATGTAGTGTAGTAAGTAGGTAGAATTCGGAGGAACTTTCTGAGGCTGTCGTGAAGGTAAGATGCGGTTCTGGTCTCTACGTAACGGAAGAAGGTTTCTTGAAACGTTGGTACCTAGCCACCAATCAGACAGAATAGCGTAATCTTGAAAATCAGTTGCATTTACCTTTTATAATGCAGTCACAATAACGTTTTATTCTAGAAATAACTAACCAGACGGTGGGTTAAAATGCTTCCTGCTAGTAAGTTCTTCAATTCGGGTTAAGCCTAAAGCCTCTGAAAGTACAGCTGTTGATGTATGTGCCACCTGATTGTGCGTTAAACAAGACAACACTGAGGGGGGGGGGGGGTTCGGTTCTTTGCATTCTGGAACCTTCCCAAATGTTTGTACCAGTAAATTCATTGGGCTGGCATTCCTGTTGTTCACAGCTGTGCACATATTGTAGATTATTATTAAGGTCTGTTGTATTTCTTTGCAGAATTCAAATGTTTACGCTGATTTTGTCCAATTTATCATACATAACCTCAAGTTTTATAATTGGTAGCTAAAAAAAGCAGTGCTTCCTACACAGTCTGTAAGTAAGAGTATATGTGTGTGTGTGTGTGTGTATATATATATATATATATATATATATATATATAATGTATCTGCGTACCATATTGCATTTTTCTAGACTTAATAATATTAAATAATTACATAGATACATGTTATTCTAACACAACACTGCTGTTTCCTTCAAACGCTACATGTTTCGATCAAAAATGATCATCATAAGGCATACTATTACAGAATCTTAAAAGTCAAGGAAAAATCTTTTGTTTGAGATTTTCCTCTCAAATAAAAACATTCTTCCTTGATTATTGAGGTTTTATAGAAGAACGCCTAATGTTGATCTTTTTCGATCGAAACGTGAAGCGTTTGAAGTTTACAACAATGTTGTGTTAGAACAGTCTGTATCTATGTGTCAGTTGGGGGTGAATAGCATTAAACTGATTGATTGATATGATTCCACGTCTTTATGATTCTTAATTATACATCATGTAAATCGCATGAAGCAGTAGGCAGATTGCTATCGATTATTATTATTATTGAATACTGTCGATAGCAACCGTTTTCATGTTAGTAACCGAAGTGGTCATAAATGTACTTATGTTTTTATGTAAAGTGTCCGTTGTTTTTCTCATATTTTCACAAAAATGTAAATTTCTGGACAGATTTTAGTAAAAACTTCCAATATGGAATTTCATGACCAGCACGAGCCATGTTGTTCCATATGGACAGACGGACGGACAGATGGACGGACGGACGAACGGTTAAACATGACAATGCTGACAGACACTTTCCGCACCTTTGAGAACGCGCTGAAATATTTTCATTTCACCCGCAGAGTTGTGTTTATTTTTACGTGTGCTTTTTAACGAGGCTTCCCGTTGACGGTTTAGTACGATTCCTTGAATAACCGTTGCTGAACGGACTGGTGTGGCGGTACCGCTGTGGCCCGCCATTCGATGGGCACGTGATGCGACCGCCGACAGGTCGTCTGTTATACTGATTTTTTTTGTTTGTCCTCAGTCACTCCACGTAAATCTCGGGGTAGTAACTCTATTAGGACACGACTACTGTGATCCAAATCGTTTACCATCATTATGTTTTTTGAAACTAAATGTTTTGAATTCCTTCAGCGTCGTCAGTACGAATGAATTACTAATTAATATTAACGCGTTGCTCTTTATAATGGGGGGGGGGGGAGAGAGAGCGTATTTTCTGTGAGTTTTTAAAATTATGTTTATATGCAAAATTTTTTACCATCAAGGAAATTACAAATAATTTGATGAAAGTTTTAATTTACACCATGATTTGTTTGTAGAAAGTCTCCTGACAGTACCAGAAAGGAAGTAATAATTTCTAAAATGAATTATCGACCGGACCTTGCAGTAATGTTATCCGCCTCTTCACATAGATGAGAATAAGTCTGTAGCTAGTGAAACGATTACAAAGACAGGGAGAGAAACTTGACAGACCCAAACAGTCATCTCCAGTTTCTCAAGTCGACTTTGCACCATGCAGTTAATTTGATAATGAGTTAACACATTTACCATGTTGCCTTATTTAAAAATTCTTGTTTGTCTGCACTTTGCATCCGATGAATGTTTAATTTTGAATGATATGGAGGGGACCCATTTTGATACACTACGCGTTCCTTATTATAAATAGCGAGAAAATAGATTTCTGAATGACGGCGTGATTAAGACACCATTCCTTCGCCTGCTTCCTGCAGATAGAAGCAGTTTATTACTCCGAAGCGCTGGTACCAACCGATCACACCACACGTCTTCATAGCACAACCGTCCTCAGTGTGAGTCTCACTCACCGTGAAAGGTAAAGGTGAGAGATATCACACTAGAACAGGCAACGAAGACCCAGATGATGAGTAGAGGTATAGCTCTACTCTTTCTTTAACCTCGGCGCTAAATGAGGGTGGGTGGTTAGAGCCAACCCTCAGCCGCTTTACTCCCGTCAATGACTCTGTACTCCTTGAAGAGGAGGCTGTGTAGGCCCGAAGGCCGGTCCGGACTGGTACGGAATATCTCGCCACCACCGGGATTCGATCCCCGGACCGCCCAGCCCGTAGCAAGTCACTATACCGACTGAGCTCTCCCGGTCCACGTAAATCGCCATAGAAACGTCAAATAAAGTAGCTAAACGTGAAGTATAATGCCATGTAGGGTGGTGGCAGACAAGGGGCAGCACCTGCTTTGTGCTGCCACACCAACGTCTGACAACAGTCAGCATAAAGGCAAACCAAATTAGTGCACAGTCCTGGGATCTCGTAATTATGGCTGCCCGTGACGATTATTTTTATTTTAAACAATGAAGATACAGCCTAGTGGATTATTTGTTTCGTTACTGACATTCGTACACCGTAAAAACAAATTTTATTTTCATTATTTTCATTTAATTTGTTCTTTTGGTCACCACGGTGATGAGGAAAGTAAGAATTATCTATGCTAAGCTCGGCCCAACCTAACCTTCATGGTAAATGTAAAACACTGATTTGCGATTAAAAAGGATTAGCACTCACAACGGAAGTTGGGTGTTTGGAACGTCATTCCGACGGCCAGTCCACTAGCCCGTCGTGCAGTTTAGGATCAGACAGTGATTTGATGTTGTGAGGTAAGGGCGTGGACGAAATACCCACAAAATATAGTAGGCCTGTGTGTTCATATCTAAATCCCTGACCCCAGGGTCATCTTGAAAGAGTTGGTATTTATCTACAAATCCATACTTCCTTTGCGTTTTTTGCGTCCAAAGGTTTATTATTTTCTTCCACAAAAATCAGAAATTGGACGCTATTATTAGTCAGATGAATCCATTGTTGACATATTGTTTAATGTTTGTGACAGTTTGTTTAAAAATGTAAAGCTGAAAGGACGACTTTGCATTAAAAGAAGGTCAAATGATTTAAATATTCTGTGATATATTTGCGTAATAAGGACCAACAAGATGCACTCTTCTCTCCTAATTTATTTCAATAATCACCCTCTACATTTATCTCAGCATTTAACCGACTTGATGCACAAAATTTGTTTCACAATAAGTTTTATTTCATGCCTCTACATGTTTCGAGCACATGTGCTCATCGTCAGGAGGTCAAAATTGCATTACACAGCCTCTGGTATCATTACACCTATAGGTGTGATGATACCAGAGGCTGTGTAATGCAATTTTGACCTCCTGACGATGAGCACATATGCTCGAAACATGTAGAGGCATGAAATAAAACTTACTGTGAAACAAATTTTGTGCATCAAGTTGGTTAAATACTGAGATAAATATACTGAGATGCACGGTCAACAAAACGTCAAAATTTGTGACTTCGTCTTAATGTTTCGAATAGATTAACTATTCATCATCAGGCGGTAGTTTACTGTATATGCAGCATGTGGTGTTTATCATGCATCTACGGTGACTAGCTGCTAGCACGATCAGTGTTTCACTTTTCATCCGCACCGCTTTGAGAAACTCACAACCTCTGATTACACTCACTAGTTGAAATAAACTATCTAATTGGAAAGTGGAGCAGTCCCTCCTGTGAGAGTAATGGTTTTTCATTTAAAAAAAAAATCCCGGTGTACTGTGGAAACCGATGTTTTATTACGGCGTGCCCACAAGAGCCCTCCAGTGGTCCTAACGCACAGTCTCCGATACTATTTAAGATTAATTTTTATTTTATTCCATAAACGGGTAGGTCTTCATAGTGGTATACGAGTATTCCGTCAGGTTTTCCTACCAGATTGATGTATGCATGTTTACTGCTCTCCTGTTTGTGCTACATGCTCCACCCATTTCATATCCCGTGGTGTGATATCCCTAGTAACACTGGTATACAGTACACGTTATGAAGTTACTTACTAGGCCTAGAAACTAGCGTTTTCCTCCTGGCTTCTGTTATTGTTGCACATTGTCGTCATCGCCCTGTTCTGTAAATCTGGAACGATTTAAAAAAGTGTTATATTTTACTTTAAGCACAGGAATGGTTTCGTCTCTGCGCACAGAAAATGTTACATGTTCTGTCAGCAAAAAGTGACAGTCGTTAAGGATTGAAGCAGAAAATGGCGGGCACTAAGCGGCAGTGGAAGTAATTGTATTTTTACGGGGTACGGTGAATGGGCTGAATCAGAGAGAGGACGAGATTATTTTACTGAAGTTACAGAAAGACGGACGTCTGGCACACGAATTATGTATAATAGAGGTTGTGTTGTATTTTACACACGAGCATAATAGTATGGTTTCGTCACACTGAGCTCTTTACAGCAGGTTGTCAACTACGAACGGCTTGTCGCATGCCGTGGTATTAGCGTTGCAGTTCCATAAGTAATGTGTTTATGTGTTTCATTTGATGCACAAAATAAACTAGGGTTTTTTAGATATTGGTTTTTAACTTTGGTATTTGTAAAGGAGAGGCGCTGAGAGGCGTTGTTTTGTGTGAGGTAGCAACTTGGCTTATAGAACAGTGATTTGCACGAACGGCATAGAGTTGAATAGAGTGGGATTCGGAGGAAATCTCATTTCATAAACAGCCTGGGTTCCAGAATAGGTGTCTTTAGATAATGAAAGAGAAATGGTGGCCGTACATGTCGGAAATGGCGTGGTTTTGTGTGTTCGGTGTGGTCGTGTGACTTAGTAAGCAGGTTGCACGCCGTCAGGACAGTCGAGCTATGATGCTTATCGAACGGCCGCTCTCCGCAATTGGACTTGGACATGCGACGCTGTACAGCACCAGAACACACAGCTGTACCTCGAAATTGTTATTTTTGAATTACTTTTCAAACATGTTACTGATGTCTGGAATTAGGTCATGTCGAAAGTTTGGTAGCTACACATAGTGACATCATCGTATGGGATTTGTTCATTTCATTCCTTCGTCCCCACCTCTCTCAATTAACTCGCAGTTCACATAACATGCAGTTCACTTTCCTTTGTTTCCTGCTCTTTCGTGTATGAACTTTTCTTATATAAAGATAGATATATAGGTGCAAAAAGAATGACAAATCCTGAAGAACCTAGTTTTAATTGACGATGTAATTAGTGGACAATAATTACGGAAGTAAATTATTTTCCGCCATTCTTGTGGCTGGTTAATTCATACTTCCTATATAGCACGCAATATATCTATACATATCTCCACATTAAAATTGGTTTCTTACATCCAGGGAAGAACATATGAGGGATTTTGGGTACCAAACTTGAGAGGGAGGAAGTAAGAAGAGGATGCAGAAAGGTGCACAGTGAAGAGCTTCATAATCTGTTCTTCTAGAGGCATATCATTAATGTGATCAAATTGAGGAGGCCTGGATGGGCGTGGCATGTGGAACGTGTGGGTGAGAATAGAAATGCTTATCCTGGGTTTTGGCGGGAAAGACTGAAAAAAAATTAGTCACATATAAATCTAGATTTAGATTGTGAATTGTACCTAATAGCAGAACAGATTTTAGGGAAATAGAGTGGGAAGGGTGTTCACAGGATTCATCTGACTGAGCACAGGGAACAGTGACAGGCTTATGTCAATAGGGAAACGTATGTTCGGCTTTCATAAAATGCGGGATATGTGTTTGCTGAGCAGCTCTTAGCTTCTGAACAAGGTATCCGCTTTATGGAGTTAGTTATGTTCCACTCTGTGCTTGGGTCAGGGAAAGAAAGAACACCTATTCCCCCCTCCACCTCTTTACGTCCGTTCCTCCGCTCCATCTAGTTTCGGTTGTGTTCCGACTTTCGTTACGACTACGGAATCTCTGTCTTTATGATCTAGGTTTGTTATTGGTGCTGACAAGAGAGAGGTGTGCAATGTTTGAGAGTGGGAGAGCAGGCGGTCGTCACCCACCAACGGTGTTCATTCTTTCCATGGCATTTCCGTCCCATTGTTCTATTACAAAATACTCTTGGAACATAACGAAAATTGCTACACCACAGCAAAGAGATGTTTGTTCGGCCATGTTTATGTATCTGCCTGTTCAATTTATTACGTTTCTTATGTCATTCAGTAGATAATTTGTTTGGGTCAGCTGTATTCGTCTGCCTCAAAGTAAGTTAAAGTCATTTTGTGCTGCTTATTTGTGCGCCTATTTTAGAACGTACTATAGAGGATATTCTTAAAAGCAAATGCGCGTTAACCAGCCTTTCACACCTTCAAGAGAATGAACCGCATATCGCCAACTGCAAGATTAGAAGATGCTTCCTGCATTTCGCTATCGGGGCTGTAATAACTGAGGAAGTGACAGGTTTGGTAAATGTTTTGAAAGATTCACAAAATGTCGATGAAGTAAATATTGTAGACTGGTGACTTATGTGATCCAGGCTTCCAACGTGTGAATGTTGCGGATATCATCAGTGCCGGCCAAAAACAAAGTGGTGAGGCAGAAAAAGAGGATAGAGGCAATGAAGGAAAAGGAATCCATGAGAGCGTCAAGCACAATATGGCACTTTGTTACTGTATGTGGAACATAGAGTCTTTTGAATTTGATGACATTTGCAGCAGCGAGAAAAATTTGAAATATCTTGAGGAGAAACGTAACTATAAAATAAACATTCCGGTGTATTTCTTACAATAAACACAGCATTTCGTGAGGTGCTGTGAGAGCAGGCTGTAAAATTTACTGAATTTTCCGTGTTTTGGTGTATTTTCTGGTTCCTTTCATTCATTGGCATGGAGTGTAGGCCTGATATACAGAAATTATGCTCACATTTGGTGGCAAATATGTGCAAGAAATTCTCGCAGGACATGATTTTTAACAGTATTGCCATTATTTACAAAGGAAGTTTCTTCTTTTCATTGCTACCAGGTCAGAATTTGGTAAAGAGATTCACACACACCAAGGAAGCGGGAATTATTGCGAATGTTACACCTGTTAATCAGTTACTGAAGAATAATCGTGGGGCTCAAAGATATGTATTAAATGATTTGAAATTTGAGATTCTCAGATCGGTGACTGTGGTGGTTTCTTTTTAAGAGTATATGACGCCATGCAGTCTGGTAGGTTGTTAACATTTTTGGAGGAACATACCGCGTACATTTTTAAAATAAAAAAGTATTTTTTGAAGATGGAGACAGTAGGTTCCTTCGAAACATTCGTTTCCAGGTACGAACCTTCACTGTATGAATCCGTCATCATTTTAGGCCTACTTATTCTCATGGTAAACTGATGCGTCCGTGAATAATGTTCATTTAATAATCAAATAGCGCTCGTAAATGAACGGAAGATAAACCGTTTATTTAAGTGTTTCCTGTTTCAATTTAAGACATCCTAAATTATGGTTGTATCCCGTAACTTTGAAGGGTAGAATGTTTAGTGGATAAACAATGTGAAAGATTATTTGTTCTCTGTTAAGAAGCAGTCGCGTGGCGAGCTACAGAAGCTGTGTTTCATCAGACAATACAGTCAAGGTAAATACAGTCCTATTTTCTACGTTGGCTGTTCGAAATACATGACCAAACGTCAGTAAACTTTCCTTTTGCATTTGTGGATTTCTATCGATCGGACGTGACTGAGCCGAGTCACAGCTTCTAGTGGCGCTGTTGGTGGTCCATTCGTCCAGAGCAGTTCCACGGTAGTTTGCCAGTACAGATGGCTCTCCTGGGATAGATAGCTGATTAATGTATATGCCACTAGAGAGTTCCGAATGTGGAACAGACCTTTGAACCCACGGAAATATGACACCTTTTGGCCGATAATTCCACCAACTTTTGTTAGCTATGTTATGTAATAAGGTAAATACAGGATTAAACTAACCTATATGTATTTTGATACCCTTGTTCCTTTGACGTAGTATAATTGTTAACTCCGAAAATAAAACGACGCCGACAATTGAATTGGTTAACCCTTTGACGACTGTAAATCATGTAAACATTAGTTGAAGAATGAAAGACCAACTTGATGTCACTTGCTATTTTATTTTACTTCTTATGTACTCAACATGTTTCGGATATTAATATATCCATCATCAGAAGCCTGCAACACGGACACCACTCAAACCCAGCCGCACCAAATCTCCAACACACAACGAACCGAGAACACAACAACCGATGTGGTAATTCAACAGCAAAGTCGCAAGCTCCTGATGATGGATATATTAATGTCCGAGACATGTTGAGTACATAAGAAGTGAAATAAAATAGCAAGTGACATCAAGTTGGTCTTTCATTCTTCAACTATTATAATGATGCACGGTCCAATAAACATAAGATTTATGTAAACAATATTTATAAATCATTTACTACCGCTCCGAGAACACTGTTTGTCTTCAGTACGAAGATGTATTGAATAATGCTTGTCAGTGGCGTAATCGTTTTGTATTATGAAAATCATACGAGACCCATAAATATAATCGGATTAAAATTTAATATTGAAGTGTAAACACAGAACAGCGTTGTTCTAAATTGCACACCCGCCCGAAAAGAAAGTGTGTGTCACGTTAAGTGCAAAACTTGTTACATTAAAAGCAGTTTTAAAACAACTATATAAATTTTCTCTTCTGTTGCTCTGTTCATTGTTGTAAAATCCTTCGCAAAGTATGCAGTAACATTTATTTATCCCCCAGAAGTAAAAATGCGTTTCAGTTGATGAGGGAATGTAATTCTCAAGCTGCAAAAACTTTTAAAGATATCTTGTACAGGAGAGAGAGAAAAAGTTAAAGCAGAAGTAATTGGCGATGAAATGCAGATTAGTTTCGCGGAAGTTTTTTTTTCTTGTCTTCAGCATTTGGAAACTTCAACAAGAATCTACTGAGCTAAATACAATCTGCCTTTATGGGATAACTCATCACCGTACTGTAGAATTTATTTGTAGACATTTATTGAATTCTTGGCCACATCTCCGCTTTTATTAATAGACCTACTTCCGTCACTTTTTTACTAAATTTCGTTTCATGAGTGAATGTATTTGCTGTGAAGTAGTTGGTAAACGGGTGTACAAATGCTTTGGATGAGCTTGAATTTGTAAGCTACGTAGTTTGTGACATGCCCTTTCATTTTAAATCAGTAACGGGTTGTTACTTCGTAAATATAAAGGTAAAGTGTTCCCGTTAAGGTGGGTACACACTTGTAACGTTAAGGTGGGTCCACACTTGTAACGTTAAGGTGGGTCCACACTTGTAACGTTACCGCTTAACGTAACACCATATCGTGACAGCAAGTGTGGACGTGCAGCGTGACGCTGCACGTCCACACTTGCTCCGGCCCTAACCGTATCATCCCTTTGATGTGACAGCCAAATACCGACAGCGCACCGAACAAGGGCGTAACGTGACCGCTTAACCAACTTTTGATACGTTACTCGGTCACGAGCCCCGTTCACACTGTCACGATACGGTGTTACGTTACGCGGTAACGTTACAAGTGTGGACCCACCTTTACAGGCCCGATATGGCCCAGAGGGTGGGTAGAGGTATAGCTGTACTCTTCCATGACCGCGGCAATAGAAGGGGTGAGGGGTCAGCGGCACGCCCTGGCCGCACTTTACCCCCGGGAAAAACCCGGTACCTATTGAGTCTGGGTGGGCCCCAGGGCCGGTCTGGACGGGCGGAAAATCTCGTCCCCACCGGGATTCAATCCCGGACCGTCCAGCCCGTAGTCAGTCACTATACAGACTGAGCTACCCGGCCTACACTTCGTAAATGTAAGGTGCGAAATATTGCGGTGCGCTTTATGGATGAAATTTGACACATGTTCATTTATCGTAATTACGTGTATAAAATTTAATATTTTTATTTCGGTGTTATACATTTCGTTCTCTAAATTTCAGCTGTTGTAGGGTATTGCATTGTTGTGAGGGTACCAACTACATCCCGGGCGAAGGTCGGGTATTTCGGCGTGTTGGTAACAGTCTTAGGAGCATCGGGTTTGCCTGTCAAGTGTGCATAAGCAAACCGCACGTGGTCATGAGGACACTACCTTACACACCTACAAGCATACGGACAGGCGAACGGGCGGAAAACACTGACGCACATTCAAAATAACTTCCTTACATTGCCGAATGACCTTTATTTATTATTCTTGTTTGTCCTGTTTCAGAACGACACAATGCGTATGTTGTACGCATACCACAGTGAAGATCCGGCAGCACGACCGGAATCCAAACTCGCTACCCTCTTGTATCATGGACCAACACAAAGAGGATTTCGCAGTCTGTATCTCATGGAGAGGGTCAACCTGGAGGAACCTCCTCCAAGGGGCCTCCTCAGCTGGGACCTGAAGAACCCTACGGTAATTTATGTCTCTTATGTTATTTTAGTAATGTCGGGACTCGTTTAATATGCCGTTTGAGCAGTGTGTGTATGTGCTGTTGTGGCCGTGCATTATTTGAGCCATATACATTAAGTTAACTTAAACACACTTGATTTTACCTTCTTCCTCGTTAAGTTGATTTGGGACAACATGTAACACTTTGTGCTTGTGGTATATGACAGCCAGGACGAATATGTCACATCCAGGAGGACCATCATCTTAATGCGCACCGCCTTGAGAACACCGGATCTCGTATCGTGTAGTATTTATTCTTATTTCTATCTAAATTAGTGATTTTCGAATTTATACTCACGTTTATGACTGCTGGCAGCTGAAATTTTCCTTACATTGTATTGCCGACCTGTTGTTGAATTTCTCGCCCACTATGGCATACTTCACTGATCTTACAAGAATCTGTTCCACAGCCTAATGTTATATTCCTTGAAGATAGTTTTAATATTAGCTTTTCTTCCATGCGTACCATGGTCAGTTTTCTGTAGGTTTTCCGGCCAATTTTTTTTTTCGCATTTCCCATCTCTCCCATTCCTGATGCATTTTACAATACTCGCCCTGATTTTCCCTGATTTTTTCAACAAAATCATATTTTTTAAGACTGTACGTTATCAAGCTTTGGGTACTTTGTTTCAGTTATTTACTTTTGTGGGTCCCCTGAGAAATTAGGAAAATGAAGAGAGGTTTTTATTATGGTGGCTGTGCTTCACCAGCAGACTGTCCACACAGCATTGACTCCACCTTCGACAGTGTAACTTCATGCTGTCGATGCGTAATTATTCTTTGATGGAAACAAAGGATACGTCGTACTGTACAGAAATTTCCCTGTATGCGACTTACCGTGCCTTTGACTCGTAACATTAGGAACAGGATGGTGGACATATTCAAACATGGATATAATGTAAACCCTAGTGATTAAGTAAAAGCTTACATGATTTTGTTATTCATTGAAGCTCTTGTATATAACATAGAGGCTAGCGGCGGTATGTGAACAGAGGCTAGCGGCGGTATGTGAACAGAGGCTAGCGGCGGAATGTGAACAGAGACTAGCGGCGGTGTGTGAACAGAGGCTAGCGGCGGAATGTGAACAGAGACTAGCGGCGGTATGCGAACAGAGGCTAGCGGCGGTATGTGAACAGAGGCTAGCGGCGGAATGTGAACAGAGGCTAGCGGCGGAATGTGAACAGAGACTAGCGGCGGTATGTGAACAGAGGCTAGCGGCGGAATGTGAACAGAGACTAGCGGCGGTATGTGAACAGAGGCTGGCGGCGGTATGTGAACGGAGGCTGGCGGCGGTATGTGAACAGAGACTAGCGGCGGTATGTGAACAGAGGCTAGCAGCGGTATGTGAACAGGGGCTAGCGGCGGAATGTGAACAGAGGCTAGCGGCGGTATGTGAACAGGGGCTAGCGGCGGAATGTGAACAGAGGCTAGCGGCGGAATGTGAACAGAGGCTAGCGGCGTAATGGGAACAGAGGCTCGCGGCGGTATGTGAACGGAGGCTGGCGGCGGTATGTGAACTGAGGCTAGCGGCGGTATGTGAACAGGGGCTAGCGGCGGAATGTGAACAGGGGCTAGCGGGGGAATGTGAACAGAGGCTAGCGGCGTAATGGGAACAGAGGCTCGCGGCGGTATGTGAACGGAGGCTGGCGGCGGTATGTGAATTGAGGCTAGCGGCGGTATGTGAACAGGGGCTAGCGGCGGAATGTGAACAGAGGCTCGCGGCGGTATGTGAACATAAGTAGAGTCGAAAGGATTACGATTGGTACCTTCGCCAATGTTCTCTGTGTTTCACGAAACATGTCCAATATTTTGTTAGTGTTGTATTTTGATAACTTTTGATTTCTTACTAGATGGATGATGCAACAGAATTATGCTTCTATAAGACGTTAATATATTTTTTAATATTCGTTTAATTTATGTCCGTAAATGTATTGTTTAATATTAGATTCAAAGACACAAAGCTACGTCGTTAAAACGTCTGTGTTAGACACTCTTTTGGTCATACCGTGACCGTTTTGTGTTTTATGATTAATTCATGAAATAATTAGCAATTTGATTGACAGTATTTCCATTCTAAAGTCAATAAATAAAATGGAATTTATGAGAAAAATTATTTTGTTCTTACCTTAAATTTCCCTCTGTTGAACTGAGTGTGCCTTAGCTCTTACGGAACTTTCACTGATGTGATCATTTTCTTGGGCGTGACGCCGTGTAGTTTTGTACCGCGTCACATCTCAGAAGACCGCACTGTCAATATTAACTTCTGTAAAAACTTCAAACCTCAATTTGTGGGTTATTATTTGTATTTTCTTTCATTCCGTTGTGTCCCGAAATTTCGAAAAAAAAAAAACATATATTTCTGCAAACGCAATAACGTTTGAGAATTTACTGCAAGTTTTTTTTTTGTCCGCTCGCAAGAAAAATATTCCTATAATATCCATACCCGTTTCATGCGGTTTATCGCAGGCACTGAATTCAAAACGGAGTCTGATATTCATTACCGCTTTCCGGGTTTGTGTCACACAATTTAAGCTTGCACAGAACTGTATTCCTACTGATTATGAACAGTGTAAACCGCGTCTCATAAATACATTAGCAGGTATTTCTCCACCGCTTACTTGCATAATCCATGACAATAAAAGAATTTCATATACGTAGAGATTGCTTGAATCTTGGCATTCTCTCGTACGAAACTTCATATATAGGTTTATGGAAGCCGAAACCTGTAACATTTGTGTGGCCTGCTGTCGTTGTGTTTTGCATACCATTAACTTCTACAGACTATAAAGTTGTACAAAAATTTCTGTTATATGACAATCATATGCGAGGTAAGGCCGTTGTCATGGCTGTAAGTTGTGGAAATACAGCGGAAATATTCTGTGCACACGCGACAGTGTCGGTTGTTTGGACGTGCCTTGTACTGTTGAATGGATTCAGGTCATGTGACAAACTTCAAATGGCATCTTTCAACAGTAAGAAGCTAAATGAGACACTGGAACTCTCATACGTCGACAAGAACGTCAACATGTTAATATAAATAATTGAGATATTTTGAGAGTCGTTGGCACCCCAGCTGTGCCGCCAGCTTGGCGATGATGCGGAAGGATGTAGCCGTGGGGTGCCGGCGGGTCACAAAGGAACCTAGATTCTCAAGTAGAGAAGTTTTATCACCGAAAATAAATTCAGATTAACTCCTTATAATTAGATTACTTGTAAAAAAAACTAGCTGAGAGCAGAGTAACGTCGCTACTAAAAAATTTCTCGCCATGTATGGGGTGCTCAGAAAAAAACGCCACTGGTCTCTATCCTGACCCACATGCATCCGGTCCAAAAATTCCTGATCTATTTATTTCAGATCAGTTTTAATATTGTTCTTCCAACTACGCCTAGATTCTCAAAGTCGACTCCGCTCTTTGTTATATGCGCAGTCGTTTTCACCCTCTTTAACTGTGAAGCTCCACACTATGCAGTTTTCTCCACCTTCTTGTTACCTTCTGCTCCTTCGTGCCGCACGTTCCGCCCAGCACACTTACAAAATACTCTCAGTTCTTGCCTTAATGCGAAAGACAACTTTTCACCCATAAAATTATTTATTACTTACTGATTCCTGTGACCTGATGATATGATGTTTGTTTTGTTTATCTGACGTCAGAAAGTAGTAGTTACTTTATATCGAAGGAGCCATAATGGGGCAAATTAATTATAGCCAATATTGCAACAAAACTTGACTCCATGTTCTTTGATAGACACCACGTTATAAACAACTTCGTATCCCAGATGCTACACTGCTGATGGGCCGGTAGTGTAATACTGGCAATAAAACCATTCCTGTCTTGAACGAAGAATGATACCTTTGCCTGTATTGTATAGCAACTGAAGAGTTTCTGTATATTTATGCAGGATAAAAAAAACAAATGTTGCGTTATTTTACGAATTACAAAGATTATTAAATAAGCAGGAACATTTTCCGCAATATTAAACATGAATGGTAGCAAAATTTCCACAGCTTAGTAACGCAATCATGTACTATATCATGGCAGAGAAATTTCCGGGAGAGATTTATGGCATATATACTCAAACTACAGAAGATCCCTGTGTAGTTCCCGGGAGAATTTATCCGCCGTTGAGATGCTGATGGGAGAAAGTGGGGGGAAATAGCATGTAATTCGGTTAATGCTAGAAGATCTCTCTGGTTGCACAAATCTTCACACAACGAAGGGAAGTTCTTGACGAAGGGGGTGGGGCGTGGCAGGCGTACCGATTTCAGTGTAGCTGTGGAGCACCAAGTTGGTAAACAGCTTTCCTCTTGACGTGTAATTTCTTCGTTCGTAGTTGTATTATTTGGGGGGACTAATCAAGATTCTTCAACCACAGTAGCTACAACATGAGTTAAATTCAAACACGTGTTGATGTTGGTGTGTGTGTGTCTGTGCGACGTGGCGACTAGACTGCTGGCCGGGCAACCGAGGATTGTTGAATTTTTTATGTTTTGTTGACCGTGCTTCCCTGTATAATCTTACAAATAAAGCCAACTTGATGCACAGCTTATCCTTGGTATATTTATTCTTAGTATATTTATTAAACATGTTTCGGGGGACTATGTGTCCATCATCAGGAGAAACACAGTTGTTTCTCCTGATGATGGACACATATTCCCCCTAAACATACAGAGATTAATAGATATACTAAGGATAAGTTGTGCACCAAGTTGGCTTTATTTACAAGATTTACGCGGATTGTTGGTTCGGCCCCCGGTACGAGAAACAAATCTTTCCTCGTCTGCAGAACATCCAAAGCGCTTCTGTGGTCCACCAAGCCTCCTATTCGACTCTTTATTTGGCTCTTTCTTGCGGGTTAGAGCAGGGAGCCGTGAAGCTGATCACTCACCTCCAACGAGAGCCGAGGTTAAGAACGCGTGGAAATATTCCTCCACCGTCATTGTAGGCGATCTTTATGGAGTTGTGCTTAAATAAACACGAGGTCGAATTTGTCTTACCTTTTTCAACGTTGTGGGTAAGAGGAAATTGGAAAATTGTGTTTGTAAGTATACGAGTAGAGAATTTAACCCAAATAATTTCATACAACAAAATAAACGGAGCTATATGGAGACATTTTGGAAAACAAATGAACAAAGAAACAAAATTAAGAATTCACATCGTTACAGCTAAAGCAGCATTGAAATTGGGAAGTGAAGCTTGGGTACTGAAGAAAAGAGAGGAACAACGTTTAGAAGCAGCACAGATGAGATTTTTGAGACACTTGCTTGGAATAACAAAACTATATAAAGAAAAGAATCAATGTATTAGGCAAAAACGGGAGCACAGACAATAGTAAAGGAAATAAAACAGTACCAGAAAAAGAGGCTACAACACGTACAGAGGATGGACACAGACAGACTACCAAAACAAGCGCTACAATATCAACCAAAAGGACGAAGGAACATAGGACGACCGAAGAAGAGATGGAGAGACCAACTTCATCTTGAGGATCAAGGAACAGGAAACACGCCTAACTCTTCAGGAACATGATGATGAATTTCACGTGTGACCACAAATTTTTGTTATTTTGTGATGCTCTTACATTTTTCGGCGCCTCCAAACTATCTTCAGGCATGTCACTTACAAAGGATTACATTTATTTAGAGGCCTAATTTGTAGGAGGGGCGTCACAATATCAAGTACATAATTATTTATAGTTACACGAGCAGTTAGGTGGATTGAATACTGTATAGTCAGTCTATTACACGGAATGTGTGGGTAACGTTTTGCCACACTCATAAAATACAGCCACTTCAGAAACATCCATGTAGCCGCCACCGATGTACCAACGCACCAGGAACGCTTGGGACACCCCTAGCTCTCCGCTCAGCACGTACAAACCCCTCCTAGTTTTCGCCTGATATAGGGCGTACTACTTATATTTTACAATCTAGCTTAATGTACCATTTGTAAGACTGTGTATTACTTAATTATATATATATATATCCATAAAATTCTTGTACTCTACTTAGAAGAGCTACTTTCAGCTCAATATGTATAATCCAACCGACAAAGAGATCTCGTTGAAAGTTTAGAATATGTACCTATAGTATGATCATACTCTGTATAGTTTTCCTCTATATACATGTTTGTGACCTGAAGATGGCCCACAGTGGCCGAAACATGTCGTCGTCAGCATAATAAATAGGATACAAGACGGCTGTGTTTTGACGTACCCCCCCACCCCCAGCTGCGTTAAAAAACAAAGGGAAACGTAAACCAATAAATAAACAAGAACATCTAGACTTAAAAAAACCCACATACAAG
>Ga0131853_10007917_pt1 | contig 19294 bp, 15 predicted proteins | sample TergutLab28metaG_FD_92764 | JGI IMG/M metagenome (GOLD analysis project Ga0131853, IMG submission 92764) | Labiotermes labralis P1 segment gut microbial communities from Petit-Saut dam, French Guiana - Lab288 P1 (version 2) (version 2) | ecosystem: Host-associated > Arthropoda: Insects >...
AGATCCTAAACCAGTTCTCTTAAGACAACCTGAAGATGGCCAGTACGGGCCGAAACATGTAGTTGTCCATTTAGCCATTAAATACACCTATGTGACACAGTTGTGTTTGACTATATACAATTTAAAAAAAACTCTTGCACATGTTATGTTTTTACGAAAATCTAAGAAGCAATATTTTTTTGTGCACACAACATTTTGACAAAAGATGCGTCTGTAACCCAACTGTCTATTAATGCGTGAATCTCAGTTTGACGGATTGTGTGAGTTACGACAAATTTCTGTTCCATGAAGGGTATGTGATGTTGACCTCTAATTCGTATACGACTTAATGGCGTGCTGTTTAGACATGGAGAAACTTTGAATTTTCCTAGCTAACCACACTTGCTGCGCGGTCTGAGTTCTATTCCCGTCAAGGCCGCTATTTTCTCTTCGCCACCGCCTCCAAATTGGCTGTGGACCGACGCAGCGAGTAGTGGGACATGTGTCCCGGAGGTGCAATGGTGTAACCATGAAGTTCGAACTCTCGTCTAATTGTCATACTGTGGCTGAAATTAATAGAGTTTTCCCACACGGACGGGTTTCAGTCCTTCAGCATGGTGAATAAGTGACGGTCTGGACGAACGAGGAATCAAGATTGAATATCCTGGCAAGTCAGAGAATATGTTATTCTCCACAGGATTAAGATCGGCTGTGTAGATCATCGATGTTATCATATGTGAACTGGGGCTTCCCTGTGGTAGTGCGGCCAGTGCGTAACACAGACCACTGGCTCCGTCTAGTGCCGATATTAATAATTCATGGCGCCACACCTCCATTCACCCAGTACCGCTCCATAACGTGTGCTTCATTAAGTACCGGCGCAACATTGCCTGTACTAAATACAATTCCGTGCCCCCGTGCGCAGTGCTGGCACTGTGCCTGGTCTCAGAGACGGGCTTCACTGTCACCTGCTTGTAAACGCTTTCGCAAAATTGGAAAAAGAGAATGTTAGCGTCGTCATGTCTGAGTGTTCGTCCGTCCTTTTTTCCTTCCTTGCATCTGTCCGTCTTTCCGCATGGAACAACTCGGTTCCCACTGGACGGAGTTTTCGTAGTGTTCGATATTCGATGATTTTTCGATAATCTGTCGAAAAAATTCAAGTTTCATGAACATGTGACAAAAGTAACGGGTAATTTAATGAAGATCTATGTACATTTATGTGGCCCCGGTAGCTCAGTCGGTATAGCGACTGGATACGGCCTGGACGGTCCGGGTATCGAATCCAGGTTAGGGGGAGATTTTCCGCACCTGTCAAGGCCGGCCCTGAGGCCCACCCAACCTCATGTACAATGGGTACGGGGTCTTTCCCGGGGGTAAAGAGCGGCCAGGGCGTGACTCTGACCCTTCACTCCCTTCTAGTGCCGTGGTCAAGAAAGAGTAGAGCTATACCTCTACTCTCCCTATAGGCCGTACGGCCTGTACAGAGCCTCAGTGCCTGTACAAGGGTGCACTAATGTACATTTATGGTAGTATCTCACTAAAATCTTCTTAGAATGAGAAATATTTCAGACCAAATTTGTGGAGAAAATCAAAACACATATTTTATGTTCAATATTCCCCCCCCCCCTCCCCCCCCGAAAATCGTGTCGTTTGTGAGATAATGTGGAAATATATTGTAGAGCGCAGACAGGACGCAGATGGCAATATACTATGGTGCATATAATATGGGATTTGTTTGCCCGACAACTAAGACAAGAATGCTCTCACACATAATATTTAAGACGTTGATTTTCTACAGTAACAATGGTTACGCGAACGCGCCACACTGTTACGTTATACATACATTGCCTGTCTTGTTGCAAACTTCGCTTGTAAGAATACTGTTAGCCAGACTGTAGACATCTTGATTCTGTATTCGGTGTTCTTCACGATCACCCTTCCTAACTTTGTTGTCCCGACGCGATCGGTCTGGTAAGTGATCCTCTTTCGAGAAACGGGTGTGGTTCACCGAATCACATATAGTTTTAAGTATTATTTTTTATTTACTCAATTTGTTGTTGATAAAATGAAAAAAGGCGTGCTGTATAAGTTAAACAACTAAATCGTATTTATTAAAATAACACAGTCACTTCTTTGTACTCCCACCTACACCACACTCGTACGCGACTGAATTCGCACTGGATTGCTAGCGTCCGTTGTCCGCTGCTTACGTTTTCTCATTTAAATCTCTCCCCTCCTACCTATCGCCAACGGTCGTGAATATACGTTGACGGATTAACTTACAACGCATGCAATGAATCGTCCGGAACTGACGCCAGCAATCCTAAGAAACAACTATACTAAAAATGATCGGCTACAGTGTTCGTTTCTGTTCGATACGAGTCAGTTCTAATGATATGTGATGTATTGTACTAGTAGGCATTGGACAGTGTGTGAACAGTCTCTCATGACGTCTATAGAGCACACACTGGAGGAGTTTCAGAAGAGGCTGTTGCGATAAATATTTGATTGGAACGCGTGAAGGATGTGTGCTGCTTAGCTTATAATGGCTGAACTGAGAAAGAACTCGTGTTGTTTAAATTACTTGTATATTTGATGCTTATTTATGAATTCAATGTAATTTATATAACAGTGAATAGTAGTTTTATGATTGAATATTGAATTTGAAAGAAAGTGAAAGTAATTATGTATTTACTTTTCCAACTAAATGCACATAAACAATTGAATATTTGTATTGTTTACTAAATATCTCCTACGTGTTTCGGCGCTTACTGCTCCATCCTCATGGAGAACGTATAAGAGATATTTAGTGAAAAATACAAATGTTTATGTGCATTTATTTGGAAAATTAAAGATATGGTTTCTATACGAAAATGCACGGAACGGACAGCTTCACAATGATGTGACGGTAAGTTTTGTTTGTCGCTTATTGTAAGATATTATCCCGACATTTGACTTGGTGCTGGGGAAAATTATGAAGATTCTCGGACAGTATGGCCAGTATTTCGTCCCTGTTCCAAAGTCAGAAGCCCGCTACTCAGCGCTCCCTCTCAAGCACGGAATCCACGCAAGAGTCTTAGAGCGCCCTGAAAGATTATCATCTCTTCTTGCCGTTGAAAGTATGCCACCACGTTTTTCCGGCAGTACGGACGTTGAAGGTCGAGGAACAGGTGTGGCTACGACAGCAGCCAACGCAGCTGCAGAACTTGGTTATTTTCGTCAATGCTTCAGGACACTGCGTGGAAAAATATATTTCTTTCTTGTAATTTTTTCGTTTTCTTTGGCTGTTCTTCGTGACATGCTGACTCTCGCCTCGAATTGTGTGCATTAACTGAGGAAGGAACTGAATTTTCAAACGTTACGTAATTTGAAGTTTCGAACTACGACACATTATTTAATTGTGACAAAAATGATAACGTGTTGGTACAGTTAGAACGTATAAGAGTCTCGCTAACTCTTCACTCTGCAAGTAACGGTGTGGGGCAGTGATCTTGAGATGGTAAAAGTGCCGAGTCAGTCAATAAAATCCGTGCATTTAAAGTATAGGGTGGAATAAGAGAAAAAGAGAGCAGTTTGAGATGTTACGCACATAATGAGGAATGTCCTGCTTTGTGCGGGTCACCGGTGTTGTCAGGTCGGTGAAGGAGTCTGCAGCTGCGATGGGGAAGGCAGTGAACCTCAGAACTTTTGGATAGCGTCTGAACGGAGGCTGTAGGAGGAACTGGTAGGATAACGTTCCGTTGCATTGACGTAGCTTAGGATCACGTGTATTGGCTGCGTCAAACATTTCCGGGCTCCTGTTGCTAGGCAGTTGGTCGACTGGCCGGTCGGTCGGTGGGTGTATGGGAGGGTTGGTTAGTTGATTGGTTGGTTGGTTGGTTGGTTGGGGTTGTTGGTTACTCGGTCGCTCGGTTGGCTTTGTTGGTCAGTCGGTCTGTCGGTTGTGTGGTTGGTTGGGTGGTTAGTTCGTTGACTCGTTTGTTCGTTGCTCTCTCGGTCGGTCAGTTATTCCGTTGGTTAGTTGGTTGTTCGGTCGGTCGTTTGATCCGTTGGTTGGTTGGTTAATTGTCTCATGTTCCCATACATCCCACGCCCACTCGATTGTCTTTGATTCGCCCTTGCAGTATTTGGCAAGAGTACAGCTAGTGTATATCCTCGTTGTGTCCTTGAACCTCTGGCCCCTCCCTCCTCTCGTTAGCAGGTCTACACAAGTGCCGCCTGCTATGCTTTGAGCGGTGTCTTCGTCACTCAGGTACTGTAGGACAGCCGTGAAGGTGCAGTAACCGCTCCTCCCCACGCCATGTACCCAGGTGATGACTGATGTAGGCCAACTAATGACATGATCTGTCGATTAGTGCTCCGTGATTTTGTCAACGCATCGTCACTTTAGCTAATTGATGTCATTCATACAGTTTACATTGGCTGTAACCCTAAGCTTTAGACAGCGGCATACATTGTATCTAGTTGAAACTCACCAAGCAGTGTTGTAAGCAAGTCTGTGATTTGCCAGTCCACGTCTTCACAAGCCATTCCCTGTGTTCGTTGCAAAACGCCTTTATATTTTATTGTTTGTATCCCAGATTGATTCTTAAAAAACACTACAGCTTGTGACAAGTATATAGGAGGTTCCGAGGACGAATTTGACCAGGAGCGCTGGATATCCTGCTTAATTCTATTATTATTATTATTGGTGGTAGTGGTGGTATTGGTAGTAGTAGCAGCAGTATTAGTGGAGTTGGTTATAGTCATGGTGGTGGTGGTGGTGGTAGTAGTAGTGGTGGTGGTTGTGGTGGTAGTAGTAGCAGCAGTAATAGTGGAGTTGGTTATAGTCATGGTGGTGGTGGTAGTAGTAGTTGTTGTTGTTGTGTCTTGTCACAGGCCTTTCCTCTCCTGTACTTCTCTTAAACCATTGCTGATCCTCACCGCTCAGGCTTCAAGTTTCAGACTGCAGTACTTTCCGTGTTATGTGAGATGTTCCAAGTACAGCCGTCCTCTGTAGTGAATATATTGAACGTCTTCCAGGTACAGCTTCTAAATTTTTTAAACCTTTTGTTTTTATTCCAATGGCCCAAATTGTAACTGGTATAATCATACATTTCACATTCCATATTTGTTCTACTTTATTATTATTATTATTATTATTATCATCATCATCATCATCATCATCCGTGGACCTAATCGAGTGACAAGTTACACCGTCAGGTAACCCCTCAGAACGTAGGCTACGTGTGTTCGAGAGGGTGCCGATGGAGTTATTTGGGCCTAAGAAAGACGAGATAATAAGGGAGTGGAGAAGACTACATAACAAGGAACTTTATGATCTGTACTGACCAGATGTTCTGGTGATAAAATCAAGAAGAATGAGATGGGCGGGGAATATAGCACGTGTGGTGAGAAGAGAGGTGCATACTGTGTTTTGTTGAGGAAACCTGAGGAAAAGTACTTGGAAGACCTAGGCATAGGTGGGAGGATATTATTAAAATGTGTCTTCAAGAAGGTGGATGGGGAAGCACGGACTAGATTGCTGTGGCTGGGTATAGGGACAGGTGGCGGGCTGTTGTGGATGTGGTAACGAACCTTTGAGTTCCATAAAATGCGGGGAATTTCTTGAATGGCTGTGGATCTGTTAGCTGCGCAAGAAGGACTCTTCTCCATGGAGTTTGTTCGTTAGTTAAGTAAATTTTACTGGACCGTCAGTCATCAACATATATCGTTTTCAAAGTCAAATCCACACAAAAACAACACTATAAACTTTCTTGTGTTTTTTTGTGTGGATTTGACGGTGATAGTCAGTTTGTGCAGCTGCGTGATGTTGCCTCAATATGTACCTTTCTCCCTCCTTGGACCCTAAATAATGGCGTGGTCGAGTAATTCGCGGACCGCCGAGTGTTACTGCAGTGTATAAATACAAATTGTTTCTAATCTTATGAACAGAATTAGGCGACGTCCCAGCGCGGTGGCTTCTACTCCTACTTTGTGTGCGGAGAGATACCGAATTCGATTCTCGGACATACAGTGGCTTCCAAATAACGAACGCTCTATAGACCGACCCGATCACCTCACCATTCACGGATTGAAATGGACCATTCACAGCCATCCCCACATCAACCACCGCAGTTCAGAAGTGTCTTTATCCAAAGCGGGAACTATATTTCACTACTGGGGCTCGTGCGTTTTCTTTCTTTTCCTGAAATGATGCGATACATTTTGTAGCTTGTACTGTGTGACCATCCCATTGCCACTGGCATATGGAGCCCCATCTTAAAAGACAAGGTTTCTCGCAACTTAAATGGCGGTTAGAGGTGAGTATGCAGCAGTTGCGGAGTGTGTAATAGAAGGGGAAAACGGAAGGCATTCGGGGGAAAGTCCTGCTCTTAAACGTGAAGCCTGTCACGTTGTATCTCGCTCCGTGAAGACTACAGTTGCTGAAGATGTTTTATAATCCACTAGTTGGCCACAATCTTGCCTTATTATTTCTGTGGCTTTGTAGTCTCTTCTTCTCGCTTGTTTACTGTAGTTCGAATTATACAAGGGTTTGATGTCATTCTGCTATCCAGCTGTGTGTTGAGTTTGTATCGTAATATTATTTTGCGTTGGGGAGAAATTTGACGGGATTTGTAACTCTATTCATCACTTGTAATGGAACTGAGCTTTTAATTTGATCGTCTGTTGATATAATCCTTCCGTGAGAATATTACATTAGCTGAAATGGAAACATGATTGTGAAGTACGAGTTGTTAATGAAATTATACGAAACGTGTAAGAAATCGCGTTTTCACACCGGCCTGTGAGCTGTGGATTTTTGTAAAGGATATTTCTCCGGCACCGCAGTCCACTGTGATACAGACGTCAGAATCTGATCCGTCACGGGCTGTTTTCACGAAATGTATAGAGGAGAGGTGTAATTGGGAGGTCGAATGTGTCTGTTGGGATGTTTTGTTTATCAAATTAATTAATGGAATTACATTGAAAACTTGTTTACATTCGCGTTGAAAAGAATTTGCAGAACTCCATTTGTTTAGTGATAAACCTTTTCTACACGGTCCCAAATCACACGTCAGCGTGTTTTAATACACTAAATATGGTGCATAAAAAATATGGTTGTAATTATGCTTGAAAATATCTTGTTAAGGTCGGAAATATTGTGCAGAATATTTGTCGATTGCTTCCAAGACAGATTTTCCAATATCGCCTTGTCATATCCTCGTGGCCGTCAGTGCCCAAACCATCTGTCCGATCTGGCCGATCCCTTGCCCAAGGAGTCCTACCAGTTGTCTATGTACAAGATTTGTAAACGTGAATAGCATGAGGTCTGAGCCTGGAGTGGTCTGTGTACAGTACCGCACAAAGTGGAAGAGACTATTACTAACCTGCATCAGTTATTCCCATTTATAAGTCAGGAATTTTATGTGCTACATTGACAGTTTGCTGTTCATAACATTGTGGTAAAACACCTTACCACTTTTAAACGAGATACAAAATGCGTAGGTAGAAAGTGCAAATTTTTTCTCCGAAAATGGCGGTGTATTGTCGTAGAGGAAGTAGCGTCATTGTTGGCGCTTGCGCAGAATTGCGAAAAGAGACTATTGGCTTCATGTCTCACTGTCCGTCCGTATGTAATAACTCGGTTCCCATTAAACTAATTTTCATGAAACTTGACATTTGAGTATTTTTCGAAATTCTGCGGAGAAAATTCAAGTTTCATTAAAATCTTACAAGAAGAGTGGGCACATTACATGAAGACATGTTCACATTTATGATAATGTCTTTCTCAGTTCTTAGAACGAGAAATATTTCCAACGAAAGTTGTAGTAAAAACCACAACACGCGTTTTTTATTTGTACTTTTTTCCCGAAGATCGTGCCGTTTGTGAGATAATGTGGGGAAATATGGTATTGCCAGACAAGCCACACATTACAATATAGTACGGCGCATGCGCCTCGCAAGCTGGATAACTAAGGCTACAGACAAACACTCAGAATAGGTCATACTTATTGCTTCTCCGCTGCAACAATGGTTACTGGAACGAGCCTCAATTTTTACGTTATACGTACACTGCCTGTCTTTGATAAGTACATGCGTGAAATTTATTGGTTTGAACTCGGCGGATCGAGATCGTGAAGGAGGTCCTCCTCGTCCTGGTGCGGAGACGCGGTCACCCTGCTGTACGAGTAACTTACTGCCTGAAAGAAGAACTATGAAATGTCAATGGCGCAAATTAGAGTCGCTGTGACAGGCTGCTTGGGACAAAGAAATCTGCGAGGGTACTATAATTAGATTTGATGTTTGTGTGACCGTACATCACTGATATAATAATATAAACGGTCAACTAGATGCAACAATAATAATTTTATTAATAATTTCAATCAGCTCAACATGTTTCGGGCGATATTTTCGCCCATCCCCAGGAACACTAGACTGTGTTTACAGCTTGTGGTAAGCTGTAAACACAGTCTAGTGCTCCTGAGGATGGGCGAAAATATCGCCCGAAACATGTTGAGCTGATTGAAATTATCAATAAAATTATTATTGTTGCATCTAGTTGGCTGTTCATATTATTGTATCACTGTAATTAGGCCTGACAGTCACCGGTGCGGTCGAGGTGGCATGTTGCAGTTGGCGTCGAGGATGATTTAATCTCCTGCAATGTATCTGCAGTAGAACCAGCGACGTACCCTCTATTCTGTGTGCCGTTGACGTGGTTGTCAGTTTCTCCCATGTCCCATCTACAATCTCGCTTCTCGCCGGATTCTTAAGCCATTTCCCTGCCCGCCGTTCGCCAACCCCAAGGTCTCTCTCGGTATTGTTATTGTTGCAGACTATTCGGCAGAGTTACCCCGTCTGTAAATGCTTGTGTTATTGAAAAAATGTCAAAACCGGAAAATAAAAACTGAACTTCGGACAGACTGTAAGGAATGTAGTCATTATTTCTACTTTGAGCCTGATTAACTTAGTTGTATTGATTTGTCACATTCCTTGCAACCCATCTGTACGTCCTGTGGCCGAAACGTCGCTGTCTCCATACAAGTGTACACGGTGTCAAGACGCAGTACACTATTGTCTGGTGTAAATCATACATCCAAAATGGCGGATGTAAGGATCTTCAGACCGTACGGTAAATACAGTAACTCGAGACGTGTGACTGATATTTATTAACAGGTCGCTCGGACGTCCATACATGGGAGGGTTACATAATATCGTGAAGTGAACAGCTTGGCGTTGTTCATGTGAACAGTGAAATCAGTACTTCGCTGCAGGGCAACTGCAGACCGCGTGTCCTGTGCTTTTAAGGCTCGTTCGCAAAATTGCGAAAAGCGAATGTTAGCTTCGTCATGTCTGTCCGTCCGTCCGTCCGTCCGCATGGAACAACTCGGCTCGCACTGGACGGATTTTCTTGAAATTTGATATTTGATTATCTTTCGAAAATTTGTCGATAAAATGCAAGTTTTATTAAAATCGGGCAAGAATAACGAGCACTTTCATTAAGACCAATATACATTTTCTATCATATCTCGCTCATTTCTTCTTAGAATGAAAGAATATTTCGGACAACAGTTGTAAAGAAACTGAAAGCAGACATTTAATGATCTTTAACGTTTTTTCTAAAATTGTGCCCTCTATGAGATAATGTGGAAAAATATTGTAGAGCGGGGCAGGCCACAGATGATAATATGGCGCATGCGCAGTGCATGCGAGATGCCTAACCTACAAATGCACAAACAGGTTGTGTAATACTCATTGCTTTTCCACTGTAACAATGGCTGCACGAACGCCCCATTGCCTGTCTTGTTTTATTTCCCTTCAATGTGAAGCACGTCACAATAAGAACAACCACGCGCTAATAAACACGAGACACGCAATATACGTAAACGTAGCTTTGAGGTGCGTTCAAGTAACCATTGCTGCAATGGAAAAGCAATGGGTATTACATATCCTGTGTATGTGTCTGTAGCCTTAGTTATCCAGCACGCAAAGCGCATGCGCCATATTGTCATCTGTGGCCTGCCCCGCCCTACCATATTTTTGCACATAATTTCATAAACGGTACTTTTTTTTAAAAAAAAAAAACTTTTGACCATAAAATGTGTTTTGATTTTCTCTACAACCTTTGTCTGAAACATTTTTCGTCCTAAGAAGAATTGAATGAGTTACTATCATAAATGTACATCGGTCGCTCCTGTAAAGTACCCGCTATTCTTGTCAGATTTTAATGAAACTTGAATTTTCTCGGCATATTTTCGAAAGACGCTCAGATATCAAATTCAATGAAAATCCGTTCAGTTGTTCCTTTCGGACGGACAGACAGACAAAAGCTAATAGTTGCTTTTCGCAATTTTGCGACCGTACCTGATAACATGCTCTGCTTTTACACTGAACCCAAATAAATACATTTGCACATCATAATTTTGTAGAATGCTGCTGAGGTCGTGTTATTCACGGGAACGCAGGAGCAGTATTATTGATGTCCTTTTGTGTACAGCGGCTGTGTTGTGTTGGGGAATGAACAAAGTGAGGGTGACGTTACATTGCAGTAGCACTGTGTTAGGCCCATTGAATGTGGCCGTGACAGTCTTTACTTGACAGCCGCCGAGCTTAACTGCCAAAATGATCCCGGAAGCCGTGGGGTCTACAGCCGCTTGATTGCTGGGATCGCAGGTTCGAATCCCGTTGGAGCATGCATATACTGTTTTGTGGTTGCTGTAGGTAGCGGCCTCTGCGACGGGCTGAGCTCGTTCGCGCGTGCGTGCGTGATTTAGAACCCTTAAGACTGAAGCGACCTACGCCCGATTTGGGCTTTTGCGACACAGCAAAAAAGTTAAAGCCTCTAAGCCTAACATTAAATTAATAACTCGAGTCTTATTCAACAAAAAATACCATTTAGAAAGATAATAGACCTTTTAATTGCCCATGTAATTGCGGCTTTCTTGGAAAGTCAATATTGTCTCATCTGGTCAGATCGTTCCCTCCCCCTTTTTGAACCCAAAAGCCCGTCATTGTATTCACAAATTTGTTGCACTCGATGCTGACCCAGTTGAATTCATTTCACACCAGTAAAACCTACTTCTTCTTCTTCTTCTTCTTCTTCTTCTTCTTCCATTCCCTTATAACTTATACTCCGTCTGTGGTTTAAGTCCTCAAGTTGTCACCTCTTAACTTTTGCTTTTAAAAATCTGTGCACGCTTTTACTGTTTTCCCCATTCGTGCTATATCTCCTGTCGATCTAACGGTCTTTGATGTCATCACCATAACTATGTTCTATTGAGGGTACAAATTTATGAACCTATTCATTACGATATTTGTTCCATTTCGTACTTGATACTGTTAATTATCACGGTGGGGGCCTAGGATGAACTTTACCGTGGTGCTGATAAGTCCTTAGCCCGACCAGGAAGGGAACAAGCTGCGCCTCTTAAAAGTGTGATGGGCAGAAGAATGGATTGATTTGGTTAGGGTAGAGACAGGTGATGAACTCTTGTGAATGTGGTAATAAACCTCCAAGTTCCATAAAATACGGGAATGTAGCTCGTTTCCTTCCTGGTCGAACTAAGGACTTATCAGCACCCCTGTATTTGTTACTCTCTTAGCTGTACGTACTGCCCTAAGCACTGTCAGGCACCTACTACCTGTGTCCAGCCGCTACAGAAAGCGCACAAGTTGCACATCACAGTAAGCAAATATTTTACCGAAATGAAGGGGTCTGTAGGATTAATTAGATGTATAAGTCAAAGGGGCCTCGATTTGCAACGCCTCAAGTGATAGAAACGAATTAAAGACAGAAGGAAACGTGTGAAGTGTATTCGAATTTACGGTCAGGGAAAAGAATCTACTGGACCGTGAGTGTGATGTGGGCCGGCGTAATTAACCCGGGATTTTTCTCATTACTCTTTGAATAGTGGAAGCACAGAGCACATTTGTCTTAACGCCAAATAAAGCCCGAGTCCCATAGGTTTCGAATACGGAGAAGTTAACTCTCATCGTAACAGCAATTTCGCACGTTTCGATGGACCAAATGCAGTTTGTCTGTCTGTCGGTCCCATGGTTTAGTCAGACCGTGGACACTGGCGTTAAAAGTATTAATTTACCGACTGGCAGCACTTGCTAAGAATGCTGTGTATCTTTGTGAGGCATTGCCAGAACTGGGATCAGTCTATTCCGGGTCCTGAAATTTTGTGGTAAAGGTTCTTCAGAATCATCCTTCCATACACCTACCTGTGACGCTACAGCCCCTTTTGGGCCCTGGCTTCCCTCAGAAGACGTCTCCAGTTTTTCTCTGTCTTCTGCCCGTCTCCTCCATCCTCGTATTCCTAGGATCTCCGGTGTGTCCCTTCTGATGACGTCCTCCCATCTTGTTCGTGGTTTTCCTACTGGCCTTGTATTATGAAATTCCCCATTAAGAACCTTTTTTTTTTGGATCCTTTCATCTGCCATTCTTACAACATGACGCGCCCATCCTAGTCTTCTAATTTTCATATCGTCTACGATCTGGAGATCTTTGTACATATTAAAAGTTTCGCTATTCCATCCAGGACGCCAGCGCCCTTTATCTTGTATTGAGCCATAAAGTATTCCCAATATTTTCCTTTCAAATGTACACAGCATTTGTTCTGTCACATGCGTTAGGGTCAGGTTACACGTCCATAACACAGTACTGGTTTAATTAGTGTTTAAAATAATCTCATTTTATTAGTTCGTTGGATTTGTTTAGATCTTCAAAAGTGTGCACACCAATAATAACCAATTAATAATTCTACCTTTTTGAGCGAATGTAATGCAAATGACGACATAATGAGCAGTACAGTCCGTGCAATGAATCGGAATTTTGAAGTACGTATGACAGCGTGATTTCTGAGTTCCGCCGCGATGTCAGTAGGATCTTCGCCCTTTGGTATGTAAAGCAGCTGCAGTTGGTAGTTGGCTTGTCCCGAACGGTGGTAACTAACCACCAATGTACGCCGAGTAACAGCCCAGAAGAGGGCGGATCTCATCTAGGTTTGACAAATGTTGTTTGCGGTCACCCGTCTATAGTCGCCTTCAAAATCACACGTCGGTGGTCCCCATATAACAAAATTACACTCGTACAACCGAGGTGCATTGATTGGAACTTTTAATAAATGTTATGCATCACAGTAATATAATATATATTTTAACACTTTATATTCTCTGAGCCGTGTATCGTGATTCACATACGAGAGAAAGACCAGCAAGATGCACACATTTCTTTATCATTTATTTCACTTAATTTATCCTCGACATGTTTCGAACAAATAATTGTTCATCATCAGAAGTTCTGTACAAGCAGCTTACAGTATTTTACAACGTATTAAGAGAACACTTGTCGTTGAGACGATACGAATGATACTGTAAGTTGCTTGTACAGAACTGCTGATGATGAACAATTATGTGTTCGAAACATATCGAGGATAAATTAAGTGAAATGAATTATTAAGAAAAGTGTGCATCTCGTTGGTCTTTCTCACATATATTTTAACACCTTTATGACTGGCTATGAGCTACGGGCTGGACGGTCCGGGATCGAATCCCGGTGGGGACGAGATTTCCCGCCCGTCCAGACGACCCTGGGGCCCACCCAGACTCCTGTACAATGGGTACCGTGTCTTTCCCGTGGGTAAAGTGCGGCCGGGGCGTGCTGCTGACCACTCACCCCCTTCTGGTGCCGCGGTCATGGAATAGTAGAGCTATACCTCTACCCATCCTCTGGGCCACACCGGGCCTGTAACGGGTTCACTTTATATTTTTCACCTTTCATGACTGGCTAGAGAGATAAAGAGAGAGATGTAAGATGTAGAAGGTTGGACGAAAGGGAAAGACCAGGGACAAATGAGAGACACTTAATTCGGCGGTGGGAGAAACGGCATAACTTTGCTAGAAGTTCTTATGCCTTCCCCGCTTGTCCTTCTGATAGGAGTAGCATGGAAATTAAGAGAAGGTGGTGAAAAGTAGGGGCATGAAATACGGGCCGTTACTGGTTAACCCTCTAAACGCAGAATTAAATCCCATCTGCCATCTGTTTGCATTATTAGGAGCTCACCATATTATCACATTAGTAGGATATGGGTTAATGTAAAGTGCATAATTTTGTAAAATAATTCTGTTGTCTTGAAAGCAAGAATTAATTTCGGTGTATTCAAATTGTGAGGGCCGAATGAGAAGCGTGCAGTATCAAGTTGGAAATTGGGAACCGTCACAGTGTTTGCTTTAAGGCGTAGGCAGACCAAGCAAACATCTGTCGTGGTGGCCGGTCACAGGACCTTCCGAATACATGTGTACTGAACTGTACTGTACTGTACTGTACTGTACTGTACTGAACTGAGCTGTGCTATGGTGTGCTGTGCTGTCCTGTCCTGTCCTGTCCTGTGCTGTACTGTACATATTTGATAATATCTTACTGACTTCTTCTTAGAATGAGAAATGTATCAGACAAAAATTGTAGAGAACATATTGTATGCCATATAACTTTTTTTAAAAAATCGTGCTCTTTATGAGATAATGTGGAAAAATACGGTGCAGCCAGACAGGCCACAGATGATAATATGGCGCATGCGCTTTGCATGCTGGTTACCTAATGCTAAAGACACACAGTTTAAACAATGAATACTTACAGCTCTTTCAACGAACAATGGTTAGGCGTACGCGCTTCAGTGTTAGGGTATACGTACACTGCCGGTCTTGTTCCGGAATGAATTAGTAATATAATGCATGTCTTCATAAGTAAACAGCTTTTAATTTTTCAAAATTGCTTCGGCGTTTTGTCTCGACTTTACCAGGGAAACGGTCAATAGTCGTTTTCTCATTTTCATAGTCTCCGGAGTTGAGCGGGCCTGCCCGCGTCTTTCCTGCACACGTGGTTACATGTCTTCTACTGTACAGTGCATTATCTGTATTACATAGCATGACAGAGATATATTTGTTTTAGACTGTAAATTGTCTGAGTTACATTTACGACTTCAGTTTCCACCTCACAGAAAACGCAATCCGTTTCCATTACAGAGACCACTCGTCTAATGCTGTGTAGAGTAGTATTAGATATTTCTTGTGATGATAATATGAAACACATAAATACGCTTTATGGGGAGAATGTAGATTTTATCATTGTTAAACCTTGCGATGCCTGTAGGTACAGATAGGTTATGAAAGATTAAGCAATTTCCACAGTGCGTCATTTGGAGATTTAACAATCCCCACTGACGCTTTTCAGCTGTGTAGGTTGTGTAGCGTCGAATGATAGGACGGTATTGAATGATTAATTGGGAAAGGTGTAGATGGAATCGGTCATGGCGTTCCGGAAGGTACATTCTTACTTTTCTTGCTTAGTCTGCCTTCTTCTACCTTTTCTCTGTAGGTGTAGAAGGTTATGGTTTCACTTGATCACAGGCAGTGATACACACCCACACACACACACAACACTTGGTAGGATTCTTCTGGACAGGTGATCAGAGAACTTTACCCGACAACACACAACAATGGTAAGAGACAGGCTGTCATACCCCGGCGGGTTTGGAACCAGCAGTCCCAAAATGTGCGCGGCCGCAGACCCACGCCTTGGACCGCACGACCACCTGAATCGGCGAAGGTCAGTATTGTTACTGCAGAATTGCGTGCGGGAACTGTGGACAGCGAAGAAACCCTGTCAGGTGTGCCGTGTCCGTTCTGAGAATAAAAAGCAGGCACCTCCCAGAATGAGGGCAGGGTTCCTAATTAATGAATCCTTGCGTTTTGTCTTCGTGTTTATGGATTGTTATTTTAACGATAGTATCAGGTTATGTAACTTCAAATGATAGATGATTAATCAGTTATGAATTGTCAAGTAACTTAAGGGGAAGGAAGCGTTTGTGTCCTAAATTACTTTTCGATCAGTGCATGTGCTATCTGCAGGAACTGAGAAAGCGCACGAAATTTTCAGTCAGGATTTCCAATTGCGGCCGCGTGTTGATCGTGGGACCTTCTGGAAACGAAGAAAGGAATGCTATCTCACGTTCGCCTGAAGATAATCCAATTCAGAAACGTTCATTTTCCCTTGCATGAAACGTCTGCACAGAATATGCCGAGGTGCAAAGTCTTGCAGATTTACTGAATCTACAAACTGACACGTCTCAACTTTGGTTTTCGGGCTATATTTAAGACATTATCTGTTGGCAGTTTTCTTCTTTATTTTCTCTAAAATGTTCCAGTTTTGCCTTCTGTCCCTTTTCTCGCGAAGTCGCGATTTTTAAAGTGAGATAGATTTCCGTAGAATTGATGAATAACTTTCCGCCGCAGTGATATAATGCATTTAAAGGTACCGTATTCTATAAATCTGTTCTTCTGCATGTGATATTATTGATTCTACTTGAAACTGATCATGCAGATAGTGCTGGTTGGTACCGATGCAGTTAAACCGCAATATTATAATCCCTGATACATGGTCACTCGTATTTAGCGCCCATGATGGTTGGACATAAATTCCCTATTATAAATAATTTCAATCTACCGCCACCCTCGATATGTCGCCACAAATTGCGGCGAACACAGTGGCGCTGTTTCGAGTTTTGACTGTATATCTGTTTCAACCTGCAGGATGTCACTGATGGACATATGCGCCAGGTCCCACCGTGCGAATTAACAGTAACACCTGTGTCAACAAAGCAACTGGACTCAAGTCTCATATAAGGCCAGGAGAATTCTGTAACATTAAACGAAAATGTCAGCAACGAGGCTCGAACCTGGGATCTCGGGTTCCTGTACCCATTACATTCACGTCGTACCCGGTGACTTTACGCTGTGAACTGTGAAACGACCCTTCGCCGCTTTACGCCTTCAAGCATAACCACTTCCACTGTTCAGCACATTTGCATGCATTATATAGCATCCCTTGAGCGTTATATTAAAATATTAATGGCGTACACGTACCCCGCAAATGGCTACCTGTCGTGCTAATTGGTCATCTTTCATTCTTACTAACAAATCCAATATATGTTCCTAAACTTCATAGACGAGGCTAATAAACTCCCATTAAATCCTGTAACACTTCATGAGCCCAGCTCACATTATGATGCTAAATTGTAGTCAGGGCCTGGTTCAAAGAGAGGTTTATGGTTTTAGCACCCCTTTTTCCCCACCGCCACCAGCTCTTTTCGTCCTAGGTGCTATTTAGCAAAATAATTTTCACATTTTCCGTGTGGTGTTGAATTAGTAACTGACGTTAATGATAAGCGACAATTAATTTGAATTAATTAAACAAACACTACTGTTTTTATTGACATTGTTAAAATTGAACGTTTCAGAACATTAAGACGGCCACAGAAGTGTACGAAAAGTAACTTTTTACTTATGTCTAAGCAGAACTCGTTAATGATATTCAGCATCACCACCGTACTCACACAGTCTTGCGATACTGAGATACGGTAACGAAACCAGCAATTGCTTAATCAACGTTTAAGAGCATCTTATATTATATTTATTAGGAACATAATATGCCTCCTACATGTTTCGGCTGCTCTTTTGATTCAAAAACTTTTGTAATGTATCCTTTGGAGTGCACCTCCCTGAGGATGGCCATTAGAGCGTCGAAACGTGTAGCAGACGTATTGTGTTTATAACATAAGATTCTCTTAAACGATACATCTTTTGGTGTCGTTACCTTATCTAGTCAGCTTAACGCATGGTCATGGTTTATTTAAAACGAAGGTATTTAATAACGGTGGTGGCTGGGCTACGTCACCGAACGAGACGATCGTCTTCCAGGTAGAGCTAGTGAGTGTCCTGAAGAAGACATCTCATTGTGTGCCTCTCGAATGTACGTCCCTGCAGTACGATGTGTTTTGGGCCTGGGAATTGGTCGTGTTTAGCTTCACACTGCTGTGAAGTTGTTGCTTTTTCTGCTCCGTATCGATTGATTTCGGGATCAAATTTCTGTCTACATTTACTGATAATTTATGTGCCTCTCCTTATGTCTTCCAAGGAATTTCTGTGTAATTCCTTCAAGTAAACCTATTTCCTTTTATTCTTTCCCATTTCATCTTTAATAATAACACTGTAATTTCTTATTACACTCCATATAGCATTACTCACATCCTCGTAACTCCTAGGAACACAGTCCTTCTCAAGAAGCTGGTAGTCGCTTTGCTTTTCAGTGTCCCTGAACTTTATATAGCCCTGAGGTTCATTGCCAAATTCAATAGTCCTTGGATTTCCAAACCGCGGCCCACGACCACATTTGTAAATTACATATATACTATAAAATTACACAGCAATTCAGGCAGTTAGGTACGCCACTTATTGTTAATTATCCACGTGCGGCCCGCGAAACAGCCCACAAAAACCGATGTGGCCCTTTGCCATGAAACATTCGGAGACCCTCACACTAGACACTGTCCTGAGCCGGTTTAATTAATTGCATTCCCTTACAACTTATTGCTTTGTCGCCATTTTTATAATTTACCTACGATCCATTCCTAAATCTCCCAATTTGTCTTTTCGTATTTTTTGCTTTAAGATCTTTATTTTTCCGTATTTTCTGGTATTTGTGTTGGGTTAAACAATCTGTACAGCTCCGTTGTGACATTCCGTACTGTGATATATCGTTCCGGGGAATGATTCTTAGTGCAACCCAAGCAGTGAGTTTGAACACCGCCCCATGTCACGTGTCCGCGACTGCTCTCTCAGCACTACAGCAGATACGTTTCGTCTGCACCTACAGTAGACTACCCTCTTGTAAAGCCACACAGCTGATGTGATGATGCGGTTGTACCAACATCGTGAATTAAACTGAGACGGAGGTGTGGCAGGACTGCAGCTAAGCAGGACGTCCTGAACACGTGTTGGTAGAGTCATACTTGGGTAGCTGGGTGGTCGGCGTCAATTTCTGGCCGAGTGCGCGGAACGTAAATCATTTTCGAAGTTCGCTCTTGAATGTCATTTGAAGGAATTAAAAAAAGCAACAAATAAAGATTAGTCAGACACCGGCGTGCTTTCGGGTCGTAGGTTAAGTACTTAAGTACATTCGGGCCATTTCCACATAGGGATATATCGGAGTACCGCCATCGAATTGCGTCCTATGTACCCATCCCACCCATCACCTGCACACTCCTCACTGGAAGCACCTAATGACACCTACACCACACACATCCCTTAAAGGGGGCATAATACACCAGATCTGACAGACATACGAATTAGATACAAATCAAACACCACGGCATACACATATACACACGGCATACACATACACACACGACCATACACATATACACACGGCATACACATACACACACGACCATACACATACACACACGACCATACACATATACACACGGCATAC
>Ga0131853_10007921_pt1 | contig 19291 bp, 3 predicted proteins | sample TergutLab28metaG_FD_92764 | JGI IMG/M metagenome (GOLD analysis project Ga0131853, IMG submission 92764) | Labiotermes labralis P1 segment gut microbial communities from Petit-Saut dam, French Guiana - Lab288 P1 (version 2) (version 2) | ecosystem: Host-associated > Arthropoda: Insects >...
TCTTGATAGTTGAATAAAGAGAGACCAACTTGATGTCACTTGCTTTTTTATTTCATTATTTAATGCTCAACATGTTTCGGGTGTTAATACATCCATCCTCAGGAGCTTGCGACTTATTTGTTAAGTTATTTCATGGGTTGTATTGTTCTGGTTCGATGTGTGTTGGTGTTACGTTTTGGTATGGCTGGGGTGGTGTGGTATCCGTATGCAGGCTTCAGCCTACATACGGATATTGACGTGTTGATTCAAAGTGTTAAATCCGGCAATTCTGAATGATGCATTCTAAGGAAATGAAAATACGGAGGAGAAGTTTCGTGGAGCCCACAGCAGGCGTGGGAAGATAGTGTTCAGGGTCTGAAACAGATGCGAACAGCACGAATATGTACGTGTACATAGGAGAGTAACATTGGACTGGCTCTTTCAAATAGTGAGGTATACGTACAGGTGTAAATGTGAAGAATAGTTTTTGTGGTTCAGAAACACGATTCGTGGGAGATTACTCGTTAACGCGGCAATGAATCAGCGAGTTCCATAAGCGGGGAAACATTTATTGATTATCTGAGACACTGACCGCTTTTCACCATTTCCGTCCCATATTTTGTCGGACATGAGGAATGCATACAACTTTCTAGACGTAAAATATTACGGGAACGGTCAATTTGATAGGACGGCAAGGAAATGTTGATTGTTGGAATCGTGGCAGAAATATATACACTGTACTGGCAAATTAAGTGGTTTTCAAATGTTACAACTGGCCATAAGTATAGTAACCAATTGGTTTCAAACGGTTAATTAATACACAGAGCTGCAGTAGTTGCTGGGTAATAAATAAAGCACGCAAAACATGTGACGTGAGTGGTATTTATAACCATTGCAATACGCTGGTTCTACTAGCATCAGATCAGAATAAAACTGCGTGATATTAATGTTTATAAAAACTCAGCGCGTGATGTCTCATTTGCTGTTCCGAGCTCTAAAATTCTGAGCATTTTGCAGTACAGATTCCCCGCGAATTGTCAGGTTTGTCAATAATATATTGCTTTCTAAAGCAAGATAAATGATAAATGCAAGCTCATATTTGTAAGCACGTGTAGACGAGCTCCACACTCGAGTTATAACCTTGGTTCATCTATTATAGAGGAAAACAGCAATTTGCTGGTGCGCCATATGTAAACTACATTGGCGCTGCCTTCGCTCATTCCTGGTATCTGACTGGCAGATCTTATTACCAACCGTGGCAAGGCGACGCACACAAAGGCGCATTATTCAGGTATGCTGTATGACATCTCCGTTTCCATTTTGTAACTGGTTAAAGCGACTGTGTATAAGGAAGCATCAGGCCTCAAAGCAACACTATGAACTCGTCTAACAGAATATTTATGTCCTGTAGATTACCATACTGAAAGCAGAAACTTGACTTCCGCTACGATATGTGTAAATAATACTGCAAAAATTTATTTTATGTATCTCTAGATCTGTCATATATAGTCTTGGTAAAAAGTATATAAAGTTAAGGCCCAACAAAGGTGTAGTGGCTCCCTGTTGTTTTGTCGGTATGTTTCTCTCTGCAACTGCTGAATGCATTTCCAAGGATTAAAACACTTTATTATCCAACAGCTGCACAAATATAAAATTCATAGATACAATTAGAATTATTATAGAATATTTAAAATATTTAAAATTGCTCCAACATGTTTCGGATCACAAGGGATCCATAATCAGGGAACTCTATACAGTGCCTGGTTAAAATTACAGTAATGGTTCTATCTCGTCCGTTGGTATGGACGTAGTCGGTGTTATGGCAGCATATTTGCCCGTGGTGTGTGTGTGTACTGCACAGACTAGACAGGCACTGTGCAGTACACACTCAGTTCCTCTCTAGACTGTGCAGTACACACACACCACGGGCAAATATGCTGCCATAACACCGACTACGTCCATACCAACGGACGAGATAGAACCATTACTGTAATTTTAACCAGTTATGGATCCCTTGTCATCGGAAACATGTTGGAGCAATTTGAAATATTTTAAATATTCTATAATAATTCTAATTGTATCTACGAATTGTATATTTGTGCTTCTGTTGGATAATAAAGTGTTTTAATCGTCATTGATGCAGGTACAAACATGATGATTGCATCTCCAACGAATTTGGTATAAATCGTCTACACCAATTTTTTGGGGTGTATTTAATTTTGAGCAGTACAGTAATCCCTTCTAAGGAGTCAGCCACTGAGGTTTGCTTCCTGACAGGGGCACTAACGTATCTCCTCAAAACTGCTTCCTAACCGGCTCCACAACCCTACCCACTTCGTATCCACTGAGTATCGCTTACTTTTTCAGAAGCTCCGAGGCGAACGGAGCGCAAGGCTGACCACTCACCTCTTTCTGGTGCAAAGGTTGTAAACACTTTGATGTAGAGTCACTTCACTACACTTGTTAACTTAGTGATGCGAAAGCGGGCGTATTATTTTGCTTTTACGTTCATACCATACACTTAGAGGGCTGCTCGTGACTATATGTCAATTGTGTAGGGGGTAAATGGCTTATTTTCTACAACCTTTGTACATAAATTTAAAAACATTCTGGGCTCATTCCTAATCAAGACGGGCAGTATTTCTGTCGAAATATGTCAATGTTATGTATAATTTAAAGGATTCACGGCGACTACATTGAACAAAATATTCTCGTGTTAGCAGCCGCGTGAGGTCGTTGAATGGCGAGCGAAGCAACGTTACGAGGACCGTCTCTATCCTCGTCCTCAGGCACCTGACTGACAATGTGTTGTGTACTTAGTGTAGCAGGAGAAAAAAATTAATTCATATTCCGCTATTTATGCTTCTCAAGAACAGCGTTACGCGTTGTTTTAGTTTGCGAAACTGCGGTGCTCACTGTAAGCACACAACAGGTCAGCACACGTCGGCAACACAAAAAAAAGAGAATATAATTTTCTGCAGCCATCTCACGACCATATGTGCGTGCACAAATTCCCAACAGAACTCATTCCAAAAGTATGTGTATATTCTTACAGAATGCCGCTCCTATATGCTGCTATGTATCAGCTGCGTCCTGAAATTCATAAATCTTCTCATCTTCAGCTCTTCCAGTGTCACTCTGATATCCACCACCAAACTCTCTCTTTCACAGCCACTCGTTAACTTATTTATAACGCGTAACGCTGAAAATTCATCCTCCTTACCGCAAAATTGTTAACGCTCAGTGTAAATCTGATCATCATCACCGTCGTCATAATCATCATCATCAGACTATTATTAACTTGTTACGAACAGAACAAGGTTAGATCTCCTGCGATGCAATGACTGTTTGTCTAGGCCGACACACAGTGTTTCTCTCCTGGACACAACAAAATATTCCCCGAAGGTAATGAGGCGGCCGGAACGCAAAGGTGATCTCTTATTATCGATTTTTGAGATTAAGAACGCCCAGTTTCACCTCGACTCGGGGTTTTGCGCTACTAGTGTTCCATCTTCAAAACGTAACATATAGTTTCAAATATATTAATACAGAAAAGAATTCACTTTTTGCGCGAGAGAGACTTACATTTTTCTGATTTATTACTGCTATCAATTTTCAGCTTCATACACATTTTATTTACTACCTTTTCATTTGTTTATGCGTACAGTACTCTATTTTAGTACCTAGTCCTTGAATATTTCAGAATCCAAATGCCGCGTCATTAATAATTAATGACATACCACAAAAAATTTTTATGGAATTTCAATGTTCCTCAAACTCAATAATTTGCGGCACGTGTTGCAGACATTAACCTACCAGCACCAAACCGTTAACAGGTTCTCTATTACTGAATGAAAGAGTTCAAAAGAGTCAGTCCGAGAATTTTCTTCTTTCGTGATCCTCATCAAGTTCCAACTACCTTCGTAGATGACAAGCTATTTCCCAAGATTCAACTCGTTTCTGCCTTCTCTATCACCACCGTCAAGAATCCTGTTTTAACGATACTATGTTACCTGTATAGAGGTATCCATTTTGTAATAACCTAAATAAATTATTTATCGACATACAAATGTGCGAGTATATTTATTTATTTCTTTATTTATGTATTTACTTATACTGGTTAAAAGATAATGAAATATATAAATGTCAATAGAAACTTCCCGTCTTAAGTCTACTTCAGTACACATGCTAAACGGGATAGACCTAACTACTTGGGCAGAACAGGCAGTTGAATGCAGGAGCACCCGACTCTTTCACCACAGTTCTCGCTCACAAAAACTAATCCAATGACGAGCACAGAGATGATTCTCGCGACGCTGGTTCACTCGCCGTTCAACCACAATATTTTACTGAAAAATTAACCTGTCCATAATATTTATATTTACACAAGGTAAGAAAATTTCGCGGTGACTAAATGTCTGTTTGTGTGAGATGCGAACAAAGCGTTCATCACATCTCTGAAAGTCACCCAGTGCCGTCACGGACAGTCAACAGACAAGGCTTTATTGTATTCAGATATACCTGCCGATAAACCCTTCAAACTCAGTGGTTACCAAACAAGTCACCTAATTTGACATCAAAAACTCTAAATTAAAAACAGAATAATCTTAGCAATTGACCAACTTAATGCACAAATTCTTGTTTTATAATAAGTTTATTATATTCCTCTACATGTTTCGAGCACTGTTGTGCTCATCATCAGATCAAAATTGTATTATACAGCATCTGGTATCATCACACTCTGTTGGCGGCCGTCCGGTGTGCAGGTTGAGAGGGGACCCTCTCAATCTGCGCACTGGACGGCCACCTACAGAGCGTGACGATACCACATGCTGTATAATACAATTTTGTCCTCCTGATGATGAGCACAACAGTGCTCGAAACATGTAGAGGAATATAATAAACTTGTTATAAAACAAGAATTTGTGCATTAAGTTGGTCAGTTGCTAAGATTATATTGAGATGCACGGTCAAGAAAACATCAAAAATAAAGACAGAATGTTTTTTGTGGTTTCGAGTGACTTCTAACAATAAACAAGAATTACTTTCCTACACAAAATTCCAAGCTATCCTCACAATTAACTGTAGTGTTTCCTGTCAGGCACAAACTGATGGCTCTTAAATATGTTTACATGGTGTATAGGCCTCAGCGTTCTAAATACGACACATCATGAAGCTTACGCTGAACAAACTAACATGGCCATTTTATTACGGAGGGGTTTCCTCCAACAAATCTTACGAGCTGCAAACTTTACTATGGCGTAACGAATTAAAATTCTCCGTAAAACAACAAACTTCAAACTATCTGCAGTTCTCAGAAATTTTATTGGAATAAAATGAGTCTCACATGGCCTTGTTACCACTAAAATTTTCAATAACTCGATGCTGTCGGCTTCTGCACCAGGCAAAACATAATAAAATAGGAATTCAGAACATAAAATTCCTGACCGGACGAGAGGGATTCAAAGCAGAATGCAGGAATGAAACGCAGCATATGTCAAATTCACATCGTATTTTCTGAACAAAGAAATGCCTTACTGACGGTCCTGACAGTACTGGCTGTCATGGTGAAGTCCACCCTCGAACGGGCCACGAAGAACCAAAGGGAAAGTAGAATTATAGCCAACTCTTTCCTTAACCTCGGCGCTAGATGGGGGTGGATAATCAACGCCACACCCCGGTCGTTTTACCCCCGGGAAAGACCGTGTACCCATTGTATAGGAGGCTGGTGGTTGAGCCCCAGGGCCGGTCTGGACTGGAGCGGAAAATCTCGCCCCTACCGGGATTCGATCCCCGGACCGTCCAGCCCGTAGCCAGTCGTTATATCGACTGAGCTATCCCAGCCCACTCACGGTAAGATTGTGTTGTACTGATGTTGCTATTAAATTATAATTGGGCTGAAAGAAATTTATACTTTTAATAACATGGTCGGTAAGTATTATAATCTCATACTGTTTCTGCAGATCCAGGGTTGGCAGTACAATAAATAAACTATTTCAACAGAAGCCATCGAAAATCGATAAATGGTTTACGCACAAAATTGCTTTATGGCAGACTTTCGACAACGGTGAGCGGGAAAGTCTTCTCCCTCCCTAAAGAAGGAACATCATATGAATGTACAGACGAGAATATTTGGACGGAAGAGGAAGGCAGAAGCAGGCTGCTCTATACAACTACATACTGAGACGAGTCACAGTTTACAGTTATTGCTAAATATTATTATGATGGCTTATTTAAGGAATATGCAATGGGCGGGGCATGTACAGTACCACACGTGTACAGTACCACACGTGTACAATACCACACGTGTACAGTACCACACACGAAACAGCAGACAAAAGTCACACACCCTTTCGGTTTTAAAAACAGAAAAGAAAGAGCCGACCTGGAAGAATTAATTGTAGATGTGAGGGCAGCATTAGAATTGACCATAAGAAATAGGGTTTAAGTATGTAGACTGGATTAATTTCGTTCAGATGTAGGGACCAGTGGCTGGCATTTATGAACACGGTAATGAGCCTTCGGTTTGCACAAAATGCAGGAGTTTCTTAATTAGCTAAGCAAAGACTAGCTTACAAGAAGGTCTGTGCTGCACAGAACTGTTTCGGCTCAGTAGAAATACAGCATCAATAGTGTTATTTGAGTTTTGATTCAGAATGTATCAAACTCTGCAATAGTGTGGTTACAGCGACAGCCGCTATATTCATTTACCTATGATGCTAATATCTGCTGAGTGCTACAGTCTTGGTACAGAAGAGCTATTAACTATCAATTTCCGGTCGTCTGGGACATGTCGCCGAGTGTCTGGAGATCGGTCCTGGACACTTCGGGACAAGAAAATAGTCTCACTTGCAAGGGTGAACGGTCGAAGAGGTATACCTAACCTTGAAAACGAAGGCTTTATGGTCCTCATGAAACGTCGGAAAGAAATCACCCAACGACAGAGAATTACATCCCAGAAGACCTGAATCCTCAACCACATCGTTGTGATAACATCAAATATCGTAGTATACGAGGGAGTGCTGATAAGTCCTTAACCCGACCTACTTCCCGATGTCGCAGGACGGAATCGATAGTGTCTTTGGAAAGAGGGGCCTGTTCATGTGCCAAATTGTAAGCCTTTTCTTGTTACAGAGGCTGAAAGGAAGCATATCAGGCAACGCGAGCGATTTCAACAACATGGAGACGCGAGCTGTCAATTTTTTTTCCTGCAATGCAAGGCGCCGAAGGAAATTTACACCATTCTGACAGAAACACGCACCTTCGTATGCCACTGTAAAAAAAAAGTGGGTGGCCCAGTTTAAACGTGGTGATTTTTCCACCTGTGATGCGCCTCGTCCTAGACGACACAAAACGGTAAACCACCCTTGAGATTATTGATCAAATTCACGATCTAATCTTGGTAGACCGCCGGATTTCGGCTAAATCAATAGCTGAGCAACTGGGCATCTCACGTGAGCGGGTTGCGTCCATCATTCATGAAGATTTGGACATGCGGAAACTCTCCGCGAAGTGGGTCCCGAAATACCTGAACGCGGATCAAAACGTTAGCGGTGCCAGTCGTCTGAGCAATATTTGGAATTTTTCGGGACGATCTAAATGATTTCCTGTCGCGATTGTTGATTATGGGCGAAACCTGGTTATAACACTATGACCCGGAGACAAATCAACACTCATTGGAGTGGTGGCATGGCGGCTCACTCCGCCCAAAAAAATTCCGAGTGCAAAATTCCGCTGGAAAGTTCTCGCCTCGATTTTTTGGGATCAAGACGGCATCCTCCTCACTGATTATCTTCCAAAGGGCCAAACTATCAACGCCGAGTATTACTCATATCTGCTGGTGCAATTGAAGGACTTTTTAAGGAAAAACGCCACGGAAATTCACCAAGGGGGTCTTGTTCTTGCATGACAATGCCCCGGCTCACCGGGCACTTGCAACCCGGAAGAAACTTGAGTACCTGGGCTTCCAATGATTTGATCACCCACCCCATTCTCCGTATCTGGCCTCTTCGGACTACCACCTGTTACGTGAACTGAAAAACCAATTGAAAGTTCGCCATTTTTCGTCCGACGCGGAAGTCATTGCTGCCGCGGAGACCTGGTTGGACGGACAACCTTCTGAATTTGTTTTTTTGAGTGGCTTGCAAAAGTCAGAGCAACGGGCTAAAAAGTGTATTCAGCTTCGTGGGGAGTATGTTCAATAAATCCCGAGTTTTTGTCGCTGTAGCTTGTTTCCTTCCTGGTCGGGCTAAGGACTTATCAGCACCCACTCGTATTTTACGTCTAATCATTATACACACAGTGATGATATATAGACACAGTAAAAGGTGAAGTTCACCCTAGAACATGCCACGAAGCCCCAGAGGGAGATTAGAGGTGTAGCTCTACTCTTTCCTTAACCTCGGCGCTAGATGGGGGTGGGTGGTCAAAGCCACGCCCCGGCCGCTTTACCCCCGGGAACGACCCGGTACCCATTGTATAGGAAGCTGGGTAGGCCCCAGGGCCGGTCTGGACAGGTGCGGAAAATATCGCACCGACTGGGATAGGATCCCCGGACCGTCCAGCCCGTAGCAAGTCGCTATACCGACAACGCTATTCCGGCTACCAATGATAATGTAGAAAATTTCGAAATGTCAGTTTTAAATATCAGTACGCTAGAGGAAATGTATTTTTCCACGTGCCACTTAATGAAATGTAGAATGCAATTTCACGTGCCTCCCTTTCAACCACAGTCATTGCCACCACAAACACTGCTCTCAACAATTCTGACCCAACCCTGTTTCCAACTGATAACAACAACTGTTTACACAACGCAGAGTGGTGCAAAAGTCACTTGTGTTTAACGTTGAGGCCATACATACGATAGCTCCGTCGTCGTCTTCGAGTTTGCCAACTCTTCGAGACTAAAGACTTTCACAGTACGTCTAAGTGCACGAAAAAACTAAAGATTTAAAATAGCAAATAAATATATGTATTTTGTCACTAAATTTTTATTAACATGCTGCTTCTAGTGTTATGTGACTTTTGCGCTAGGATTTAATTTCCCGTACAGAACCCAGTAAATAAAAGTGCAGCAAGGTTCAGCTACGAAAGATTACAGCCGAGTAAAGAACGCGCTACAAGCAAGTAATATTCTTCTTCTTTTTCCATTGGCACTACAGCCCATTTTGGGCTTTGGCCTGTCGAACAATCTCCTTCCCTTTTTTTCCTATCTGCCACCAACTCTCTCCATCTTCTCACTACCAGCACTTTAAGATCTCTTTCTACTTCCTCTTTCCATCTTTTCCTGGGTCTTCCCCTTCTTCTCGTCCATTCCAGTTCTTGAGTGAAGATCTTTTAGGGCATCCTATCCTCCTCCATTCTCTCTAGGTGACCTAACCAGCTTATCCTTTGACAGGCAAGTAACATCCCCACAATTTTTTTTTTTATTTTCATTGTTACACCGTGCATGTTGTCAAGTCACTCAATTATTTTACCAACCACTGCACATATATAAATTTATAAAATTTACACATTAAAACGTTTTTAATGTTTTAATGTGTAAATTTTATAAATTTATATATGTGCAGTGGTTGGTAAAATAATTGAATGATCTCCAGAAATACTCAGAGAAAGGTCTTATCAAACGTTGCGTTACGTGTCTGTGCGATTGGATCAAGGTTCTTAGCGGTGCCGTCGGTTAGTTAGAATTCGATGTAAAAAAGTCTTTAAATTTTAGTGTTTATAGTTATTAACATATAGGGATGTTTTTCTCAAAAAATATTCGTCTGTAATAACATTCGTACCTTGCTCATTTTAGGAGCGTATTGCAAAGCACCTATGAATTTCCTCAAATCTGTACATTAAAAACTGAAATTAACCGATCAATACTTTCTTCAATAATTACACACACCATAATATTAGTCGCGTGTGACTTTCAAAGGAAAGAAATTGTGTTACTATTGTTAATTCTCACCAAAATCTTAGAAGTCTTACGTTGCAAAATTGCCCTATAGAAGTGGAAATTTAGGAACTGAAGAAACACGTAATGTATTCGTCGCAGAAGTCCGGTCCCAGTGGACACACGGTCTAAGGTGCGGGTCTGAGGCCGTTCGGTTGATAGAATTGTGGGTTCGAATCCTCCCGGGGGTATGGATATCTGTCTCTTGTGAGTGTTGTATGTTGTCACGTACAGGTATCTGCGTCGGGTTTGCCACTCGACCAGAGGAGTCCTACCGAATGCGGTGTGTCTGAGTGTGATCGTAGAGCCTCGATAAAGAGGAGGCCCTGGCCCACTTGGGGCTATCGAACCACAGAAATATATATATATATATATATATATATATATTCTTATAGGAGTTTATATAATATAGAACTAATTGAAAATTTCAGGGACATTTGAGCCCTTCGCACCCTCTACGAAAATTTTTTAAAAAGTAAGGCTTTTGGGAAATTCGCCAAGTTCTATTTGAACGTCATACAAAGTAGGAGTTTTACTGGACGGATATGACGAACATTAAAATCACTTTCTATTTTACGGAAGAACTCCTTTCCCTAAAAGCCTAAAATTTCAGTCCGTTCTCGGCAATAGTACCTATACGTTACAGGAGAAAATACTTCACAATCATACACTCATTATAGTATAAAATTCAAAATTTCTTACACCAGTGCCCCATTTATGAGATGAAGTAAGTATATAAAAAAAGATAAAATAATCCCTCTCCACACCATGAGGGCGCATTTGAGGGCGGAGTTACACCTCTTCTAATTCTTCAAATAGGCACTAGAAGCAGGTTAGTTTTAACGTCACGACCCGGCCGCTTTATCCTCGGCAAAGCTTGGTGGACGGCAGAGCCAGTCTGGGAAGTTTAGGAGACAAGAAAATCTACTTGCCACTGCCAGGATTCGAACCCCGGGCCATCCAAACCGTAGCCCATTCGCTATGTCGACTACACTTACAGCCGTATTGATTTAAATGTATAGTACAATTGCATGTTTGCAGATATGTGACTGTCAGTAAATTAACACTTCCACTGTGACACTGAGAATTACTTGATGTCTGGACTTTGAGGAAAATTTCGAAAACGGCACCAGGAACTAAGATTAACTCTTTGTACAGAATGTGACTAAATATCTCTTCTCCCTTTCGCCTGAGAACAGAAACAAATCCAGTTTCCGAATCGTCTAGTTCTGTTAGTAATGTCAACGGACGAAGACCAACGACCGAGCAATCCTAAGTGACGTAACATCGTTAGAACCCATTAGTATTTAATTCGCCTAAACTACAACATAATCATTCAGAACAAGTGGTTTGTTAGTGCAGCAAACTGTCACCAGATCCTCTTGTCTCTGTGACCTTGCATGTCCATTTATCTCAATATCTGTCCTAAAGCACTACGGCCGAGATTATGAAACGTAATGATGTTAAACCGTCAGTACTCGAAGGACATCAACAGCAGATCATTCATCATTAACACAAGCACCGCAAAGATACGTTACGATTGACATTACTGTTTAACCTCTTGGTTTGTGCCGAATGTTCTGGTCATTTTTTTTTAGTAGTCTGATGTCTGTTATTCCCATTTCTTCTCTAACATCTCCATTCCTTTATCGTTGCACCGTGTATTTCGTAGAGTCATTTAATTAGCACACCAACTAATGCACATACATAATTTTTTTACATTAAAACATTTAATATCGCTCCAACATGTTTCGATCCTAAGATCATCTTCAGAGAACTACACTGTTCTGTGCTAAAGTCACATTTTTAAAAACACTCACTGATTAATTTCTTTAATTTAACTTGGTGCTGCCACAGCACCAAGTTACCAGGCAAGGCGATTGTGCCAAAAAAATGCTACAGATATGTGCCCCAGTTGTCGCATTATATCATCCTCGTATTAATAACAACTTTCTCACACATTTTATGTTAATATATTTTCAGGGGCTCTACGTACTAAACACAACTTTTCCAAATAAAAGCATGTAACAATAAAACACATTTTCACTAAGGTCTGATGGTGAAATTTTTAACATACGTCTCAAACCTAATAAAACACACCAAACAAATAACAATAAAGCTCCAAATCTCAACATTATTTTTCAGTCCAACAGCCAAGCGAAAGACGACAAAAGCCGCATCATTTTTACACAGATTATCAACGGTATAAAGTGTGTGTGTGTGAGTGAGTGAGTGAGTGAGTGAGTGAGTGTGTGTGTGTGTGAGTTAGTGAGTGAATGAGTGAGTGAGTGTGTGTGTGTGTGTGAGTGAATGAGTGCAGCAAAATTAATTAAGCCCCAAGGAATGAAGACGTGTGGGAGAGCAGATGTATATTTCCATGTATTCCTAAACTTGGCATTACTCTAAGGTCAGTGACAGTTTCAGGCCCTGGCGTCTTTACGTCTGGGAAAACAGTCTGTCTTACCAATTCTAAAGGACTTTTCGGAATCTAAAACTGTACAAATCGTTTATGAAAACACGCTTCATATATCTGCAAAGTATTAAATCTAAACGTTATTCCACTCATTCAGGTACATGAACTAGCGTTTGTAATGTTAAAACAAACAACGGAGATGGACCCACTGAGGCTGGGAATTTTGTCATTGTAACATTTCGGGTCGTAACACATTCTTCTGTCTAAATGACCGGAAGAAAAATAGCAGCGAGACATCAGCTGTGTCACAACGCTGCAAGATTTGGTGTGTGTGTGTGTGTGCGTGTCTTTACAGAATTAGCAGGTGCTGCCTTATTTAATGGCAACTGACTGTGGATGCATACACTTATTTTTTTATGGGTTCAAGATTAAACAATTTTTTTTCAGGCCATCAACTTTTACCAATGTGGTCCGTCTGACGACAAGTCCACGGCCCCTTCCAATGCACACTTTCCAGGCAGTGCGATCTGTGCTTCTTCTCTCAATTTCCAGTAACTTCCCTGAACCTTGGGGTTATCCACTAGCTTCCTACGTATTATTCCTCGTCCTCCCGTCCCTTCTGTCTTTCCTTCATAGACGTGCTTTATAAGTCAGTTCCTGGATCTGCTTACCGTACAATAATTTTATTCCTTCCGATCTGTGCGAAGTACCCGTTTCATGTAAAGGTAAAGCATTCCCGTTACAGTCCCGGAGGGGCCCAGAGGTTTCCAGGAAGTTAAGGTCCCCAGATTTCGTGACAACGGCACAGGATCGTGGTAGGTTGTCAGCCTTACGCACCGGCCGCCTTTACCCCCAAGAAATACTCCTGGCACTCATTTCTGTTAGAGGCTGAGTCGACCCCAGGGCCATCGCGTGATCGGAAGGATTATGTCAATGAAAAATCCACTGACACCAGCTGGGATCGAACCAGCGACCTTCCGATTTGTAGCACAGCACCTTAACCGCTGTGCCCCCCCCCCCCCCCCCCGCCCGTTTCATGTACTCTTAATAATTAACCAACTTAATGCACAAATTCTTGTTTCATAATAAGTTTATTATATGCCTCTACATGTTTCGAGCACAAACTGAGATGCACGGTCAGCAAAACATCAAAATTCGTTTCATGTACGTTTATTTCCGTTCAGACATGCGATTAAGATGATCCATCAATAACAACTGTCATATGTCGGTACTTTAAAACACTTCTATATTATCAAGGCCTGAAGTCAGCAACAAACAAACACTAAAATACCTCTGATTGAATAATCATATTAGCTGTGACACTAGACAATTGAAAATACCCCTTAATATAGGCTACTAGTGTTTTTACTACGTATTGTTGCTTCAGGTGAGTTCGGACAATTGAAAATCCCTCTGACTCTCGTTCTTTACAATTTTTAATAGCTTCTTTTTGTCAATTTTTTATTGTTCTCACGCAAACTGGAATACATCAACATAAAGAAGCCCCCTAATAAATTCCTTGATATAAGAATCGCAATTAAAGTTCTGTAATGACCGAGAATCTTTACATTAATTTTGCTCGAATATGGTGTTTGTGATTCTCTCTGCTTTGCTGCACGGGGTTCAGCAAACACTTGAAAAAAAAACATGTAGCGATTGGAATTTCACAAAGCACAGTTCTGTTGTTACTGTGCAATATCTATTAACGCGTCATTGCACCATACTAAGCGGAAATCACATCATACAATCCTGCTCGGTCTCGCTAGATATCATGTTCAGCTGTCGAGAACAGGTCTATTGTACACTAAAAATGACAACCATTTTTCTAAGGCAAATTACAATGTTCTGAACAGCATTTGCCGCTTTCATTTCCCATTTGATTACGAGCGCATTTGAAAAACAACTTTCTTATTTACTTACTTACTTCATGGAGCAGAGTCCTTCTTGAGAAGCTAACCGGTTCACAGCTAGTCAAGGGATTCCCCGCATTTTATGGAACCCGAAGGCTAATTATTGCATTCACAAGTGCCCGTCACCTGTTCCTATCCTGAGCCAGATCGATCCCGTCCATGCCCTCACATTCCACTTCCTTAAGATCCTATTGTCCTCTCATCTACACCTGGATCTTCCAAGTGGTCTCTTACCCTCAGGTTTCCCCACCAAAACCTTGAATACACCTCTCCTCTCCCCCATACGTGTTACATGCTCCACCCATCTCATTTTTGTTGAAAGACAACATTACGATGTATTCAGGTCGGCCTGTGGTACGACATTCATTTGTTAAATTAACTAAGTGTAAAAATACATCATTTTGATAACTTAACTTTTCAATATGGCTAGGACAACCAACGTCCCACCCAGCGATTCAGCATTCCTTCTGCGTATTAGGGAGACAACACATTCATGTCTCGAAACCTACTACCCTGAGGATTTAAATGATTTTCCTCAGTCATTTAGGTAAATACCGGATTACAGTTTGAAGTAGACGAGAACCGCTCCCTTCTTCAAAGTGTTCAATTAATTATTAATTGATTTACCTATCATTCGAAGCTATATAGCGTGGTGTAGACTGCCGACAGCGTCGTTAAACAAACCATTAAGAAATCACATAAGTGTGGCAAGCCTCTAAACAATAGATCGCTTACGGTTTCTCATCTTTTCTGTCTACTGGATTTCAATTCCATATTTTTTATGGTGGGCAGAGTCCGGTAAATGCAAAAAAAATGGTCAAGAACGAGAAGAAGGGTAGAGTAGGAAAGGACGTCATCTCGCCTGTGACGATGCAGCTCACTATTCTGGCACCCTCTTGGAAACAGGATGCCCCCTAAAATCTTCAGTCAAGACAACCCTTCCTGAAGGATTCGTCCAGAACAACAGCCGTAACTCCTGCCCAGTCCAGTACGTAAATTATTTCGCTGGATAACCAATCCGTTGACGTGACTGTACTCACTTGACAGGTCCTAACCAAACACAAGCGGTAAATCTCAACTAAAGCCTTAAGATGATTACATCAATTAATGACTATGAGATGGGCGGTAGATGTAGCAAGTGTGGGCAATGAAACATACGAAGTGCGTTGTGGCTTAGAAACGTCAATAAAAGACAGGCTTTGCTGACTGCGTGGATGGGAACGTAACATTAAAATGTATACATTGAGGAAGATGTTGCTGCGAAGTGGGCTGAATTTATAGCCTATCTCACTCTTTCAGCGGTCAGTAGCGAAAGTTTAAACACAGTAATGAACATTACAGTTCCTCGAAACGGAGAAAAGCTTATGCAGCCGAGTGGCAACACTTTTCCATTGAAAACTCTGAAGATGTACTATAAAAACGGTTATTGATTATTTATTCAATAATGTAAACAACTAGATGCAAAAAATAATAATTTTATTAATAATTTTAATCAGCTAAGCATGTTTCGGGCGATAATTTCGCCCATCCTCAGGAACACTAGACTGTGTTTACAGCTTGTGGTATAATGCACCATACACACGACCTACGCAGCGGCTCTCAAGACCACCACCCACCCAAAAACTCGGTGCAGAAAACCATATGCTGCAACTCAACATTTAATGCTCCTGATGATGGGCGTATGTACCCGAAACATGTCGAGCTAAGAACACATCAATAAAATTACGTTGTTGCATCAAGTTGGCATTTCACTTTATTTCATGAGGAAGGTGCACGGTGAAACAACCCTCCAGTCACTCAGCTCTGTTACTCGACTCCCAGCGTTAGTCACCCTATTCCGTTATCTGCTGCTAACCCTATTTTCCGTTCAAACCTCTCCGTATGCAACCCCTTCTCCTTATCACCAACGGTTTCTGCATGTACGTTGGCAGTTTAAATTCAAGACGGAACGCGCTGAACTGCCCGCAACTAACACCACCAGTCGTTTTCTCTGATAAACAAATGTTCGGCTACAACCGACAGCGTCGTAAAATAAACCACAACCCCACTTACGACGTACTTTACACGTGGGTTCCATACGGATCACCCTGCAAACAGTACCGTCGCTCTAGCGTTAATCGCTGGCCTCTCGCCGTAGAGACCCGAGTTCAATCCCAGGTCAGTTTTTTTCCGCCCGATTACTTCCGTTGTCCGCTGTCATTATCATTCCGTGTGTCATCCACGCTGTATGATTTTAGCACGTGACAGCGCCGTTACGCAGTGCGTTTGTTGACTACGGACACCTAACCACATATGCCCATGAAACAACCAAATATCTGCTAAAGAACCTAATGCCACTTCAGACTTCTGTCTACTGAAAAACCAATACCCAAATAGGACTATTCGAGTCAGGAGATTCCATACGGACAATAGTGCACGTCGGAGATTTCTACTGATTTGGATCGGGGACAAGGAACAGATATAATTGGCTTTTCGTGACACAAGAACTGATCATCACGGATACCAGATATTTCACAGCGCTGTGACTCATTAATTAAAACAACATAAACACTGCTACGTCACCATGCAGCATAACAAAACCTCTGCATGCGTAATGCAAACATAATGACGTTAGCTTTACTGAAACAATCAAACAAGCTTCAAATGACAAACACGTCGTTAGTGAATTATACGACGTCCCTAATTCATGTCTGGTTACGTGCGGTTAAAGAGACCACAATCAAATATTACAGGCACAACGTATCATAATTTATAATCACAAACCACATACGAATAACAAACAGGAAGGCTACATAGCCTAGGCTACGTACGATTTACGGCATGAATAAATTCATGCATGTTTACAAAAGTATAGGTCTAGCAATATCTAGTTTACTGTCAACCAGAAATTGACGCCACAGTAGCCCGGTGCCTGTTCATAGGTTTTCTGGAAACCTACAGTCCCGATATTCATACTGAGGCAGCGTATCTTTGTCTGCTGTTCACACACCAGGAGACGACCGCTGCCAGGAATGCGACAGTTGCACATGCGCAGTATTACGTGAGGAATGACGATTTGCTACTGCCCGTCCTCACAACGCACTGGAAATACCTTATGTTTTCAGTCAGTATATAGTAGTGCAATAGCCTATCGCTCATACTAATAGCAGTACAACGAAAGGAAAATTTGAACAGGCCATGAAGGCCCAGAGGGGGAGTCGAGGTAGAACACTACTCTTTCTTTAACCTCAGGGTTAGATGGTCGTGGGTGATCAACGCCGGGCCCCGGCCACTTCATCCCCAGGAAGAGAGACCCGATAGCCATTGTACACGAGACTGGAAGGGCCCCAGGATCGGTCTGCACGGGAGCAGAAAATCTCGCCCTCATCGAGATTCGATCCACGGATCGTCCGGCCCGTAACGAGTCGCTATACCGACTGAGCTATATCGGCCCACAATAGACGTACGGTAGTCCCCTATAACCTACGGTCCTCCGCACCGCACCAGACACGCCCACCTACAAGTGGGGTTCGTTTCGTGAACTGTATTTACCGACGTTTAGGAGGAAACTGTACCTTCATTTCAAATTTGAAACCGTGTAAGACAATGTTAATGTTTACAGGTTTCTGGAAATATAAGATATCAGTTCAGGGGTTCATTCATGGAAGAACAGATACGCAGTGGCGCAGTGGGTTGAGGCACTGTGGTACAAGCCGGTAGGTCGCGTGTTCGATGATTCCTGCCGGCCGCACTAATGGCCCTGTGGTCGACTCAAACTCTAACAAATATGAGTACCAGGTATATGTCCCGAGGGAGGGGGTAAAGGCGGCCGGTGGCTAGGGATGACAATCTTGCCACCTTCATGTTCCGATCATCTAGAAATTCTGGGCTTCTCAAACTCCTGGAGTCCTAAGGACTTGTCCAGGCATGTAATGGGATATTTTCATAGAAGAACGGCTCTGAAAATAAGCATGTAGTCTGTAAGATTACTTTGAATGTCTCGTCCAATGAACAGCGGCCGTGCTTCTCAAGCGAAATAGGTCCGTAGGCGTACGTGCAATGGACCTATATCTAAACCTTATCATACAGATACCGCAGCATTTCTTCTTAGGCTTGATCCATACTGAGCACTGCAACGCCCACAGGCATGGAGCTTATCGCGTCTACAGTTTCTGTCAGCTAAACTGCCTCCCAGACCGCCTTCTGCCACGTGCATTAGCACTCATTCCCACCCCGGAAGTCTGTAGGAAGAAAAAAGTGAAGTTTGCTGAAGGCAAACATGCGGGTGATCAAAATGGTACAAGATTAGGCGTAAGATCCTATAGGATCGATGCCATAAAATAGACAGGGCTCAATGTTCAGTCAGCCTAGTGCAAGACCTTGACATATGTAGGCAGGATTACAGATAGCCTTAGCACGCACCAATAATATTATTTTTCTTAAATATTCTCAAGCATTATATGATCTATTGTGGGCCCAGTAGCTCAGTCGGTATAGCGACTGAGCTACGGGCTGGACGATCCGGGATCGAACGAAGGTGGGGACGAGATTTTCCGCCCGTCCAGACCGCTCTGGGGCCCACCCAGCCTCCTGTAAAATATATAATGATGTATCAGTCAAACAAAAAAAACTTTATTATGTTTATTATTGTATTAGGGCAACATGTTTCGATTGTTATTGAATCATCTTCAGGCCCTTCTAAGATACAGATCCTTACTTAGGAATGTTTAAAATGCCCTGTGGGATCCCAAACGCTTACATTCTTGATATAACTATGTATAAAATGCATGTGTCGTTATGTTCTTATTATACGTGTATAATCAGGATACTTATTTCTAAAACTTTATCCGGTACATATGAAGGAGATGTATTTGAGATGTGTTGTTATAGAACTTTGGATATTGTTTTATATATATATATATATATATATATATATGCACATACTTACTTACTTACTTACTCCATGGTGCAGAGTCCTTCTTGAGAAGCTAACTGGTTGCAGCTAGTCAAGAAATTCCCCGCATTTCACGGAACCCGAAGGTTCATTACCGCACTCACAAGCGTCCGCCA
>Ga0131853_10007922_pt1 | contig 19291 bp, 7 predicted proteins | sample TergutLab28metaG_FD_92764 | JGI IMG/M metagenome (GOLD analysis project Ga0131853, IMG submission 92764) | Labiotermes labralis P1 segment gut microbial communities from Petit-Saut dam, French Guiana - Lab288 P1 (version 2) (version 2) | ecosystem: Host-associated > Arthropoda: Insects >...
ACATCGGATCATCGATGCATCACAATAGACTTGCTACACAGGCAACCCGGTATGCCAAAATACAAGATCCAAACTGAATTTTAAAGTCCCCAAACCAAACCAATTTTAGCTCCTTCAAATACCAGGGCGTCTGCTGGGCTCCACGGGGGATCGAGGCTGCAGTCTTCTCCACTGACCGGCCAACCAACTTAAAGACGACTTCTCTTACAGAAACCCCAAAACACAGTAACAGACTGCGACTCACAAACTTACAACGAAAGCTCGGATAGCTCTCACCCCCCGTTATCCACCCCGGAAGTAAATAATCGCCAGCCGATAGTCATATAAGGAAGGAAGAGAAAGGTGTCTGTCCACATCGTAACAGACCTTGAGCCAGCCTAAAGCAGGTTGGCTCACAATTTAAACAAAAATTCACCATGGTTCAGGCGGTTAGCTGCCAGGCAGACATTAGGGCGACATGGGTTCAGTCCGTGACAAGTTCATTTGAGATCTGTGATGGAAAGGTTGGCAAAGGAACAGGTCTTTCTACACGTAACTTTGGTTTTCCCCACTCACTATTATTCCACCAAATTTCCACATTCCTTCTCTAATCTCTCACAAACGCTATACATCCGTAGGAATAGACAACGTCTTTAGAGAACATGTTTCAATTCATGTAAATCAAGGTATACTTGTTCCATATTGCGGCTGTACAACGCGAAGCAGATAGAGTACAGCTGTTTTATTGTGCCGTTAAACAGAACGTTTGGCACACAGGTACCTGGGCAACAAAAAGCCTTCTTCTGTGCTCTGCAGTATAAGAGATACTCCCCATCGTCCTGTAACTGGCAGTAACATTTGAGTCCTGCTCCGCGAAGAAATATCGGAAATTACAAACCCCCCCCCCCACACACACACACACACACACATACATTTTTCAAAGTTGTCAATATAACGGAAGCAACTTAGGGCAGACGGTGTGTTCTGATATCTTCCAGAAGAACAATGATGCAGGTCCTCACCGGCACGCAACAAACAGATTTGTCACGCCATTAAATTCGCACTGATCCGCCTCTTGCCAACCGTAACAGCAAGTGCCCTGCGTAGTATTATTCACTGCCTCATGTCAGGGCAATTTTTTTTTCGGGGCCAGAGATCCGACCGTCCCGCCCATCAGTGCTGTGCAGTGGCTTTGTTACAAGTTTAGATTCTTACCTGGGGTCCTCCCACGATTAAAACTTGCTAAAGAAAACAGAAGGATTTCAGTCTAAAGTAGCGGTGACAGAACGCATTAAGAATAACCAGCCCTGGAACACCATATCGATTGTAACAAGTAACAGTTTGAACTTGTGTGCATCAAGAGGGCTAAATAAACGGCTCAGTTCAGTAATCAGACACAACCACCACTCGCCACATATTTCTCCACATGTCAAAATACGCCTACACACAAGTTTGTGATTGTTCCTGTCTACTTACTGTCGCATACCATAAAGGGCATGCGGGACTATTCTTTGTACTATGTCATATTAAATGTATTATGTAACATTAAAATGTAACATTCGATGCATGTGAATAAATAGAAAAATATAGAACGGAATATTAAAGAATGAAATGTCCGTTCAATCTTAAATTTATTCATATCCGTGCATTAATATGATATTCACACTAAAAAACCAATAAATGCACACAAAATTTGTCATAACTATGACATGTTTCCATCTATCTTAGTCATCTTCAGCGAGATGCCGAAAATCAATAAAGCACTATAAAAACGTACGTGGATTACTAAATAATTAAAACTTGTGCATAAAATGTCTGCAAAGGTTTTAATGTATTTAATAATCCATCTATGTTTTTATATATGCTTTGTGTTTAGTAACTCCCTGAAGATTATCAAGATACATCGAAACATGTCACATTTATGACAAACTGTGTTTGAAAAAAATATAATTTCAGCATTAATACATTGGTTGGTATTATGGTGTGATTTATCTTTTCGGTGTTCAATAGTTGCTGTACATGTACGAACTACCAGATTTTATATGACCGGACACTTCATTCTTTTCACTGAATGTATTTACGCGTTTAGTTCGATGCACACGACATACAGAGTTATTCGAAATGACTGTCGGGGTTTTAACAACTTGTCATACACAATACACTTGAGATATGAGTATATGTATTTTTTTAATTAATAGAACAACACTCCAAGTTTTTGTTACATACCTTACAGGTGCTCTATATGTACACCCTTTGTGATTCTACAAACACCAACACGATCATCGAGTTAATTCCAAACCGTTTGTAGCATGCCAGCGGTGATGGTTTCAATGGCGGTTCTGATTCGTACCTTCAGTTCCGAGATATGTGCGGGAAGAGGAGGAACATAAACCTGATCCTTGACTTAACCCCATAGAAACAAGTCACATGGGATTGCATCTGGAGTGTATTGTGTATGACCCCGACAATCACTTTTAATAACCCTGTACAGCGACTAATTCAAGATACAGAATCACCCGTTAGTCTTTACAATGAAGGCGGGTCTGTTTGCTGTACATTCGGGAATGAATATCTGGATAAAACTTGGATTAATTTAAATACTGAAATCGACTGATCATCTCGGCATTGGGTTCCTTGTTTGTCATTCTCCTGACAAATGCCGAGATGATTACCAGCTCCAAATTGCTTGCTGCCGCATGCTTCTCCTGTATCATTCCCGACTTAAATTCATTAAAATTAACCCCCCAAAATTCTCTTTCCATATAAAGCACACTAGCATTAAACGGTATACTAAAATTTCGCTACTCACTCTCTAAGTTGTTACCCGTCAACATTCAGAAGTCTTCTCTGCATTACTCTCAGTACGGCAGGCGGATGAAGCCTACGAAACTTCCAAAAATATATAATGCTCCTACCTCATTACCACACCCACGCCCCAGAACGAAGTGCCTCTCGCTCCTCCCACGTATTACTCTTACCTGTTCTTCAACTAATCTGTTTTCGCCTTAAAAGTTTTAAAAATTTCAATTTGTAACGTCGATTCTTTATTCATTACGTACGGGCAGACGAGTCAGATTGTTGCATTGTGTACATAAAACCAATTCACTTGTACGGGACGGAAAATATGAACAGCTGACAGGACAACGAAATGATATTAATGAATATTGCAGTTCTTTTACGAAATGTTCCCTGTTGCTTTCGCATTTTATGGAACCAAAGGCTCCTTATCGCGTTATTAAGAGAACGGCCGCCTGTCCAGTCCTAAAAAGATTTCAGCTTCTTCCACATTCTATTACCTTAGTTTTATCACATCTATTTTAATATCATCCCACCACATAAGTGTGAGAAATTAAATGGTTTTTACCTTCAGGTTTAAGACTACGTTGTTTACATTTATTACACCCCTCGTACACAGCATTTCTGCATTCAGTCACATGCTCCTTGATTAAAACACCATAAAATTTTCTTATAAGAATGAAATTTATGATATTCTTCGTGGTTCATAAGACAAGAGATTTAGCCGCGATTTTCCTCATATAATACAACAACGAGAAAAATTGATAATCTTTCAAGCAAGACTATCCCGGGCACAAAACACAATTTTGTAAGGATACAGTCGAGATAGAAAATAAAAAATTCCTTTTCTCTGCTGCTGCTACACGTATTTGTTCCCGATATAAATTGCATTAACAACGGAGATCAATTATAAGCCATTACAGTAATGCTATATTACACTTAAAATCATAAACAACGGACATCAAATCTAAATAGTTCCAGCAAGGTACAATACACTTACTATTGCCAGGCCTCCGGAATGTAGCCATTTCCTATTACTCAAGACAGAGAAACTCCATTCGGGACTGGATCTGTTTCCGTTCTCATGTGACAAACGTAGGGAGGGACTGGACAGAACCCCGATTGGTTAGGTCCTGTTATGTGAACCTTTCTTCACGCCATTACATATAGGGTTCCCTACCGTACAGAGTGTAGATGTAGGTCAAGGAGGAGTGGGTGCATCTGGACTGTGTACCGCGTAGCATTGTAAGTAAATATTAGGTTTTCGAAGAAATATTTTGCCTTCATCTTCAAAGCTGAAGATTTAATTTCTTTAAAATTCTTTTGATTGGGACTTAAAACTTACAAAGAAAATTAGAAATAATTTCAGGACATAAATTTTGATTGGATTTTCTTCCTCTAGGGCTTGCAATAAAAATGTTGTTACAAAATATTCCGTACAATATACCGTATATTCTCGAATCCAATCCGCACCTTTTTACAGTTTCAGAGGGCTAAAAAATCAGATGCGGATTAGATTCGCGGTCGTGAGCTGGATTTTGGAAGAGTGATAGAGCCGCTGCACTTGCCGTAAGAACAAAAAAAAAAATAATAATTTATTATCTTATTTATTATTTTTACGAACACATTTTTCAGACATAAAGAGATTCATAAAATGATGTGGAGTGCCCGACGTTACAGATCAATTATACATTACATTCTAACAAAGAAACTATCACCTTTAGTAAATGACACTAAAGTTTTTAGGGGATACGATGTCACTACAGACCATTACTTATTAATTTCCAAAATTCGTTTACCTCAAAAATGGTATACGTTTACTGAAAGATCTCTACGGCAAGAAGAAATTTTTAGGGTACATTTGTTAGAGGACCCAAGTATAAAATTACTTTATCAGAGGAGATTAGAGCAAAATCTGATGTCCTCACCATGCAGCCTTAATACTGATGTAGAATGGCAAACTTTAAAGAACACACTACAACAAGCAGCGAATGAAGCTCTAGGCAAAAGGAAAAAGAGAAGACACAAAAGACGTTTAATTTTATGGAATGAGGATATTAAAAACTTGATTGAAAACAAGAAGAAGGCTTATTAGCGGTATCTAACAACACGTTCTGAAACTGACAAACTGGAATACAAAAGGTTAGTGGCAAATGGGAAAAGAGAAACAAGAAAAATTAAAAGGCAATGTTGGGAAACATTTGTATCGAGAGTTGAACATGATTTACATGGACGCTAGATAAATGCATATAAAATTATTAGAAATTTAAAAAGAACTGAAAAAGATAATTTGCGACTTAACCCAATAGCTGAACAAACGTTGCTAGATTACTGTCAAAAACTTTGGAGTAAACAATTTAATGATAACACCACAGAAGGAAAACGTGCAAAATTAACAGAAGACTGTGTTGACTTAATTACAATGGAAGAATTGGAAACAACTATAAAAGCATTAAAAGCCCGAAAATCTAGGGGATCAGACGGGATTAATAACGAGTTGTACAAACATGCACCGAAAAGTTTTTTACACAAATTTTTTAATTTCCTAAATGTTTGCTGGATTTACGGAGACATTCGTGAAGAATGGAGGACAGCCATTGTTATACCAATACACAGTAAAGGAGACAGAAATAACCCAGATAACTATAGAGGTATTGGTTTATGAAATACTGGATATAAAATCTATTCAGAAATTATTGCAAAGAGATTAACAGCAATTGCAGAGGTCCTACTATTAGAAGAGCAGAACGGATTTAGGAAGGCAGATCCTGCATGGACTGCATATTCTCAGCTTCACAAATAATTGAAAAACATAGAGAATTTAACATCCCCACATATATTGTGTTCATTGATTTTAAAAAAGAATTTGACTCCGTGGACAGAGACAAATTATGGACTATTATGTTAAGTAAAGGAATTCCAACTCATTTAATTATAATAATTCAGAAAATATATATGGAAAACATTATAAGAGTTAATGCATGTAATGGAATATCTGAAGATTCTAGAGCTATTACCCAAGGGGTGAGACAAGGATGCCCACTATCACCTGTTTTATTCAATTTATATTTGGACGAAGTTATTAGGATTTGGTTACAGAAACTTAAAACTAGTAAATATTTTAAAGAGTTAATTTTCAACACACTGTTATTCTCAGATCACCATTTTATTATTTCTGACACAGAAGACAACTTACAAAAGGCAGTCTATTTATTATATAGCATATCGAAATAATATAATTTGGAAAATTCTACAAAAAAGACGACATTTTTTGTTTCGTTGGAACGGATCACCTAAGAACAAAAATTATTATAAATGATGAAACACTAGAACAAGTTAGCCAATTTACTTATCTAGGTTGCAGTACATCTTACCAATTTCCCAATCATGTAGAATTTAAATTAGCAAAATTTTTACAATTAATAGGTACTATTAAGAGAACTATTTTTAAGAAAGTGAGAACGGAAACAATTCTGAAAATATACAACACAATAGTTTTACCTACATTTTTAAATGGGTCAGAAAACAGCCTTACAAAGACGAAGAATTGAAGCGGCAGAAATGAAGGCAGGCTACACCCTTTATGACCACAAAACAAATGACTACATACGCCGCGAAGTACGGATTACAAGCATACTAGACAAGATAGATGAATACAGACGAACTGGCTTTCACACTTGCAAAAAATGCCACAAAACCGAATCCCTTTGAAATCATACCACTACAGACCAAAAGGAAGGAGAACAATTGGAAGACCGAAGAAGCGTTGGCGCGAGCAGCTGTAACTCTGGAGACGGAAGGGATCAAAGGGTCCAATCCTTGATGTTTATGATGATGATGATTTATAATATATAATATATTACATAATATTTATAATTTATTATTCATCAGACTAGCGGTAATCACTCATAAGTGAATCGTTATCCGTCACTCAGTAACCATCATCAGCTGTGGTGCGTTTGTACCGCTGGCAGTTAAATGGCCACTTCACACACGGCGCGTTAGTCGGATAACGGTTAAAGCATTGGTAACATCCAATATTATTCAATCAGTCTGTCTTGTAGGCAAGGGGCGGTTGAGGAAAAGGTGCGGATTAGAACCGCGAACTAACTTTTTTTTGTTTAAGAAATCGGCAAAAAATAGTGCGGATTAGAATCGAGAATATACGGTATACGTTACTGAGATGCACAGCTTCTCTTACTTTTATTTAAAACATGGTTCAATTGTGTAAAGTAATATATTTCTTTAATCTAAGCATGTGTTATCTGTATTGTGTGATAAACGTTGTAGTGGTGCCTGTACATACAACACCGTATTGACATCTGAAATAAATAAACATGACACCCAGCGATGGTCTGTGTTAAATCGCGGGGAACGGAATTAGTAATTACACTGTACGCTTCCGTTGTTCACTGATTGTACAAGCAGCACTCTCGGCTTTGGTCTATGGTAATGACGCAAAGACTGAGCCGGTAGGTTCCTCATCGCAGTGATCAAATTCTCTTGCTCTCGGTCGAATAAGGGAGCGTTGGTTTCTCTCCCTTTCAACCCTAAAATTACCCCCCCCCCCCATTGACAATTCTTCGCTCTAAATGTGTCCCGCCGGAAAATCAAAATAATTAATTTGTCACTTTGTCTCACTCTCTTTTCGCCTTCCACCCCCTGTACTTCCCATTCTTTTCAGTTCTGTCGCAGAAGCGTCATGACCGAATATGGAACTGGTATTAATTACAGGACGAGGCAGGCATGTCAGCAATTGCGAGTTGGCTACACAAGTGCGGCCCACGGAAATGTCCCACACAATGATTTCAGTGGTTTCTAAATAATGTTCACCGCACCAGAGCTGAAAACTACCCACTAATGTACGGTCAAGGTTAGACAATAAAATCCACAAATTACATGTGTGTTCAGATGGTTTTATGGTTCGTTTTTCTTGTGCATGATACAAAACCTCAAATTAAATACAACCCACAAATCATATGAGATGGCTTTTAATTGCAAGTTAATGTTGACGGACCATCGCCATAGGCATATGCCGCATAAAATGCATACAACCGCATAAAGTGGGTCTAGTATCATTAATCCACATATCAAAGAACATAAAAAACAGATAAATGTATGTATTTGCTTTGTCAAACACAGGAACGCTTATCAACAATTACCATCCTACGGAAAACGAAATCTCTCGCCGTACAAAGGATTTCGTTATTATTTTCTCTCTTTGGTTTATGGAGCGGAATAATAGAATTATAGGAAGTTACGAGATTAAAAAGAGTTGCAAGACAAATTAAAGATATATCCTTTGGCGAAGAACTTTGTGTATAGCCGAATTTTCCTCTCCAGTTTTCAACTCAATCCTTCTGTGAAGCTGAGAGAACGCTGCGCACGACCGCGATGGTATATCGCGTCTGTAATTGCTCTCCACCGGAAGACGGCGAACTGACTGCTGATGTTCCACCAACTGAAACTGCAATGCTTCTTCGAGACGTTAACATAAGCCTGGTTGCAAATCAAAAGACAAAGACTCGCTTGGAATGCAATACGTTGCTACGGCAACGGAGCTCAAATATCCTCTCCAGGACCGGGTGGGGGAGCAGACAGTGGCCGCATACATCTCCGAAACTGACTTGGCGTCTCTTAGCAATAAACTGTTTGAACGGTTCTGACAAAAGCCACAGTCTCGGCGAAAACTCTTTAAATAATTAAACACACGAAAACGAAACAAGAGGTTTAACGATGGGGTAAATTAATTATTCAAACGTAAAGGTAAAACGCTTTGTTCGTTACGCTAAAGCCAACAGCACATGTCACTAAGCTGCAGGCACAAACTTGCTACTGGATCAGAACGATTTGTGGAAGCGAAGCAAACTGTAATGTTTAATTCATGGAAATAATCACGCCAGCGCTACACAAACTGAAGGACTGTTAAACAAACAAATATTCATACTTTAGTTTTATTCCATGAATAAATTCATTCTAAAATTATGATCAAATTTTGTTTTCTGATATTTCCTGGATAGACAATTTAGAAAGATTATGATTCGGCACTGATGGCAATCTCTTTTGTTTTTATTAATTTGTCAAGAAATTTTTTTTAACGAAAAATATATGGAAAACCAACACATTTCATGTAATTCATTTGGCCGTCTCTTGAGGCAGGACTGTCGATTTCAACATTTTCTTTCTTACTCAGGCGTTGCTTTTGGTCCGTTCGGATCCGAAAAAAATACCGAAAATTAAGAATTGGTAAGGACAATTTTTAATGTTTATTAAAATTAGGATGCTGAAATTTGTGGTGATTAGATATTTACTCTTTATATGTCTAGGCAATTAATTTATATTCCTTTAAGTGCGGGGTAAATAATATCTTAACTACGTACGCTTTAATTTACGTAATATTAGCGGCCATAAAGTAAGTTTACAAGGCATACATTTGTTCTTCAAGTTCACATGTAAAAATAACAGTCCATATTTAACTGTCCTGTTACCCCACTACTTTTCCACATAGTCCCAGCGAAAACTGAGTCACCTATCTTCTCGTGGGAGGAGATTTTCTATTGTGTGTTAACAGATATCCGTGATAACAACAGTTTCCATACCTCAACCATCTTCACAAGCCTATCCGCCAGGTTTTTCTTTAGGGTCAAAGGTAAAGCAGTCCCATTAGAGGCCTGGACAGGCCCACAGGGTTCCAGGAAGCTAAAGTTCCCAGATTTCGTGACAACGGCACAGGATGGTGGTAGGTTGTCATCCTTACGCACCGGCCGCCTTTACCCCCAGGAAATGCTCCTGGTACTCATTTCTGTTAGAGGCTGATTCGACCCCAGGACCATGGTGCGATTGGAAGGATTTTATGTCAATGAAAAATCCACTGACACCAGCTGGGATATAACCAGCGACCTTTCGATTTGTAGCACAGCACCTTAACCACTGTGCCACCGCGGTCCCGTTTGCTTTAGGCTGGAGGTAATAACCTACAAGAGACAGATTTCGTCGATATGCTCACAATAATTATAATTTTATGTTATTATTTATAAAATTTTTGACCACATGAAGTTATTTTCTAACCGGAAGTCGCACAATTTCGGCATACGCAAATGACAAGTACTAGAAACTTTATACATTTCGACACGAATGTTGTACAAATAACCTGTAGGCCACAGAATATCGATATATATCAAATCAAAGAGGCGATTCTTATCTTCTGGAACCTTAGGCCGTGTGTTTTCTTAAATTTTTATCAACGTTTCGGACGAACCTGATGCACCTCTTTTCTATGAGTAATTTCAAGCTTCCGCCTAGGTGCATATGAGATCTTCGTTCTTCTAGATGTTACACAACTTTGTTTGACAGTTACCGACCTTTCGGTGCAACCTATCGGGTCCCATTTTCAAGGAACAAGCATTTCTGGAACACTGGACTGAAACATCGGTAAGAAACTACCAATCAACGCTGCATAACATCTCAGAAGTGCAACAGCTCACACACTTTCTACTCTGGACAGGGAGAAAACAGGTTTCTCCAAAATACGAACATTTATCTCCCAAACTACACGACGTCACGAACCACACAATAGGACTTTATAGCCTCACTCTTAAGAGCCTCAAATCTCATAAACTTCAAACCCTTAGTATATTTCAACAAAAACCGCCTACATTAAATTTAATTTTATACATTAAGAAGTTTTGATGACGGATCGACCTACACAGACTGCTAGTGACATAAGCAGTTGTCAGCTGTATGCAAGAATTTGCACATAATAACAGAGAGAGATAAAGCATTACGTATTGCGAGAGTTACTATTCACATTTGTATTATGCTGCAAGACAAAACTATGGAATCATGGCTTGTATCTTATGGCACGTCGATCGGATATTACATAAAAGAAAAGAACTTAAAAGTGTTGCAGGCCCAAAGCGAAATTAATATCGATTCTAGAAAGCCTGGCTTCCTAAGTAGGGTGAAGCCGTGCCCAACGGGAGAGAGTCTATATACACAAGGAATATGATACGCTGGTACCTAAACACGAAGATGTTGTTTATTGTACACAGCACGCTGGAAGTGGCGGTAATGCCAGGAAATCCGGTGACTCTTCTATCTGTGATTATTCCAGAAAATAGAATTTATACAGAAATGAATAGGTCGAAATATAAAGTAAGCACTGGTAGGCTAGAATATATTAAATTTAACAATATTTAAAACTTTGAAGCCCAAACTTCATTAAAATAATAAGCCATATAAAAGTCAATTAATATCTAAAACAAGCACAGTGTGTCCATTAAAATGTCAAGTAACGTAATCGCATTTAGTGAAATAAGCGTTGTTTATTCTGAGAATTAAACAAAGTCATACATGTGGAGTCTTAAACGTTAAAAATATTGTTATTAAAACATTCCGGAAATTGAAATATCAAGAGTTCCCATAGGACCAGTTAATTGAAATCAGCAGCAAGACAATTAGCAAAGCTGACTTCTTGGTATACAATGCATAGATGGGGAGGGATGTATGGATGTAGAGAGCATTGACCTGGTTAGAGTGTCGGAATGGTGTGAAACGTATGTCTTTATGACAGGAGAGGATTTTGCATTATTTGAGCGACTGAATACTAGCTTTAGAATAATTTTTCATATTCGGGAGTTAATCAGTTAGTTAGCCGATCAGTTAATTAGTTAGCTATATATTTAGTTATTTGGGTTATTAGTTTGTTAGGTAGCTAGCAGTTTGCGTGGCTCGTTAGTCAGTCAGTTGGTGAGTTATTTAGTTATTTAGTCAGTCAGTTATTTATTTAGTTCGTTAGTCAGTCAGTCAGTAAGTTAGTCGCTCAATCAGTCACTTAATTATTCGGTTGAATTTTTGGTTTATTGTCTCAGTGGTCAATTGGATGGTTGGTTGCGTAGTTAGTTAATTAATTAGTTGTTTAGTTAGTTAGTTCGTTAGTTAGTCAGTCGGTCAGGATTTACAATGCTACTGTCAGTAGATCTTTGCACATGTAATTTGATGGAGTTTAGAAATTCGCATCTTGAATCTACAGAACGCATTCCCAGTAATGAACTTGTGACATGTGTGAAATGTATCAAGATATATAAGGAGTATTGTCTCAATATCTGTGTTCTTAAAGCCATTCAGCCGATATTTTATCTTATCTTCTGCCCTCCATTTACATACTACATCATGAATTATCCACCAGTCAGTTAAAGCCTAAATTGACAAGCCTATATACCTCAGCAAATGCAGTAATTCTGGAAACAAATTAATCCTAAAGCAGTAAAAGCAAGTTCACAAATATTCCCGTCACATTCGTCTGTTTACCAATATCGCGTAATTTTTTAGAATGTTACAAACAGCTGAACAACCAGCTGCCTTCAGGAGCGATGAAGATGGAAGCAGCGATTTATTCATCATTTACCTAGAAGATGGATACAGTATATTTATCAGACGCATCAGTACAAACTACAGGCGTCATATTGCAAAAAAGAACCATAATTTTGATACCCCCTTGAGAAACTTCAATCTCCTATTTAGTGCTGTTCTACTTTCCAAATTACAAAATTAAAAAAATGCCCCTTCAAATGTCTTACATGGTATATCTTCCACATTTTATAATATTTCATAGTTAACTGTCTTAACAATGACTGTACGTAATTCTTACATAAGTTATTGCAAATGTTCTGGGCTTGAAAATTTAAACAGAACTAAAATATATCAATTTCCGAAATTTTGTGAGTCGTGAAAAAGTTACATAATAACCGGACATTACTAAATAAAAACTAAACGCGCCATAAACTATTTCTTTGTAGCAGGAAATAAGTTGTTGCGTGGCAGTGATATGACTTCCTAACTTCAATTGTGAATTCATTATTTTACACGGTCACATCAATCTTGTGGATCATTCCTGTTGTTAAAACTGGTGCTACAATAACAGAACACATTAACATAAACTTCCGAATAAAAATACATAATTCCACTAACCGAGAAAATTTGCGTTTATGTAATTTTTTTTATCGAGACAAAGAATTCTAATTCCTTCAATAAAGTCTCGAACAAGGAACCAAACAACTGACTGAAAACGTTGATTAGTGTCATACTGAGAGTTGATTTTTAATAACTTAAGTTATAATCAACTATAATTCTGCCAGTTTTGTACGGTTGTGAAACTTGGTCTCTTACATTGAAGAAGTTCGAGAATAGGGTGCTGGGGAAGACATATGGGCCCAAAAAAGAAAGGATAACTAGACAGCGGAAACGACTTTATAATGATGAGCTTCATGATATGTAATCGTCACCAAATATTATTCGGGCGATCGAATCAAGAAGAATGAGATGGGCTAGGCATGTGGCACGTATGAGGGATAGTGTAGTTACATACAGGGTTCTGGTTGGGAGACCTGGACCTAGGTGTAGATGGTAGGATGATACTAAGATCTAACTTCAAGAAGTACAATGGGGAGGCTTGAACTGGATTTATGGCTCAGAATAGGGACAGGTGGCAGGAGCTTGTATAGGCAACAAATTTTAAGGCTCCATAAAATGAGGGGAATTTCTTGACTAGCTGAGGAACTGCTAGCTTGTCACGAAAGATTCTGCACCATGGAGCTACTTCATGAAGTTAGTTTTGAATAACATAAAAAAACAAAAGAAATCGTTGGTGGTGAGTTGGGAGAAGGAAATCAATTCCAAAATACAGACGGGAAACTGTCTGAAGTGTGATAGGAGTTAATTAATTAGCAACAGATACTTGTTGATCAAAAATAAAATTGAGAGACACGGCGTTCTTCAGTGACTTCATCATGTGAGTTATTCAGGATGGCTAAGATTTATATTGCAGTGTATAAAAAATACTTTTCAAATTCTTTTGCTGTAATATTGGATAATTCATTGGGTTTTATGTTCAGACATGCTTATTGTAGATGACAGCCTACGACTGATTGTAGGAAATACATTTTCTCCAAATTAATCACACTTCCTGTGGTCAGAATACAACCCCTCTAGTTTTGCAACACTATGCGTTAACCATAGGATAGTGGTAACATTCCGACACAACATAAAATAACATTGCAACCAAATGACTTTTTATATAGATTTCGGATTCATTAATTATATCACAACATACTTACACACAATTGATTACAACTCATTCGACTGATTACAAGTTGACAGAACTTAAATAAATTACCTTTAAAATGGAACACCTTTCTTTTCCAAAACTTTTTTCGCTTTCTTCCAGGTTCTCGCGGAAATTGCCCAGGTTCTATTATTCGAACTATCCAAATGAACATTCTCCTTGTAGTTATATTGTACTGATAGATCTCACATATTACAGTGTTTATTAATTCATTAACATATATTTACACCCAACAACGCGTTTCTCTCTTATCAAGCCCATACCAAGCTAATCAACATTGTATAAAAATTATTATATAAATTAAAATATCACCAATCTTTAAAAAAATACGTGATTTCACACTCTGTACATCACATGTTCCGTGGAGCAGAATGGCTTCAATATGTTTAAAACATTTTAAAACTGTTTTCAAATTTCCCCATCTGTTATAAAATACAAATTCGACACTCTATTACGTTTCTGCTCATTAAATTGTACAATCAGCTGAACTTAATATATATTATGTATTATTTATCTGTAACTTAAAAACTCATTAATTAGTGTTACCGCTGAAAGTTTTAAGTGCAATTTAAATAAATAATAAATATTGGTGTCAGCCTGGTATTTGGGTGCCAGGGTTTCGGTGCTCTAACTACTTTGGCAGCAGTTTCGTTCCAAATTTTGGTACTCATGTAACTGAATACGCAGCTATATATTCCAGATAAATCTTCAGCTGCAAGTGCATTTATTTCCGGCCGTTCTTACTGTAAGTGCGTTCATTGCCCCAGTGGAATGGCAATCCTGGGTTACGCGTAGAAGGAACTGCCTCTAGTTATGAACCGTGTTGCCGAAGGTACTGAATAAGCACTTTCCTGTGAAGGAAAAGGAAGAATCCTCCAGTCGATTGATTTGGCGAGGAAAAGCTAAAGAAACTCATTGTTAAAAAAATAATAATTTATTTTATATAAGACCTCGAAAGAGCAGCCTATTGTGAAAAAGCTAACGATTAATTATTCCTTTACATAAAAGCGAAAATGTGTCAGTTTCTGAAAAATTATCAAAATTTGGCGAGTTCGTTACTTCTTTCAAGTACGACAACTCGAAACACTGTTTTATAAAGCACGGTGAAGTGTTCGTGATTCTTTCTCGTTTACAAACACAGGTGAAATTCTAAGAAGTTTTCCATGCATTTGGACACGCTTTCTATCGAATGCCAGTGACGTCAGTGTTTTCTTAATAAATGCGAGATCAAGTCGGTGCATGAATGAACCCTTACGATTACAAATCATGTTAGCGTGCAAGTTAAGTACTATAATAACATATCGCGCGAAGTCTTAGAGTTACTATGCACATTATAGGGCTGCTCTAACCAGCAGAAACCATAATGTGGGTGAGAAGAACCTGCGTATTTTGGAAAATTTGTTGCTAGCAAGTGATATTGACTAGTTTCAAACTGATTTAAGATACAGTAAGAGGCGCAGGGTTATTGAGGCTGTGCTGAACGAAATATTAGGGCTGCACAATAAGCCTAAGGCTGCGGTGCATTCGGTTCATAAGCTGACAGGCCCGAAGAAGAAGAAGAAGAAGATAGAGTAAAACAACCTCACATATTACGTTCGACATTTAATTAATCATCATTAATGGGTATTAAACTTTGATTTGGACCTCAATAGGTTTGTCACAAGCAATTTACTCTACGAAACGGCATTAATAAAATTTAATATTCTTACATCAAAAGGAAACTTTATAACATAAATTTCTTATCTACTTTAATAACACCTATAACAAAAGTACTAAAGTTTTTTTTTATAAATTACCATTTTATTGTAAAGAATAAGATTTCATTCCATCGTTGAAAATGACCGTTGCAGTTATTCCTTCCTCACAGTATTTTGTGATTTGTTACATGTAATGATGAACATTAAAGGCTGAAATGTGTCCTATATTTTACAATATATTTACTAAGAGAATAAACAGAGTCGTGATCGCCGGTATATTCACTTGTTTCTGGTTTAAAGGTAATTATTTGAGAATTTCCTACTTGTTAGTTTGAAAGTCCCTTTCACAATTCAAAAGGAAGCTTTACACAGATGAAACTGTGCACTAAGCTTGTCGAGATGTTCTGATCTTCTAATTAAAAGTGTCTCTCAAACGTGTAAACTGAAACAAACATGGCTGTACCATACCGTTGAAAACAGAAATTTCCAAATAAAAAAAAACAGTCACTACATCATACGTAAAATATGACTGATGAAAACCATTCCGTTGGTGATAATGAGGCTGACGTGGTTAACGAAGATGACAATTATGATAACAACAATGGGTTCAAAGTAGCAATAAACACATCTTATACAGAACTAATAAGGTAAAAAAATTCATTAGCAACTTCAGAAATGTGTGTAGTCTAGTTATGAATCTATTCAATTTTATGAACTGCCGAGCAAAATTCCTAAATTTTTGGCCACTGTGAAGACTTCGGTGAAAAGAAAAATATTTTTACTTCGCCGGAAATCTAAATCTGAGCCGTTAAGTCCTTAACCTAGTCACTATACTGAAACAACTATCCCTACTCCGTTAATAGAGTACTATTTAGATTAGGTACGAAAAGGCATAATCTAGCAACAAATTACGAAGTACTTCTGAGATAATATGTACATTTAAAATCATTTAATGGAAAGGTGACTTTTTTCGCAGCTGGACAGCATGGATACCCAAGTTAAAATAGTTACTACCCTACCAGATGGAGTACTAAGCAAATCGTGCTTCGATTCTAGGCAGGAGCAAAATACATTTGCTTCTCCACACAGTCCAGACCTATTTATGGGTCCATACAGCATGGTGTCAGGAATGTTTTCCTCTTCGGTAAAATGGTGGAAGCCGGTAGCTGACTACTCATTTCCACCTAATACAAGATGAAGAATACGTGGGGTTATACCTCCACTCCCCCTCCACAAACCTTCCTGCCGTGACGCTTCTTTCAATAGGGGGAAAATTTTACTTTCCAACTTACCTCTGTAAATTAAAGATTTCGACTGTTGCTTTGCCCATGTTACAATCACAACTTGCGCTTCTAAGAATTATAGTCGTAGCAAAATAACTCTACACTTTAAAAATGATAGTAAGTAAGCTTTTCCCGTTACAGGCCCGGTGTGGCCCAGAGGGTGGGCAGAGGTATAGCTCTACTCTTCCATGACCGCGGCACAAGAAGGGGGTGAGTGGTCAGCAGCACGCCCCGGCCGCACTTTATCCCCCGGGAAAGACCCAGTACTCATTTTACAGGAGGCTGGGTGGGCCCCAGGGACGTTCTGGACGGGCGGATAATCTCGCCCCAACGGGATTCGATCCCGGACCGTCCAGATACAGAGAATAAAATATGGATACTACCGCAGTAATTTTGTCATGCGCGATAAGACGCTGTGAATATTCAGCTAGATTTTGAGTAGTCTGCAGACCTGCGTACCTGTGGGGCTGCTTTCATGACGTCATTGTCTAACACTGACAGTCAAACCCTGGTCTCATTCTCCCGTTAAAGTAAAATTTCCGTTGTTATTACCTGTGAGAAAGAACCTTCGGTCCGCCACTATCAAGCCTGGAACATAACTGCCATGCATATTGTCTCCGCTGAGTGTAAATTTAATACATTTTTCTAAAAATGTAATAAACAAATTATCGCCGAGCGTAATTATAAAGCCACAAATACGTAACTCAGAATGGAAGAAATGAAAGTTATTTCTAAAGTTGGCAATTTATCAGTGGCTTAAGGGACAAGGAAATATAGTGCGCCAACTTCCGTACAATTTTCAGTTTTGGGTGTCCTACACTGTCAACAAGGTTACCGTTTTTGAGCACAGATAATTTCAATAGCCGTGGTGATTGTGAAAAATGTTTAAAAATAAAGATGCTGCCCAGTGTCGTATCAGCTACAATCTCTTGATGGATCCTTAATGGGAGTTTAGTAAACTCTATACTGCACATGCACGTAAAAGTTTGGTTATTTCAGCTGCCGACTTGATTAGCATTTGAATTAGCCTGGATGACAGTGAGTGGTCAGCCTGCATAATATTCAGTGTCCTGTGTGCATGATTTTGAGAGATCAGCCTGCATAATTGTGAGTGACCAGCCTGCATGATGGTGAGATTTCAGCCTACTTAATGAGAAAAAGAGTTAATTATTTGGGAGAACAGTTTGCATTTTAAGCTCATGTTTCCGTGCACCATAATTCAATGTTAATAAAAATCCAACTAGATGTAACAGTACGCAGATATTTATTTACTGCAAAGTCAGTCTACATGTTTCGGGTGTCACAGCACCCATCATCAGGAGTACTGATCAGGCCACGTTGGAGGGAAGTAGCTGTACCGATATTATGACCTCTACCGGAGGCTGCGGTTACAGTTTTTAGTACTCCTGATGATGGGTGCTGTGACACCCGAAACATGTAGAGTGGCTTTGCAGTAAACAAATATCTGCATACTGTTGCATCTGGTTGGATTTTTATTAACATCAGTTTGCATATTTTGAGTGGTCGGACTACATGCTTGTGGGAGATTAGCTTGCATAGCAGTAATGGATAAACCTGCATGATTGTTAGTAGTCAATCTGCATGATGGCCGGAATTCATCCTGCTTGAGAATAAGTGATAAATGCATGATTATCAGTGGTCAGACAGCATGGCGGTGAGATATCAATCCGCTTAACTGTAAGTGAGTAGCCTGCATGACCGGAGATCATAATGCATGACAGTGAGTCATAGAGGGGTGCTGATAAGTCCTTAGCCCGACCAGGTAGGAAACAAACTAATGTTTCTGTCACAATGGCGTGAATTTCCTTCGGCGCTTTGCCGTGCAAAAAAAAAAAACTTGATGACAGCTCGCGTCTGGATGTTGTTGAAATCGCGCGCGTCCCTGACACGCTTCAGAACTTGTTTCCTTCCTGGTTGGGCTAAGGACTTATCAGCAACCCGGTAAATCTGCGTGATCTTTAGTGTTGGTGAGGGTTCTGCTTGGAAGGACGTGAAAGATCAGCCGACATGATTTTGTGTGGTCAGTCTAGGTGTTTAGGTGTCACAGCCCCATTTTCAGTCCTCTGACGCTTGTTCAGTAGTAAGTCACTAACATCTACCAGTAAAATTCTTAGCCATGCGACAGACAAGCAAATTTCCTACGGAAAGTTTGGCCTATTATGCTATTCAATCGCTCGTATGAATCTACACCACAATTTATGTATGCGTACTCGAATTTAGACTGCAAAAGTTCTCAAAACGCGTTTTTTTTTTCATTATTGAATAGTGTCAGTATTACGATTATTCACCAAATAAAAACACCTACTACTGTAGATAATGTAGCATTTCTACGGGTAATCATGCCACACATACTACGTGGTAATTATACAACTAATAATATTAATAACAACAAT
>Ga0131853_10007923_pt1 | contig 19291 bp, 16 predicted proteins | sample TergutLab28metaG_FD_92764 | JGI IMG/M metagenome (GOLD analysis project Ga0131853, IMG submission 92764) | Labiotermes labralis P1 segment gut microbial communities from Petit-Saut dam, French Guiana - Lab288 P1 (version 2) (version 2) | ecosystem: Host-associated > Arthropoda: Insects >...
AAAATGATCTCCTGATGATGAGCTTCCCGAAAGCTCGAAACATGTAGAGAGTGAATGACGACTACCCATGAAAATAAAGGATAGTCCACAAGTGACATCGTGTTGGTTATTTTTAAACGAAATGATAGTACTTCATAAAACAGGATTCTTTATAAGAATCTCATACATACTTATTATATAAAAGGAACTATGAAGGTAGATCAAATATAAACTGACCTCTGTCAGTTGCAACCAGCGAATGAGCACAATTGGGTAATGACCTTGTGCGGCGGTGTGGTGGGGATTGGGGACCCTCCTCACCTCGCCATCAGACTCTCCCTTCTCCTCATTTAGTTGAATTCAAGATGAGCGAGAGTGAGGTGCCAATTACTATTGCACAATGTGTTGTAATAAAGTTCCTAACCAACGAAAACGTTGGGTCCAATGAAATTTGGTGTAGATTACGCGCACAATACGGGGAATCAACACTATTGAATACGCAAGTGAAATTCTGGCATAAAGAGTTTTGTAGAGGAAGAGATGCTGTGCAAAACACAAGTCATCAACGATGACCAAGGACAAGCCTCACCCACAGAGAATATTGCAGCGGTTTGTGACCTTACTGAAGGCGATCGTCGGCTTACTGTGGTTGAAATTTGTCAGGAGCTTGGTACGTGTATCAGCTATGGGAGCGTGGAGTCCATCATAAAAAATGAGCTGCTGTTTTGAAAAATTTTGACCCGATGGGTACCCACGACAATGCTAGACCCCATTCTGCAACCCTAACCCATGAAAAATTGGCTCAGATATACTGGACTGCCCTAGAACACCCGCCGTACAGCCCGGATCACTCCCCTTGCAACTACCACATGTTTGGACCCCTTAAGGAGGCACTAGGGGGGCAGCGTTTCGACGATGATGAGCAGGTCGAGAATTTCGTGTGCAAGTGGCTACAGACACGTCCTCCTTAATTCTACAATGCAAGTATAAAAAAACTCCCAATCCGCTGGCAAAAATGCATAGAGAAAGGTGGAAACTGTGTAGAAAAGTGAGAATTTTTTTATTTTGTAAAATTATGTTTCAATAAAAAATTGAAAGCTGAGGTCAGTTTATATTTGATCTACCCTCGTACCTTCTTACTTAGGCTGTCATATATATGAATCTGCCATTATGAACACCAACTTGCAGGGACTATGTGATCAACATTTCCCTAAAGTAAGCTAGATCAGTTAGTTACAAATCTAGGTTGATGTAAACATCCTGGAAATGACCTAACATGTCCCATATAGGAATCAAAAATTGCCAACCCTTACTCACTTCTGAAGGTCAGTCCACAGTTTCATTTGCTGTAAACGATACACTTGGTTTTCTTTCACTATACGTTGATTATCTTTGAGCTGACGACTTAATTTCTCCTGTTCATTTATTCTTTTAGTTAACTGGTCCCTGCATATAAGAAACAAATGAAGAAAGAAATTAAACAGTAACTCATTCCAATCAGTATCATACATTCAGTGTACAGTTTCATAGATTGTAATCACATGTTACCATCTATCAAGATTTCCTGGAACTAGAGTGCCAAGAACTGTAATGTATGAAATAATTCTCACCTCTGGGACTTAGTTTTTCCCAATCCTGCTGTGTTGCCAACATAACGTCGCATCTCCTCTGCTAGTTGATCCAGCTTCACTTGACTAATCACTGATTCAGCCTGTAGCAAATGGTACTTTGATTCTGAAGTTTGTATTTCCACCTTCATATTTTGTACTTCCTACAACACCATTAAACCATAATGGAATGTCAACTTTCAATAAAGTCTTCATGCATAAAGACTGCCATCACTTAACCTGTAATTCAATATACATTTCCTGTTGATAAGCTGATAATCAAATTCACTGCCTTGAGTGGAATGTGAGGGTTTACAAGTGACAACTGCTGGGCCCTGTTCAGAGCCAAATGAATTCAGTCCACACACTTACACTATAATCTAATGAACTATGTCCACGGAGCATAGTTATTCTTGAAAAGCTAATGGTTCCATGGCTAATCAAGAAACACCCTGAATTTTATGGAACCCAGAGTTTCATTATCATGTTCACAAGCGCCCATCAATTGTCCCTATCCAGAGCCAGATGAATCCTGTCAATGCCCTCCCATTCTTTTTCTTAAATATGCCTTTTTACTATTCCCCCATCTATACCTGGGTCTTCCAAGTGGTCCCTTTCCTTCAGGTGTCTCCACCAAACCCTGTATGCATTTTTTTTTCTCTTTCATACTTATGAAATGCCCTATTCATCTTATCCTCCTTGATTTGATCACCAAACTAATATTTAGTGAGGACTGTAAACCATGTAGCTCCTCATGGAATTTTTGCAGCCTCCTATTATTTCCTCCCTCTTAGACCCACATGTATATCTTCCTCAATGCCCTATCCTCAAACACCTTCAAACTGCGTTCCTCCCTTAATGTGAGAGACCAAGTTTCACGCCCATACAAAACAACAGAAAAAAATTTGTACTGTATATTTTAATTTTTGTTTTTAAAGACATAACAGGTAGACAAAAGATTCTGGACTGAATGGTACCAGGCATTCTCCAAGTTGCATCTGCTCCTAATGTCTTCTGCATGCAGTTTGGTTTATTGGCTTCATTTCCAAACATTTTAACTTCACCATTTTTCAAAGGATATAGTACTCTTTGTTATATTGTGATTTTGTCAAAACATCTGCACCTTTGATTGCATAAGGTTCACAGCAGACATCACTGGACTCTTATCTTGAGCTAGATGAATTCAGTCCACAGCTTCACACTGTTCCTTTAAGATGCAGTTTAATATTATCCTCCCACCCACACCTACATTTAGATCTCGCAGCTGGTCTTTTCTCTTCAGGTTTTCAGGAGGTTAAAACAATACAACAAAATTTTGTGAAATTAAGAATACTGTCATTTTTAGATCTGAAATGATACCACTGCATTATATTTGTATCTAAAAAGGAAAGGAAAGAGAGTACGCCTGTATTTCATTGTGTCTCTTGAGTACTGCAGTTGATACAGAAGTACTTTATTAGTATGTAGGAAGTCTGCATCAACCAGAAATTTATAGTCAGTTTTTCCCTGCCCTAGTTTACACACGAGTCGCAAAGCACTGGCCTACAACTAAGCAGGCCTTGTACCTTATGAAAGTATTTCTCAACACACAACAAAGCTCTTGTCCTGAAATATTATCAGTTTCACTTAAAACATCGTCTTTTGGCTCTTGTCCACCTAACCTCTGTCTTCTTGTTTCTCTCACAAACAGTAATTGCATGGACTGAAATCTGGAGGTCTAGGAAGACACAGCCCACATGTTATCTTCTAGTGCAGTCATTGGCTTAACTTTGTATGGCTATAATTTTAAAAATTCTCTTGCATAATTTGCTAGGGCTGTTGACATTCTACCTTGAAGAGCCAACATGGACAAAGACTTTGTGGGGCTACCATTTGAGCATGAATGTTATCCAAGTTCCCTGCAGTTAAAACATATTGTCTCATATTCAGTGAGTACTAGGGCTCCTTTGAATCCTCAAACTATGCTGCATTGTCGCTACTGTTTTTTCACCACCACTGCCACTACCACCGTGCAGTTCACAAATCAATCTTGCCATGTTGCATGTTGTACCACATGTTGTATGTCTTTGATGTAGATGCTGCCTTAGACATGTAAACACAATTATCAAGAAAACAAACCTGCTCAAGTTTTGCGGTAGCACTTTCAAGACCAGCTGCAGTAGTATCATAGACACGTTTCTTCTGTTCATACTCTGCAGTCAGCTCTTGGCATTTCTCTCTCAGTGGTCTCAATTCTAAAACAGATCATAATTATTTTTATCAGCAATAATAATAATAATAATAATAATAACCAACAGTGACAGTAACAACAATTTACTGACTCCCTGTTGAGTGTCCACACCTTTAAGAGATCAGCATTTTCGGTTCGTAACAAAGCACTACACATTGTTGGTCATTTAAAAACGATGTATGTATATGAGATCTGGGTGTTCAGAGCAGTGACTATGAAGATTACTGTTTTCTGAAATGTGATTCCATATAGGCTGGTAGCTCACTACCAGAGTTGCAGAGGAACCTGCTGCCACCATCTTAAATGCAGGGAATGGAGTGCCATTAGATTCCTTTGAGAGCATAATAGGTGAAGACCACAAATAAACAGCTGTTGTGGAGTTCAAGTGAGGTAGGACTGTAGAAACAGTGATGATGGGATGGTGACAGTGGTGGTGGAGGAGGAGGAGATAAGTTTAGGAAGCTTTGTGGAACATACTTTGAAATATGTGCATTAATGGGCTTTAGTATTAATGACACTGGACCTGTGGGTTTGAATGTGAGGTTATTGAAGCATGCATACGCACCTTAATAGATGACATACCATTGTGTGTGTGTGTGTGTGTGCATGTGCATGTTTTCTGTAAAATTATGTACCAAGAGTGAAACAGCCAACAAAACTATTTTTTATTATAAAAACATGCATAAGCATGTTTGTTCAGTTCAAATTTCAACATTCACAACAACATGTACTATAGACATCACTACTTGTACATGAATATATAGCACAGTTATTGTAATATGATGCCATTACCTTTCCCGACTCATTTCTGCAGTGACATATATACAGTCCTGCTGGCTGGCTGACTGACACTGATGCAATTTTGCAATGTTAACAATATTTCATTTCAATACAGTATCTAGTAGGTGTGACAGTATATGTTAAATTCTCTATAGAAACTTCTGTTGTGCATTCCAGCTGTGAGTTGCTTATAAACAGCAATATGGTAGGTTCACTGGTAGCCTAAGAGGATTACTTTCTAGTCAAATCTGATACAGCATATGAGGGGGTGCTGATAAGTCCTTAGCCCGACCAGGAAAGAAACAAGCTACAGTGACCAAACTAGGGATTTATTCAACATACTCCCCACGAAGCTCAATACACTTCTTAGCCGTTGCTCTAACATTTGCAAGCCACTCAAAAAAATTCAGGTTGTCCATCCAACCAGGTCTCCACGGCAGCAATGACCCCCGTGTCAGACAAAAAATGGCGACCTTTCAATTTTTTTTTAAGTCCAGGGAACAGATGGTAGTCTGACGTGGCCAGATCCGGAGAATAGGGTGGGTGATCAAGACATTGGAAGCCCAGGTAGGCCAGTTTCTTCTGGGTTGCAAGTGCACGGTGAGCCAGGGCATTGTCATGCAAGAATAAGACCCCCATTGGAGATCTTCCCACAGCATTTTTCCTTCAAAATGTCCTTCACTTGCACCAGCAAAAATAAGTAATACTCCGCGTTGATAGTTTGGCCCTTTGGAAGATAATCAATGAGGAGGATGCCGTCTTGATCCCAAAAAATCAAGGCGAGAACTTTTCCAGCGGATTTTTGCACTCAGAATTTTTTGGGGCGGGGTGAACCGCTATGCCGCCACTCCACTGATTGTTGCTTTATCTCTGGGTAATATTGATATAACCAGGTTTTGTTTATGGTCACCAATCGCGACAGGAAATCACTTGGATCACGCCGAAAAAATTCCAAAAGTTGCTCAGACAACTGGCACCACTGACATTTTTGATCTGCATTCAGGCATTTCAGGACCCACTTCACGGAGAGCTTCTGCATGCCCAAATCTTTATGAATGATGGACCCAACCTGCTCATGTGAAATGCCCAGTTGCTCAGCTATTGATTTAGCCAAAATCCGGTGGTCTTCCAAGATTAGCTCATGAATTTGATCAATAATCTCTGGGATGGTCACTGTTTTGGGTCGTCCAGGATTAGGCGCATCACAGATGGAAAAATCACCACGTTTAAACTGGGTCACCCAGTTTTTGATGGTGGCATACAATGGTGCATGTTCCCCTAATGTTTCTGTCAGAATGGCGTGAATTTCCTTCGGCGCCTTGGCTTGCAGGAAAAAGAACTTGATGACAACTCACGTCTCCATGTTGTTGAAATCGCGCGCATCGCCTGACATGCTTCCTTTCAGTCTCTGTAACAAGAAAAGACTTGCAATTCGGCACATGAACAGACCCCTCTTTCCAACGACACTATCGATTACGTCCTACGACATCGGGAAGTAGGTCGGGCTAAGGACTTATCAGCACCGCCTCATACATGTAAGTCATAAGGATATCAAGTAAATCATACTAAGTATATAAAACTTTTTCACATGTTTATTGCTGGGAGGTGGGAGACAGGAATGAGGGTGAGAGGCAGTTCATTCTCAGAACCCACCCACTCCAGTGTCTAAGATGTAAATCCCTTAATTCAATACTGTAAAAGTTAATCCACATTGTTTACCTTTGATAATGGGTGCTAGCTGAGCCTTTTTGGTGGCAATTCTCTGGTTAAGCTCCAGTACAAGAGATGACATTTCATTCAGAGTTTGCCCTTTTCTTTGGTCAATATTTGCCTTTTCGCCAGAAACTTGCTCCATGCGTTCCTCTGCTGCCCGAAATCCAGATACTCCTTTTTGAGCCTCTTCTACTGCCTACAACATGGACAACGTATTTCTGCATATAGCACAAAACATCAGCAGTTTTATATTCCATTATAAGCATTCCATACACACAGTCATATCTGTGGAGGTGGAACGTAGAGGAAGTGGTAGTTAAATACAGCGTTGTTCTTATGAATGTTCCAGCACCACTGACAAAAACACAAAATCAATAAAAATGCTTCCTTATAAACTGCATAAATGAGGTGCATTGGACAAGGTCGATATAAAGTGCAGGTTACAAGGTGACACAACAGATATAAGCATCACAGAAGCAATAAAATTACAAAGTGTTATCCAGCATGCATGTTTCATTCTTCACTACAAAATGTTTAATCTTTCTTTGCTCTAGTAAATATTTAGCACGTGGCAGTCAAAAGCCTTTGTCAGGTACTGTTTAATGCAAGTTTAATTTGTTACATAGAGCTGTAATGGTGCAAAACAAATTCTTCAGTACTGGGAGAATTCTGCTATGATACAGTACATGAAATTTATGTACACAAAAAAATTCTTAGGTAATGAGACACTTCAGTGCACATGCATACCAGTCGTCGTGAGATGGCTTCATCTCGAGCACGAAGTATTTCAACAGTGCGAGTTAGTACTCCAGCCTCAGCTTTTAGTGCAGACAATTCAGCTCTGTTTCTTTTGTATACTGAACTGCGACCTCTCAGTTTTGTAACATAACGTTTAAATTCTTCTCCTCGTAGCACCGTGTCACCAGCAAACTCCTTTAGTTGATTTTTTTTCTCCTGTAAAATGTTCTCAGTCACTACCAGTCCTCTGAAGAACACTTTGCTACATTGTATGAAATTCAGCCTTCTGAACAATGAAGGAAGTAATATAGCAAAAAATTAGTAACCAGTTTAATTACAGTGCAACATTAGTAGATCCTGTCTCAGTCCAGTGTCACCCTTTTTTGAAAGTTCCTGAAAAATTGCTGTATTTTTAATCAGCAATATGTAAATTCATTAACAAATTTTGGATAGTTAACTCATGGTACTTCTTTTTTCAAGTTATATACTGGTTTAATATTACTGAAACAATATGCTCCTCATTAAATGTTACCAACTGATTTGATGCCATACAACATCTCTGTGCCTAACTATGACTCAAAACGACACTGTCAGTTCAGTATGTATAACTTCTATGCTGTCAATTGCTGGCCATGAAGGAAACTGATTAAACATGCCTAAAATTCATGACATCATTAGCAAACACAATACAGTACTTAACCTGCAATTCCTCCTCCAATGCTGACAGTTTGTTCCTGAGTTCTGTCAGCTGCTCTGCCGTAGTTTCCTTTTTACGTGCAATGATAGCAGCTTGTTGTCTGAAGGGTGCTAGCTTATCATCAGCTGGATTATTTGTAGCCAAATGGCGCTCCACTAATTGGCTGATTTCATTGTTTACTGCCTGAATCTGTATTAAACATACAAACATCATACAATCACAGGCTGAGAAGAATAAGAAGCAGAGGACATAAATGAACACACAAGGAACTACACACCTATCAATAAAAGATATAAACATGGAAGTGTTCCAATGACCAAGAAGTAACCAAAAAATTTACTATAGCATGCGAAGTCACCTTGCTGTTTAAAGCATCCAGATCTCCTCTACTCATTGCTGGCTCAGAGAGGACATGTTGAAGAATTTCAGCTTCTTTGTGCCGTGTATCAATCTCTTTAGGAAGCTTCTGTTTTACAATGTAAGTGTTAATATGTGTTTCTTCTTCCAAACGTTGTAACAGTCCTGCAATATATGTCAAAACAACTTCTTTATTCAACAATACATGCCCTGTAACCCCATCTGGAGTCCAGTAGGTGTGGTATATCACTCGTCTTAATCACTACAGTAATTAAGACAAGTGACATACAAAACTTACCACCACAGTAAACATATAAGTGGCATACACTGATATCCTCAACCAGTATATACATATAGAAACAGTGTTCCGAAAAATCAATAAGCTCACCATACAATCGATAACAACACAGGAAATCTAAAAACTAAATATACATATACAGAAATCCTTAAAGACCAATAATAAAAAAAAGTCACTAGTGAGGAGATACAGACCAAAAATTTTAAAATACCCTACTAGTTGCATCTATAAATAATTTGTCACAGACATAAGTCACTACACATCTCATAATAAAACTTCACCACCAATCTACTGAACAGTTTGAGCTGATAATAATATATATTAGAAGAACCAGCACATATATTTTATATTTAACAGGTTTCAACCCTGAGCTGATGAGAAGGAACCTAGTAATTTTCTCTTCTATGTACCCTATACTATTACCTAATTATGGCCAGTCAAATAGGCTGAAACGTGTAATAAAAATACAGAGAATTTACTGCATTCTTATTAGTTGTGTTTTTCTGAACATAAAAATTGAATATGGTTACTTAGTGGTGATGCATTTAATTGTGAAACAGAGACATAGCTTACTTCAGTGACACTTGCACACACCAATAATGAGTAGCCCATTTCAATACCTCTGCATGCAGTTTAAGGTTTGGTAAGCTGTGGTATTGCATGACATAATTAGTTACCATCTGTTGCAGAATCTTATTTTGAACTGCATTAGTTCTTCTTTAAATACTGAATTTAACAATGAAGCATTGTTTGTCTCAATTTGCTGTTAGTAACAGTTTTATTGCTCTGAACCAGTTATTTACAAACTGCAGCCTGCTGTTTTAAAAACTCTACATCCTGTAATCCTATTTCTTTAAGGTCTAGCATAATGCTGTGCTTCTGTCTGTGCCTAAGTCTACCAGTTAACGTTTTCTGACAAGTGTCTTGCACTTCACCACTTGAGAACAATAAATGAAGATATACAATGTATTCATGCACAGCAATTAGGGAAATTAACCTTCTGGTGTTGCTCCCATGGCTGCCTGGCGTATTTCCTTCAGCTGTTGCTGTAATCTCTGTATTCGCAGTTCTGTGTGTTTCAGAGATGCCTGCTGTTCCTGTTTCTGGTGTGCAAGAGATTTCTCTCTTTCTCGCTCCACCCTAAGCCCATGAGCAGCTTGCAGCATCACCTCTTTATTGTGAATATTCTCAATCTGTAAAATGGTAGAAAACAGGTTTTGAAGGTGTTCATAAGTAGATGCAGTGTCTCCTTTTCAAAATGAATAGCCATCTTGAAAAGTAAACAGTACAGGAAGTGAAACCTGTACAAACTATAAGATGCTTCACATCCCATTTCTTACAATAAATTATAAAATTATCCTACCATCTTCACCTAAGTCTCCTTCAGAGTTTCTGAACAAAACCCTGCATCCACTTTTAAGCTCACCCACCCATCCTACATGCTTTGTCCATGTTATTCTTGATTGTATTATTCTAACAGTAACTGATGAAGAGTGCAGATTATGCAGTTCAGTATGCAGGCACACACAAAAACTTCAAGGACAGCTGTCAAACTGCAAAACAGGTACAGCAGTAGAATTTCTGTCAATTACATACAAACACATCCACCTACAAACACATCCACCCATTTGAACATTTAAGTGTCTTTCCAGTTGCTGGATGTACAATACACAAGAACCAACAAAAGCTGAATTTATGTATAAGCTTTTAGTTACAAAAGTTTAACAAATATGTGTAATGACTCATATGAAGCTACGACTTTTGTTCTGTACCTTCTGCTGCATACGCTCAATCCTTTTAACAACAATATCCTTCTCATGTTCCATCGTGTCTATGTCAGCTCTTAATTCTGAGGTTGAACAGCCACTGTTCTTTAACATTTCACTATCTTTATGGACTGCTTTGAACTCTTCTATCAGTTGCTCATACTGAAATAAAAACACAATCACAATATAGGGTGTACACTAGAGATGTTAACAAAAGTGTGGCAGTATTTCTCTCCAACTCCAGACATACAAATGATAATTGGACTTTAGTAAAGGAATCCATTCTTTTCAGATAATGCTACTACTGGGTAAGCAGTTCACAGCATTTCAGATGATCATTCCTGCATCTTCAAAGGTCTAGATATCTGAAGAGTAGATGAAGGAACTATAATCCTTCAAAGTGTCAGAAATTGCTTACCCAGTACCAGTACCAGTACCATAGCATCATAACCTAGAAAATGGATTTTCAACACCACTCTGAAGATCTCAAGATTCACTGGGAGTTCAGTTTCTATATTCACACCTGTACAGATGTTCAGTAAAGGTAGTGTGGCAGATATCATAGGTTTATTCATGTCAAGTATAAATGAAGTCACTCCAGCTCTTAGCCATTTGGCAGTTTCTGGCAGATGGTAGCCAATGGAGGTAAATACACAATTTCCTTAATATAACAAAAAAAAAAAATCATGTTAATTTAGGCCTGGTGAAAAATACAGCCACAAGATACATTTGGCCCTGCCCATTCATTTCTTCAGAAGAAAGCCCCTCACCTCATTCCAAAAATGCACACACAATCCATCTTGCCCAAGCAACTCAATGAGACCCTCAACTTACAAAATACATATGCAGTACAGTTACAACAAACTGTCATCCTATTACAATAACTGTAATTGTGGTTGTGGGCAGTGGTGGTGGTGGTGGTGATAGGTGTTCATAGTAGCAGTTGTAATAGTGGTAGCAGTAGTAGAAGCAGAAGTAGTAGAAGTAGAAATCTCATAACAGAATCCCAATGGAAAAACACTTCTGTTTGAGACGGATCAATAAGGTGAAGGCTTACTCCTAAATAAAATACAAACATGCACATTATGTTTTGAAGATGGGGCTAATTTATTTTCTAGTATGATGTTACATTCCTTTTCACACAAACATTCATACAGTCTTCTTTTAAACTGTTCTTCATATCCCTTTCTCTGTTAAACAAGTTTCCATTTGTTCCAGGTGATTTTATGTCAGCTTTCACCTGGTATTTTCAAGACTAAATAAATTTTCTACTAGCTAAGTTTTTATTGAATGCACATTCTGTTTTAGACAGGTCTTATAGTATATTTCAGTAATACAACATACAGGGGTGGTCCTCAACTAGCTGCTAGAAAATGGTGCCCTAGGCAAACCACAACCTCAGCAAGCCCCTCCAGGTTCTTGGCAAAACAGGAAATATTTTGCACCTGTTTTCTCTTAATGTTTTCAAATGATTTTTTTTTTAACTGAAGCATAATTATTTGCTCTTCCCATCTACCCAACCACTGTTTCTGAGATGCTGCATGAGATTGTATATCTGCAACCAATGCCTTGTTTTGGATACTGGTGAGCCAGTGCCACTCCAAAATCAAGAGACACACAAACCCCAGCTGAAGCACTATGAAATTAAACTACACCCTTGGAACACCTACTGCACTAAAAACTAAGAAACCATACAAGTGAACCTCTCTGTATGGTTACAAATGTGGCCAACACCAGCATATTATAGAATTCATCTGGCAAGGAAACCCACTCACACAAAGGCAACATAAAGGATATAAAATACTAATGATAAACTGAAAATTACTGCCGACTACACCATTTTACACCCTAAATCCTGAAATTATAACATGGTTCTACCTGTTTATGCAACACAGAAATATCTGTGTCGCTTGACATCTCTACTGGCAGTTCCACCTTCACCAAATACTGAGCTAAATAGGCCCTCACTTTCAGATCTTCCATATTTTTTAACAGCCATTCAAGTATTGGATGGATGATATGTTTATCCCCTTGGACAAGACCACGGCGGAACACAGCCCTGAAACAAACAGATACAAATCAACAATAATATATGACTCATATTTCACACCACATTTATTTTCTGGATGTGAATTCTCTGTTCCTTTGGTCACAGTACACACCATAAACTCTATGGCTTCATACTTACTAGAACAAATATTTAAGAAACCTCCTGTAGGCATTGCAAATTTTGTGTTCATGAAGAATAAGGTCTTATATGTTCAAAAAAGAAAATTGTTTCTCTTTAATTTACTTGCTTAAATGAATATCCAAAAATTGGTATCCTATGATAAAGAGTGTCCAAAGGGACTTGGAATTAAATGGAACACATCAGCTTTTGCTTTGTGCTGATGATGCTAATATATTGGGCAGAAGCACACGTACCATGAAGAAAAACATAGACGCTTTAGTAGTTGCAAGCAAGGAGATTGATCCAGAAGTACATGCTGAGAAAACTAAGTACATGGACATGTCTTCAGATCAGGATACAAGTCAAAATCAGAATTCCATTCAGGAAGAAAGGATGAGCAGAGTGAAGTTGGGTAATGCTTGCTATCATTTGGTGCAAAATCTTCTATCTTCTAGTTTGTTATCCAAAAATATAAAGCGTAAAATACATAGAACTATAATTTTGCATGTTGTTTTGTATGGGTGTGAAGCTTGGTTCCTCACATTGAGGGAGGAGCATAGGATAAGAGTGTTTGAGAATAGGGTGCTGAGGAGAATATTTGGGCCTAAGAGAGACAAGGTAACAGGGGGAGTGCAGAATACTGCACAACAAGGAGCTTAATGATCTCTACTCCTCACCAAATATCATTTGGGTGATTAAATTGAGAAGAATGAGATGGGCAGGGCATGTAGCAAGGATGGGAGAGAGAAGAGGTGCATAGATGGGAAAATAATATTCAAATGGATCTTCAAGAAGTGGGAACTGGGGCATGGACTGGATTGATATGGCTCAGGACAGGGACAGGTGGCAGGCTCCGGTGAATGTCGTAATGAACCTTCAGGTTCCATAAAATGCGGGGTATTTCTTGTGTAGCTGAGAACCTGTTAGCTTCTCAAGAAGTGCTCTGCTCCATGGAGTTAGTTTAATTATGATAAAGAGTGTAACAGTACATCCAGAGTAATATTCATTTCTCTTTTCACAGATTATGTAACTTGTCATCCACCACATTGTCAAACAAAGACACAAAACATCACCATTAAGGTTGTGCACTTAAGGTTTCAAAGATTTACCAAACCAAATGTTTCATGTGGTCATCACATTATTTTATACTTTTCAAAATAACTTACTAAAAGATGGATAGTTTTATTATGTTAATCTCCATATAAAATTTCATAAAAATATAGTGGTCTAAAATCACTTCTGCCTTAGGAGTTTGTTGACATTATTAATGTTAATATCAGTGACATGTGTACATTCTGAGATACTTGTACTGATTCTATTCTGAATGAAAAACTGCCTCAACAGTGAAAGGGATGAATCATTGTAACTATTTAAAGGAAACATGATACAACAGATTGCAGTAACTATTGAAGCATATCACTCATATCAACTTCATCCAGGATTGTATGTCATCCTCTTTATGAAGGTTAATTCCATATGTACAAAAAATTACTGAAGATCATCACTGTAGATTTCAGTGTAACAGATCAATTGCTGACCACATATTCTTTACTTGTCACATACTTGAATGAAAATTGAAATAAAATGGGGCAATGCATCAGCTACTTTTAACTCCAAGAAAGCCTATGATTCATCTAGGCAGGAGGTTTTGTATAATATTTTAATTCAGTTTGGTAGACCCATGCAACAACTGTGGTTAGTAAAAATGTCTTTAAATAAAACCTATAGTAAAGTATGGTGAGGCAAACATTATATTTCCTATTCAGCCATCTAAACAAGGTGGTGCTAAATCACCACCACTTTCAACTTTGTCTTAAAATATGTGCAATTGGAAGGTTCAAGCAAACCAGGAGGAAAATAAATTGGATGGGACATTTCAACATCTGATCTATGCTCATGATGTTAATTTACTGGGCAAAAATATAAAGAATAACAAAGTAACACACAACGCACATCATAGCCAGACGCATTCTTAACAACGTACTCTTTCACAACACGATATGCTGCCACAACACCCTGCTAATATAATGGAATTATTTTGTGAATGTTTTTAAAATGACTTTAACAAGGAACAACGTAGCTCCCTGAGGATGATCTTAGGATCGAAACATGACGGAGCGATTTTAAGTGCTCTAATGTGAAATTTTATGTAGTGCATTTGTTGGTTAATAATTAAAGTGATTCTACGAAATGCACGGTGCAACAATGAGGAAATGTAAACACAATGTAACATGAGGGTATGATGTAAACAGTATGCTTAAGAAACTGAAGAACTCAAATTATCTGGCACTCAGTTAATATTTCACTCACGCTGATATTTCTGGGCCAGGCTTAAATTTGAGAACTCTAAGCATCTCAAGTATTCTGACAGTTGTTTGCTCTGGGTCCTCCCCACGGATATCCACTTTATTGCTGGGATCCACCTCTGCAAGAACATCAGTCACAACCTGTCAGAAAAAAAAACAGTGAATTAAAGATTCAAATCTGTGACAAAGTGTGGAGTTTTACTACAATCATATACAAACTTCTTTCGAATAACGTACCTGAATCAACTGATCACAATTTAATGAATCAAAGGATATGAGGTTAAAGTTCTTATTAAATGGACCCATGTTCAACTCCTTCACTATGTACTTCAGTTGTTCACTCATCGTTGTACAGGCTGCGAATACACACCATATACTTCAGTCACATGGAAAATATGAAACACTTAAAATATTAATACCGCACAGCAGACGTGGGCTTATTCAAATATATACGTACAAAACACCGAACGGAATCTTGCGCAAAATTTTGAACTTATAATCCGAAAATTATTCGTAGTTGTTCACACTATTTCATATGTAAGCCCCCTCAAATCATCTTCTTCTTCTCTCCCCAGTTTTATGTAAAATTCGAAGGCTGGAATGTCAGTCTTACTTCGTGCAACAATAGGTCATGTAAAATACCTGATTCCAGTACGGGCACGATTTACTTTTCTTAAATCAATGTAAGCATGAAATTAATATTAGTTGTTCACATTATTTCATAAGTGTTTCGCCTGTGTCTTCTCTCCTGATCTAGTGTCAAATCAGTGGTACAGAATGTCATTACGATGTCTCACTTCTTGCAATAATGGTTGTTGTCCAGTTTTACAATTACGTAGACACAGATCATTAGGTGTCTTATAGATGGCAGTGTGACATCATGTTCCCCACTCTGCATTGTCCCATTATCTGTATTCCATGGTTTCATGGCTTTGACCCCGTCACGGATGAGAGGTTAACCTCATGCTCGCTAGTAACTCTGATCCATACTTGGGACCACCCCCTGAATAAGCGGTGCGGTGAACTTTAAGACATCTATACGTAATCTATGGTACCAGCACGTGGACTGAGAGGCGGATATATCCTGCCGATGAAAACACGTGTCAACGAAGTCGCAAGTCACATGATCGCCCGTGCTGCGGCCGGAACCAATCGCAAGAGGGCTACTTCACTTTGTGTTGATTTTACAAGTTCAAGTTGGGCGACAATTCAATTCAATTTATCTCATTTTCCATCGATCCATTATAAGGTCAAAGACCACATGGAAATAGAAATAGTCACAATATATGCTAAATTAGCAAAGTTACTGTTTCCATAATAAAATTAGCTTTTAGGCAACTAATATTAGTTCATCACATTAATGACAGATTGTAACAGTAATACTCAACGAAATAAAAGATTTACCACATTAGAACACTGGAGTAATAATACTGGTAACTGAAAAAATATATATTTCATATTAAGAAAGATTTAAAAAATATTACATATAATAACTGCAATAAAATAACTGTATTCATAAACAGGATCAACAAGTATTACATTTGTAATGGATCTTTATATGTTAGTATTAAGCAGTATTATGTAAAAGCAACTGTAGACTAAAATATGAAATTACTGTGTGATTATTAAAATTTAAACAGTATGTAAAATTCTTCCAAATAAAATGAATTCTCATATAGAAACTTCTTCAAGAGAGATTCAAATTTCTTAGGACTGCCAGACTTTTGTTTTATACATGCAGGAAGTGTGTTAAATATCTTTAAACCCACGTAATACAACCCTGTCTGACATTTAGTCAAGTTAGCAGATGGCTGATGAAAGTTTAAGTGTTGTCTGGCACAAATGCTATGTATCTCATTGTTTGTAGTGAATAATTCCTTATTTTTTTTATCACAAATAGGAGTAGGGAGAGAATGTACAGAGAGGGCAGTGGTAAGATTTTAAGTTTGATAAACAGTTTCCTACATTTAATCTCTAATTCTACATCCCATCATAATTCTCATTATCCAATTCTGCAATCTAAAAACTCTTATACTACTTGCAGAATGACCCCAAAACATTATACCATAAGACATCAATGAATGGAAGTAGGAATAATAAATCATTTTCAGCATCTGTTGTGACACATAAGGTTTAACTGACCTCATGGCAAAACATGCAGAGCATAATTTGGGTAAAATATTATCTATATGTTTTCCAATATAAAGTATTATTAATGTGTAACCCCCCAAATTTTATATCATTCACCTCAGGAATTTGATTATTTTCATATGTGGTTTATATCTGAATAATTTATACTTTTACCAGAAAACTGAATAAAATATGTTTTGCTGAGGTTCAAGGAGAATGAGTTTACTTGAAACCACTTAGTTATTTGCCCAAAAGCCGTATTAAGATAATTTTGAAATTTGTATACATTTTGGCTTGTAATTAATATGCTTGTGTCATTGGCAAACAATATGGGGGTTGCTTTATTTATTCATTTATATTTTACATTCCATGGATCTTTTGGGATAAACCCCATTTTGATATAGGAATAGTTAACATAGATATGAATGCACTATACAGTGGCATGATGTGTATGCTATAACAAGCATCTGTCATAGCGCAGGAATAGAACAATCCAACACAAATTAATCACACATTAATAATATGAATTTTCTGACAGCATAATTACCATACAACACATAAGAGAAAGTAGAACTACATAACAATTCATCAAAGAAAATAAACATAATTTAAGCATAGATTATGAATAATAGTTGTTGGGAATAAAATTATTTATATTTAAAATTTGTATCCTATTTAGTCTATTGGTAAAACTTATAAAAAAATTACATAAAAGTGCCAAGATCACTCCTATAAATCCAATCAAAATATTCATCAAGTGTATAAAATGAACCCATCAAAAGAAACCTTTTTAGAGCCAATTTAAATTTTTTTACATTCCAAGATAAGTTTTTAATATTTTGAGGTAAATGATTGAAAATCTTAATCCCAGAATAATAAACTCCTCTTTTATATTTAGTCAATTTTATTGATGGTGGATATAAGTCCAACCTATGTCGAGTGTTAAGAGAGCGAACTTCGGAGTTAGATATAAACTCTTCTATATTCTGGACTACAAACTATAATAATGACAATATGTACTAAGAATATATGGGAGAATGTTGAATTTTCTAAACAATTCACGACATGATACTCTGTTATCAACATTCATGATAATTCTTATTTCTCTTTTCTGTAATTTGAAAATATTATTACTGTGGGGCGAGTTACCCCAGAAAATTATACCATAGGCTATGATGGAATGCACATAAGAAAAATAAATTGTTCTTACGTTTCTTGGAGAAATAATTGATTTCAAAGATCTAATTATGTGACATGCTGAGTTTAGTTTAGAACTTAGCTGGTTGTTATGTGTTTTCCGGGATAGTGTGCTATCCAAAGTAAGGCCCAAAAAGTTTGTACAGCTAGAAATATTGATAGGGTATTCTTTATTTGCATCGACTGCAAGTTTATATTTTGCCATGAATTGGATATAGTGAGTTTTATTAAGCCCGCCAAAAGACAAAGAAAAATGCCAGGACCAAGAGACCAGGATTTTTTATGGGCAACATAAAACCTACATCAACAGTAAGCCATACCGTTAAGGTTGATGAACTGGTAAACTTAACAAACACACAAGATCTTTATAATAAAACAGATCATAAACTTAACAACTTGGTGAACAAAGTGTTCTAGGTGCAAATGAGAGCAGAAACTGAGACAAATAACCTCCCAAAACTTGAGTACCGAAGTACCATCTAAATCTAAACCTAAAATTGTCTCATCATTTAAATGGTTTGGTACCCTTAACTATTTACCATCAAATTGTAAGAGGATTGAGAGGAAAAGCAAACGAATTGCTAAGCCAGTTATATGCAAATTTCCCACATACACTGTGTCTCTCAGAGCATCATATGAACCACTTAGAATTACAGCAGACATTTTTTGACAATTATAAATTAGGAGTTAGTTACTGTAGAACTTATATGAAAAGGGAGGAGTGTGCATATTTGAGCAAGAAAGTTTAAGGTATGTAAAAATTGACCCACAAAAGTATTGTAAGGATAAAGACTTTGAAGTATGTGCCATCAATATTCACTTTAATGCAAAAAATGCATGCATAATTGCTATATACAGAGCCCCAACAGGTAATTTTGATCTATTTATTTCAAAATTAGACACAATCGTTAGGAAATTGTATACTGTTACCACTGAATACATTATTTGTGGTGACATAAATATATATTACTTAGTTGGCAGTGATAGGAAAAGTCGATTAAAGGCTCTACTTAAAACCTATAACTTAACAAGTGTAGTTAACTTCCCAACTTGTACTCACAAACATTTCGCCACGGCCATCGACAATATTTTTATTGGCATTTCAAAAATGGGGAATTATTCTATATGTCCAATAATTAATGGGCTGTCAGACCATGATGCTCAGCCCATAACATTACATTCTTTCAATCAGAGACCACCCCCCCCCCCCCCAAAAAATTCAAATTAAAATGAAAAAAAAAAAAACAAAAAAAAAATAAATCCCCAACAAAAAATGATTTGATACCCTTGGTAATATATTTTTTTCTAAAATCAATTAAAAAA
>Ga0131853_10007924_pt1 | contig 19289 bp, 12 predicted proteins | sample TergutLab28metaG_FD_92764 | JGI IMG/M metagenome (GOLD analysis project Ga0131853, IMG submission 92764) | Labiotermes labralis P1 segment gut microbial communities from Petit-Saut dam, French Guiana - Lab288 P1 (version 2) (version 2) | ecosystem: Host-associated > Arthropoda: Insects >...
AATAAAACAGTACCAGAAAAAGTGGCTACAACACGTACAGAGGATGGACACAAACAGACTACCAAAACAAGCACTACAATATAAACCAAAAGGACGAAGGAACATAGGACGACTGAGGAAGAGTTGGAGGGACCAATTTCATCTTGAGGATCAAGGAACAGGAAACACACCTAACCCTTCAGGAACATGATGATGATGATGATGAACTGCGACAATCTATACCATAGAGATCAGCGTATTATATCATTAATAGCGTACGTCAGCCAGCACAACTGTTTTTATTACACAAGGTAATTATATAGGCTACATGTTTCGACTATTGAACAGTCATCTTCAGACCAATTCTTTACAGGATACGTCACAGGATGCTGTGTACACATTGGGATCCCAATGTGTTTACATCAGTGAAATACTTAAGCCAGATCATTTGTCTAAAAAGTAAACGTGCGAAATGTTTAACTAAGTGGTTAAAATATATTTAAAATTCTTTAAAATTATTGTATTGGCGTTTACCAGATAAAAAGAGGTCCCGTTACCGTCTAATTCTTCCTTGGGTTGTGAGGTTATATTTGCTAGTGAAGCCGGAGTGTACCCATTGTTGTTGCTGCCCCGCGGGGCAGCAACAACAATGGGTACACTCAAACATAGTATGTATCTAAGCACATCGTGATGCCTCCATTCAAGTTTGCAGATAGAAATCAGCGGCCTGCAACCTGAAATAATTTCACATCAGACAGAAGAACTCCCCTCATTAAAACTTCGGCCTATGGGGTAGAATATTTCGTAAAAATAAATTATACCTCAAGGCTGTAGGGGCGCCAGGCGCTATTACTATCAAAAAGTCTTTACGGATTCATTCATTTTCAACGCAGTCAAGTTTTCTCTGTCTCTGTCTCTGCGTGCATGAAAGCCGATTCTGAAAATTTAATGAACCGCTCTCCGGTCACGTGTCTACTATGAAAATACTCCCTAACAAACTACGACGTTTGTTTAGTAAACTGAATTTTACTGGCAAAGACGAGCAAAGGAAGATGATAGAAACAGCGCATAAAGATACAAATTAGAGCAGTCTGGGATGTGGCAACCTGCTTCTACCATCAGTCTTTAAAAGAGCATGTTTCCCAGCACCGTTGGCACAAAACTACACTGCGTCACATCCAAGATGACTTCTCTCTTAATATTTAGAACCACGAGAATTTAATACGTGGGGTATGCGGTGGCTTAATTGGTTGAGGCACTGCGCTACAAGCCGGAAGGTCGCGAGTTGGAATTTTTCATTGACATAATCCTTCCAGCCACACCATAGCCCTGGGGTTGACTCAACCTCTAACAGAAATGAGTACCAGGAATATTTCCTGGGGATAAAGGTGACCGGTGCGTAGGGCTGAAAACCTTACCACCTTCATGTGCCGACTGTCCTGAAATCTGGGAGCCTCAGCCTCCTGGAACTCTCAGGGTCTGTCCAGGCCTGTAATGGGATTGCTTTACCTTTGCAGAAATAAGCAAAACAATGAGTCTACGACAATAACAAGATTTATACTTTGAAACAGTAAGAGCTCTACACACTCACACGCGTGCAACGTTTTACTGCCGCAAAATGTATTGAGAAACTCATAGAGAAAAAGCTGAGAATTACCTTAAAATCAACCCTGAGAAATATGGTGGATTGGGTTCAGCAGGCTTCTTATAGGGTCCAGTAACATGTTGCTGAATTCATCTTCAGGCTACATCTATGCTTTTCAAACATTTTCTTCTGTGGAACCCCCTTCAAGACTGTAATATTTCAAGGAACCCAACCCCTGTTTTTGATTTGGCAGTAGAGGCAGAGGGGGGGGGAGAAGTAAGTTTTTTGCCCGTAAACAGATAAAATATAAATAAAACTTTGTTCTCGGTTTAAAGAATCAATAAAACAACACAAATTGTTCTGTGTCAACTGCTAAGTGTGACGGATGAGGCTGTTGTGATGAACACATCGGTTTTAAATCTGTTATAATGGGAAACATTTGCAACCTGAGGTCTGCTTCAGAGTCCAGCTTGTTTCTGTGTTTAGTTTTTGTCATGCCGTATCGCAAAAAGCCAGATTCGCTAAGTTAATTCTTTAGAAACGGCGACAGTTTTCTGGTATTCTGAACTTATGCACCTGCTGCTTACCAAGCATTTCCTGTCGTAATGTAACACACTTTTTCTTCATTATTACCTCATGTTGAGAATTTAATATGATTACACAAATAAGTCGACGAAAATAACTATAACACACAACATTACCAACTTTTTTCAGGGTTTCGGAAAATCCATGGCAAGCTTTCGTGAAACTTCAAGGTTCCAAGGAATCTGCACTGACAAACAAGGGGCTACACAAAAGGCAGAGAAAGTTCTTAGGTATGGGAATGACTTTGAGCTTCTCAGATGAATTCTTGTGGATGTAGCTAGTAGACTTTATTCTTAGGAACTGGAATTGAAACGAAGTAAAATGTGATAGCAAATAGAGGTGACTTTGTGTACACACGGTACTACCTAATGGACACGGAAATGCATGGCTTTTATGATTGAATCCAATTTTTATTTAATTTAATGACGAGTATATGGTTTTCGCTATTTGAGCAACAGACCTACGTGGTATATACTAGAGCGTTTTAATGAACGAATCATTCATAAACTCAGTGGCAATTCACGAGCTGTTTGGTTAGAGGAGAGTAGATCAGACAGATGAGGCGGAAGGAATGAAGAGTCTGAAGGGAGAATAAACTTTGTTGGAAAGCTGTACACTGAATTGTATCTACAACTACTGTTGTGGTCTGGGGTTTAGAACTTGTCAAATTGAACTGGGAAGAAATAAAACTTAAAAATTTGTATATGCTGTGAGTGAGAAAAGCCTGAAATATTAAAAAGTCTCCACCAGTTGCGGGAATTACGCTCAGAGGAAATTGAAATGCCTCTACTCTCAGGTAAATTAGCCGTATTTCGATTACTGTTTCACTTGTTCTTGGGTTTGCATTAGTCAGAAAATCCTCCAAAGGATGGTGTCTTCTATTTGTTTTGGTTGTCAGTGTAACCGTAAATCTCGGGAGAGAAATGTGTTGGGCGTGTGGCAGTTTTACGAAAGAGCTCCAACCGTCTGGTTGCAGACAGACTGTCACAATGACGTAGAAGATATGCATCAAGTTGGGGGAAGATTTCTTAAGAGTACGCATGGTAAAAAAAAAAAAAAAGTTAATCTGCAGCTGTTATCAGTTAACCTTATGTAAACTGGTGACTTCCGCAGAGTAATCGGCATTGGCTTCTAAACAACTGTAAAACTTTAAGAACTGGCTGCTCTTTTCAGTAACCTTCTTAAGACGCAATTTTGTTTCTGCAGTCTATTTCACGCACATTACATTTTATCTGAAACAATAATCATGCAAAATTTGAAGTGGAAAGAACATTTTTGTCCCACAGCGGATGAGTTAACGCTACATGCAATAGGATAGTAGAATTAACAGGCATATTCGTAACTATAAACAAATGACACGTGTATATTGTTTTTGTTACAACCAGTTACAACCAACTAATGCACAAATATATATATACGTATATCACAATATTTTCTCCTTATATAATGTCCAACCCTACAAATCATATTTTATTTTATTTTATTTTAATCCAATAATTTTATTCATAATAATATATATTATATAATAATATAATATATAAAATATATTATGTACGTTATATATAATAGGTATAATAATTTTAAGAGTTTTAATTTTAAGAACTTGTGTAACATGACAAAGTGCAAATTTTGAAACTCCCTAATTATGAAACAGAAGTGTCGAAACATGTAGGAGTGAACATTATATATAGAGAAAATAATGTGATACATATTTGTGCATTGGTTGGTCGGAATAAAAACACTATAAAAATGCACGGTACAGCCATTAAAATATAAAAGTATATGTGTGTATATTAAGAATGATATTAAAGTAATTAATATCAAGAATTTCACATCTGTTAGGAATATATTTAGACGAGTTCAGTAAAGTATTTATTCTATTGAGGTCTTCTCTCTTGGGGGTTTTACGCGACTTATGTTGCTAGGGGTTTAACGAAGTTTCGGGACAGCCTATTGGTTCCATTTTCAAGGTTCAAGCTAAATGTTTGACTTATACTTTCAAATTTTAACATTGTACGTACCCAATATACATCCCACAAGTTTAAACATGAACAAATAAAACTACAGACGAAAGGAAATACAGTGTAATACGAAGGCACATGAAATCTCTCAGAATTGAACAACACCCATAACAGCTTTAATTCTTTGGCTCTAGCTGCTTCAAGTAGCCCAGCAGGGACGCAATTAAGGGATAATTAGTAAATGCCTACAAGCTTCGTCTCAGAGCTACACTCATTGTTGTTCAAATGTTCCAGCTTTAAAAATTTTGATAGAAAGAAACTGATATTTTCCAATCGTGTTTTTTGCACATAAAGAAAGTAGAAATTATCTTACTGTGGGGTGCTTCGGTGATACCTGTGGACGGCTTGTGGTAACTTCGAAATTGATTCATAACATCATATTCAGGAAGATACATAATTACAGATAATGGGCCCGGTAGCTCAGTTGGTATAGCGACTGACTACGGGCTGGACTGTCCAGGATCGAATCCCGGTGGGGACGAGATTTTCCGCCCGTCCAGACCGGCCCTGGGGCCCATTCAGCCTCCTATAAAGATGGAACCGGGTCTTTCCCGGTGGTAAAGTGCGGCCGGGGCGTGCTGCTGACCACTCACCCCCTTCTAGTGCCGCGGTCATGGGAAAGTATAGCTATACCTCTACCCACCCTCTGGGCCACATCGGGGCTGTAACGGGATTACTTTACCTTTACCTTTATATAATCACAGGATTCTCGAAGAAACAGAAACACGAAGTTTATAAGTCCAAGTGCTTTCCTGTTTACTCTTGAGAAAATGTAAGGCTGGCAATGTGCGTATGACGTAACACTGAGGCACTTTCGTGCAGATATTATTGCATTGGAGAAGGCATATATAAGACATATTCTAAGAGTGTGTTTGTAGCTTTAGTTATTCAGCATGAAATGCATTTGAAAAATGCTGTCATCTGTGGCCTGCCCGGTTAAAAACATTTTTCCTTGTTATCTCACACAAGGAAATTTTTTTCGAAAACAAATATATGTTGAATATAAAATATGCTTCTTGATTTCCTCCACAAGTTTTTTTTCCTGAAACGCTTCTCATTCTAAATGTTCATGCATCTTCATGTAATTTTTTTTTCAGATTTTAATGGAACTTGGATTTTATACACAAATTTTCGAAAAATATTCATATATGAAATTTCATGAAAATTCTTCCAATGGTAAACGATCTGCTCCATGCGGACGGACGGGCAGACGTGACAAAACTAATAGTCGCTCTTCGCAGTTTCGTGAAAGCAACTGAAGAGGAAACTGCCCGTGGTTAAGGATCCTGTGTTGCCATAAAAATTACAAAATGCCGCACTAGACTAATAAAAAGAATCCTGCGACTAATAATCAACCTTGATTGTCCTACACTTAAATACCAATGTAGTCGCCATTAAATTTCTTTTTTAAATGGCCATGCCTGCTACTGGACAGTGGAGAACTGTCCCTTTCGGCTGCGCATAGGCACATTTAAAGGGACATGCGCGAAAGTTTTGGCTCATAAACTTTAATAAAACCAGCGTTTAAATATTAAAGACACTTTACGAGCAAGGAAAGTGTTTACTGACACACGATGCCCGCAACACAAACCATACTATCCCACGTGCACTAGACGTGGTTTTTTCTCTGTGATTTTCTTACGCGGACGTATGTACACATTTTGTGTCTCGCCGTGTTTTATTATTTACACTAAGCATATGACACAAACGTAATTCCGTGAACATATATCTAGCAGTGGTCCGTTTATATGCCACACTTGCTACTGCAGTAGCATCTGATTGTATTTCACACGCAGCTCCTTCGCTTCGAATGGGCGGTACATTGCCGTATTCAGATTTAAGGAATTCAAGAAATGTAACAACGCCCTTACCGTAAAATTTAAACACTACGAATTACAAAACCACTCAGGTGTTCTTTGAATTCTATGTATATTAAGAATTTGAAGAATGAAGTAATTCTGTGTGATAATTAACACTTCAATTTCAGCCTCGCAGAAAATCCGAACAACCACCGGGGGCAAGCGGTGGCGCAGTTAGGTGAGACACTCTGCTACACGTCGGCAAGTCGCGGTTTCGATACCGGATGATGTCATTGTGGTTTTTTATTTCATTAATCCTTCCCCCCCGCAATATGGTTCTGAGGTTCGAATGAGCCTCTAACATAAATGAGTACCAGAAGGGTAAAGGCGGCTGGCGCGTAGGGCTGACGTCCATATCACCGTCATGTGTCTTTTGTCTCGAAATCTGGGAGCCTCAACCTCCTGGAACCCTCTGGGTCTCTAATCGGCCTGTACAGTGATTGCTTTACCTTTATCATAATCATACGATTACAATATATATAAACGAAACTCACTTATTATAAAATAATATTTTAATTTTTAATGTCTTCTGCGTGTTTTTGACCCGAGGGTTCATATTCATGAAGAGGTGGTATATACAGGTACGGTATAGTGTGTTTAACATGCATCAGTACAAGCAGTCTTGTAGGTAGAAAACTGTTTTCAAATATCGAACACACTTTTCTACCTACTAGGTGCATTTTGTTGGTTTATATTGTGTAATTATAGTACAATGCAAGATGCAAAAACCATCAGATTCTTTATCACACTGTTGACTTATAAAAGCTATGATCGTTGTTCAATTGTCGAGCAGTGTCGAACATACAGAAAAAGGGTGCAGATAAAATTTAAAAAGTACGAGTCTGAAAGTAAGTGGTATATACATGCATCATCAGGCTTTGCAGAGTTAATGCATGTAGACCCACACTTCTAGGCCATAAAGTTTTGACTAAGGAAAAGCTGGCTGTAAGATTCAAGTCGTCTAGAATTTTGGATCACGTCGATTGGCGAATAGTACAGAAGTAGAATCGTGTCTTCATCTTCAGGGTCTAGCAGCTTCACACGGATAGACTGCTTGGCTTTGCAGAAGTGGGTAAAACATCCCTTCGAAATGCCAGTAAATATTCATCAATCGACAAGACATAAAACCCTACAAGACCTTAATCGTCATCAACGCCGCTGAAATAACCTGCAATCTCATACGTAATTCGTCGATGTCAGTTTGTTCCATTAACCCCCCCCCCCCTTCGGCTCAGAATTGGTTTATGTGCCATTTCAAGCTTCGGCTGCGGTGTAATTAAAATATCTTCGCTCTTCTGGGATGTTACGCGGCGTGTATTGGGAGCTAATTACCAACGCTTCGGGACAAACTACCGGTCCCATCTTCAAAAGTAAGGTTGTCCTGAAACGTCGGTAACTAACAATCAATATACTCTGTGTGACACCAGAAAAGAGAAGATCTCAGGTTTTAATTTAATAATTGTGCAACAAGATGCGACTTATTCAGTTTATTACATTTCTGTCGGCAGCTCTACATGTTTCGGGTGTTGACACCCATCATCAGGAGCTGGTACAGCTGTAATTACAGCTTCTGGTATTGATTAACTGCAATGAATGAAATACGCTGCTATTAATACTAACGTAAAATTTAAAATTCTAGATTGATTATATTTAATGTTACTAGCCTTGACGGATATGATATATAAAATCAAGGCTAGTAGCATTCAATATAACCAATCTAGAATTTTAAATTATACGTTAGTGTTAATATCAGCGTATTTTCTTCATTGCAGTTAATCAATACCAGAAGCTGTAATTACAGCTGTACCAGCTCCTGATGATGGGTGTCAATACCCGAAACATATAGAGCTGCCTACAGAAATGTAATAAACTGATTAAGTCGCATCTTGTTGGACAGTTATTAAATTTGATTCACGATGCACGGACCCATGTATATAAAATCTCAGGTTTGGTTTAATTTTGCATCATGGCCAGTGACGTAAGGAAAAGCTGCCGAATGACAATGTGATAGGAAAACAGGGCTGACTTTGAGGTCTGCGTTCTTCTGGAATATTACGCAGCGAGTAGTGTTAATTCCTCACTGACATTCCGGGACCGATAGGTTGTCGGGAATTTCTTGGAACTTGAAGATGGAACCGATAGGTTGTCCCGAAACGTCGGTAAGGGATTGCCACTACTCGCTGCGTAATATCCCAGAAGGGTGCAGCCTGGAATTACGCAAAAATGACGCTGTTTTCCTGTTTGTTCAAACTCGTGCCGTGAGGGTGTGCAGGACTGGAGGCATGGCTTCATGTATTCTTAATTTCGGAGACGTATGGAAGAAAAACGTGACATTCAAGGCCCGGTCGTTTGTTCCTGCGGTACGAATTCCCGCTGCGCGTAAGACCCAAGGGGGGGGGGCTGTAGAGCAGCTGTGAGCAAGCAGATGAAGAGAAGGACTCATCCTGTTCAGTTTGTTGAACACGTAGAGCGTCACTATACTGACTGAGCTATCTCAAGGGTATATCGTATGGCAGTTTGAAAGGGCAAACACCATGTGGCAGAGTCATACTTGAGAATCAGGTAGTAGCTCAACTGATCAATCAAGTCAAAACTCTTTTTTTTTAAAATGAAACACACATTTTCAGTTCTGAGCCCACACCGGTCCTCGAATACAACCCCTAAAGAACAAGCAACATCCATTTTACACTTGCCAACTCTGTTCCTTTAACACTTAAACAGTTCGGTGGTCCTAACTTGCCACATGCTCTGGTATAAAAAAAACGTGTAATTTCCGCGCACAAACTTTATTCGTGCGTTTCGTATGATTGCCACATTAAACAGCAAATAACTCCACCAATAACAAAAACCCAGCAATTCTGAGGTTTTCATGGAGCTGTTGTTGATTATTTTTTTCTTGGGATATGGCGCTTCGGTTCCTAAGGCTATCGTCCCTTTCGAACGAGGAAGCAACGTGCCTCGAAACTGAGGAATCCGATTATTTACTGCCACAGCTTAATTCACAATAAGTTTAATTAGTAATGTTATTAAGTACTGTGAGGTAGGAACTGATATTATGTTTTTGTTACATGAAGATCGCGTTTGAGAGCGCTAAGGCCTTTCACAATATGACTGGTGTGTGTTGTGTGTTGTGTGTTGTGTGTTCCTCTGTATTTCCTCAGTTGCATATTCCCTTAAGGTTTCCCGATCAAAATTTTTAAAATATTTTTATCTCCCAACGTGCGTTGCAAGTCCCATCGTCCCTGCTTTCATAGACGTAATAATAGTACGGAAAAATCCCAATTTGAAATAATAAATTAGAATAATTCCGATGATACCTATTCTAGTAACTAAAATCATTAGAAAGGCTACTTTTCTGCTTGATAAAGACAGGAATTAGTGTCATTTAATGGCACAATTTTGAAAGAATCACACAAATTATTCAGAGGAATTTTAACTCCACTAGTCTGTTGTCAGTGCGCTGCTGCTTATCTTTTAATAGGAAATCAATAATCAGGTTTCCGTTACAATCGATACATCGATTTCACCTATCGACACTCAGCGTAAATTTACAGGGCCATATCCTCGTGCTGTTAAATTGAATTCCACATTGGATCGTTTTTCGAAGTGTAGCAGCTTGCAAATTATTACAACACAGTTGGCAGTACTGCCGCAGTATCACATCTAATCATAATAGTGTCAGGTTTAACTGTTATAGATCGCTGGTCTTCTACATAAACCCATTTTTTGTAGTGTCTTGTGGTGTGCCACTTCATTTGTTCTTTTTTAAGATCATAAAGTTAAAGCAATCTCACGACAGGCCTGGAAAGGCCCTAAAGTTTCCAGGAAGTTGAGACTCCCAGATTTCAAGGTTCTCAACACATGAAGGTGGTAGGGTTGTCAGCCCTAATCACCGGCCGCCTTTACCCCCCAGGAAATATTCCTGGTACTCATTTCTGTTAGAGGCTGAGTCAACCCCAGGGCCATAGTGCGGCCGGAAGGATTATGTTAATTAAAAATTCTAATGACATCTTCGAACCCGCGACCTTCCGGCTTGTAGCGCAGTGCCTCAACCAACTGCGTCACCGCGTGCCGCTTTTAAGAATACAGCGCGATATTAAATGTAAATATGCAACACGAAACGCAGTAAAAATTTCAAATTTTAGAATATGACGCCATATATATATATATATATATATATATACATGGCTATTCGAAATGATTGTCGGGGTTTTAACAACTGCCAACTCCTTCTCCAGATGCAACCCCATGTGATTTATTTCTATGGGGTTACGTCAAGGATCAGGTTTATGTTAATCCTCTTCCCGCAAGTATCCCGGAACTGAAGGTACGAATCAGAACCACCATTGAAACCATCACCGCTGACATGCTACAAACCGTTTGGAACGAACTCGATTATCGTGTTGATGTTTGTAGAATCACAAAGGGTGCACATATAGAGCACCTGTAAGGTATGTAACAGAAACTTGGAGTGTTGTTCTATTAAATAAAAAAAACACATATACTGCTATCTCAAGTGTATTGCGTATGACAAGTTGTTAAAACCCCGACAATCATTTTTTAATAGCCATGTATGTGTGTGTATATATATATATATATATGCCTACATTTCGGGAAAGATTTCTTCCTTCATCTTCGGGGCCTATGTAGTATATTCTTTGCAGACGGCATATACCTGGAAGATATCCATCCTCCAAAGTGTCGGTAACTGTTTACCAGTCAATACCGCGTCATGTCCCACAAAAACTGTTATCTTCGTTAACGTCACTGTTTGAAGCTCAAATTTCGTACTTTGCCCAGTTGTTGCGTTCGCTATTATTTCTTTCATTCATGTTGACGCTTCAGCTTGTTTAGTGTTAATGGTCTTCCTGAAAAGGAATTTCAAGAAATGTTTGTGTGTGAAAAATAATCAACAGGGTATGGACAGCGTTAATACAAATTAGTAGAACTCCCAAGAGTTTTTGCAACAGTAGTGGTAGCATTGGTAGCCGTTAGGACCAGAAGATACTATGTTAAGCACAGCTGAATGTGTCAGTTTAAGAAACTCAGACCTCCAATTATTCTGAAATACCAGAGACTTTGTTCGTTAATAAAGCTAAGAGATTATGAATATTTCAGCAGACTTAATTAAATTCAGAACTATTGTGTTCAACAAGCAGATATAGAGATCAAATCTCAACCGTGGTATTACCTCCGTTAACGACAACGTCTCACACTGCAACGCAGAGCGAGAAGTTCTAAAACACACACCTGAATTGGCGAGGTGTCGTTAGAAGTTGGAGGCCCATGGATCGATTCTCAGCTGTACAGAACGTGTTGTTGTTTTGTTCCACGTAATAATACCATTTGAAATAAAGTATTTAAATAAATGGAGACAGAGAACATTACAATTAAGCTAGCGGTGTCAAAAAATTTCCAAAAACCTAAACACCATTTCAAAATTCTTGGTGCCAAGCAAATTTCATAATGACGTTCCACAAACTTTAGGCCCCACAGTAAAAAATTCATTCTCCTCTGCCAGTTGGCGCCCGGAATGTGTGCGTCGCCACAGTGGGCACCTCTTTGATAACGGAAGGAAGAGGAAACGAAAAAGTGAAATTCTACGAATAGCTTCTTCAAACGAAAATGTCAGTTTATTTGACCAGGATTGCAGGATTACATCCGTGAAGTCCCCGTCATTTTGAATGAAACCTTCGGTGCTAGTCTCACAAACATTACGGTTCTCTCATCTGAGTCACGTGACTGCAGCTGCTTCGTAAGCAGACGACTACTGACACTTTGTGGAATCAGTTCCGTCGCACGTCAGAAGCTCTTCTTCTCCACTTCTGCATATTTCACGGATCTTCTCGTGATATTCGGGAAAACAAAGCATTGGCTGGAGGAACAAATCTAACTGCGAAGCTATGTGAATTCAAGGGATACTTTGGAATAAACCCATCGACCTGGAGGTTTGGTAACGTTGGATTAAATCAGACAAGAATGCAGGACAAAATAATAACAAAAAGATACATAATGAATCCATCGAAAGGGTAGAACAATTCAAATATTTGGAAACGAAATGAAGCAAATCAAAATTCCATTCAAGAAGAATTTAGGAGAACACTCGAGTCAGGGGGTGATTGCTATCGTTCGTTGTAGATTATTTGCTCTTCCCTTTTTTTTTCCAAACGTATAAACATTCAAATTTATAGAATTGTAATTTTGCCTGTTGTTTTGTATGGGTATGAATCTTGGTCTCTCACATTGAGAGTTAAAGCTAGGCTGAGGGTGTTTGAGAATAGGGTGCTGAGGAAGCCATTTGGACATAAGAGGGACGATGTAACGGAGGAATGGAGAAAACTACAAAATATTGAGCTTAATGATCTGAAATCCTTTTCCAGGTGATCCAATCAAGAAGAATGAGATTTACAATGTATGTAACAAGCATGGACGGCAGGACATATGAATACATGATTTTGGTGGGGAGATCTGAGGGAAAAAGACCACTTGGAAGACCTATGCGTAGGTGGGAGGATAATATTAAAATGAATATTTAAGATGTGAGATGGGGCCACAGACTGGATTGATCTGGCTCAGGATAGGGACAGGTGTCTGGCATTTGTGAATAGAATAATGAAACTTCGGTTTCCATAAAATGCAGGGAATTTCTTGCTTAACTGAAGAGGACCTGCTAATTTCTCAAGAATGACTATGCTCCATGGAGTCAGTCAATGAGATCGTTATTAAAAAGGTAAAGGTAAAGTGATCCCGTTACAGACCTGGTGTGGCCCAGAGGGTGGGTAAAGGTATAGCTCTACTCTTCCATGACCGCGGCACTAGAAGGGGGTGAGTGGTCAGCAGCACACCCCGGCCGCACTTTACCCCCGGGAAAGACCCTGTACCCATTTTACAAGAGGCTGGGTGGGCCCCAGGGTCGGTCTGGACGGGCGGAAAATCTCGTCCCCAACGGGATTCGATCCCACACCGTCCAGCCCGTAGTCAGTCTATATACCAATTGAGCTACCCGACCCACAATCAGTTTCTTTATTGTTGCCGAATAATAACGGATAAATGAACACAGCCTAAACACCCAAACCAAGTACTGTTAACTTATCCAAATTCTGCTCTACAACAGAACTAATTAAATCTTCTTGGTTCGTAGCCGTGAAAAAAAAACGTTTCTTGTTCTCTCTGTAACAGAAAAGCTGTTGCGATGGTGCGTTAGAGTACTGGCAGTGTTACAGCAGGCTCCTGAGAACCTCCCCCAACAGTCACGTCACCAAGCCGTTCCTGTACAGTTTATGAAATTAGAATTACACAGGGAAGTGATTAAGTTCCAGAAACCCACACGTGTATTAATTTTCTCAAGTTTTACGGCACCAGATTACTGTGCGGTAGCAGAGACTTCCTAACTCCAATTACCATAGGACTCCCCTTAGTGTGTGTAATCTGCGTCACTCTGCAGGGTTATGCATATTGGTAATGAAGGAAATTTTCTTCCTAAATTGTACTGCGCAAGAAATATTATTCGACTAATCAAATTAAGGTGCATAATGGACGCAGTCATGTAGCGGGAATTGGAGAGATGAGAAGATTGTGGAAAATGACTTGGGAGAAATAAACATAGATGGAAGGTTATTGTGGATGACATAAAGAAAGAGAGTAGTGTGTGAGTATAAGGGCTAGATGAAACTGGCTGAAGTGGAAGGTGAAATAGTTGGTAAAAAGGGAAAACAAAAGATTCTGTACAGAATACTAGTAGACTTCCCTTGCTTCATTCTGCTCTTAATTTCTTCACGAATACGATTTTAATGTGTCACGGTTGTTCCCAAATATTTGAACTTGGCTTCATATCCTGAGGGTTTGATTATTTTTGTGTAATTATCTCAAGTTGTTTACTCCCAAACACATTTGTTAATACTCTTAATCTTCTTCTTTTTCTTCTTTTTTCTTTTTTTCCTTTCTTCTTCTTCTTCTGACGTCAAATCCAATTTTCGTCTGGTTTTCTGGTTGTGTTTCTTGTCACATGATGTCCATTCCTCCTTCACCTTTCTTCGCACATCACAGTTGATCACGCTGTCTATTGATTCAATGCGCACATGTATCGGGCAGGGTCTAATCAGCGACTCTTGTGTTGTGAACAAAGCAAAGAAACTTCTCGCATTTCTTCGATCTACAGAAACTATCGCGAAATTCCCTCCATAATTTTATGTCATATAAATGCTTAACATCTTGGAACCTAATGTTCTTATAAATGTAGCAAAACCGACAATTCCCCTTTCACATAACAATCAACATAAAGCGCCACAAATATAGAGAGCAGCAGGTAATGGTCCGTAGGGAAATAATCGCTGTTAATCGCCAGAATAAGACGAAACACACAAATGGAATGTACCTAAATACGTGGAGATTTTTAATAGTAAAAACTTAGTAGGCTATATACGCCTATAAATAGCCATGTGCTTCACAGAATTTATCTCTATTTTGAGAACAAAGAACATTTTTATTTAGGGTCTTCGGCGGGCCCAGGGTCGGTGTGGGTGGACAACAGGAACATTACATGCACTTTCGCGAATCGAACTCGGACCGCCTAGTATGTACTCCAGTCCATACAGTCCTCTGACTGGTATTCGTACTTGGGAGAAATGTGGAAAAACAGGAGAGGCAATGAAGGTGTAACATAACATAACATCACAGCGCCTTCGCTTAACCCTCTCTGCCGTGGAAAACCCAGTAATTATTACATAGTCTGAGAGTGTCTATAGCCTTATTTATCTGTATTACGTAGTCATCTGTGTCTTGTTCGGCTGTGTAATTTTTTTACATTATCTCAGAAAGTGCACGATTTTCGGAAATTAGTTATCAGAAAATATGTGTTTTGATTTTCTCTACAAGTTTTGTCTGAAACATTTCTCATTCTAAGAAGAATTTAGCGAAATATTATCATAAATGTACACTGGTCTTCATGTGAAGCACCCGTTATTCTTGTCAGATTTTAATGAAAAACGAATTTTCTCGACAGATTTTCGAAAAGTACTCAAATATCAAATTTCATGAAAATCCTTCCATTAGTCTCCGCATTGTTCTATGCGGGCGGACAGACAGACAGACAGACATGACGTATCTAGTAATCGTTTTCCGCAGCTTTGCGAAGGCGCCTAAAAAAAATTGGTGAAGGCGTCAGAACACCGCCCCCCTTCCTTTCCGGAAATAGAAGGCGTGCGTTACCCGCGAGTAAAGTCACGCATGAAATTTGACAAGCTAGTTTGTTGCTTGAATTGCGTGCACGGGGCTGTGGTTAGTCAGTATCAGCTCTGATATGTATATCATACACGCACATACCTATGCGGTGATGCAAACATGAAATCTGCTTGCTAGGAAGGCAAAGTTTTCCCTTTGCACGTCATGAACGTGCAGGGGGTTGGTAGAGGAGGTATAGGTCCACATCTTCTTAATTCTTTGTGTGAGAGAGAGATGAGTGATTAGTTTCGCACCCCGACCACTTGACCTCTAGGAAAGCGCCCCCATCTCTATTAAGTAGGAGTCTGTGTGGACCCCAGTGCCGATAAGGAATTTCCGAAGGAAGAGATAAATCCCTTTCTCCTGTTTGGAATAGACGTACAACTCGGTTGTCCAGCATGTAGTCTAGTCACTGTATCAACTGAGCTATCCCTAATATGCGTGAGTTACGAAGTTACTAAAGCAGAGTTTGCTTTGTATTTAAACCATTACATAAGAAACTGTGTGCTAAGTATCAGACTGTGGTAAATGTCGAAAGAAACCAACTTCAAGATATTGAATTGGAAAAGCAAAACGACATTGTTGAATTTCCTTCATTCAACGCCCGACATGACCGGCCTATTACTGCCTGCACCGTTCCACAATACACACCAGCATCACTTCACATTATGTTACATTACATTACATTACTTACTTACTTACTCACGCACTCACTCCATGGAACACAGTCCTTCCCGAGAAGCTAACCGGTTCTCAGCTAGCCAAGAAATTCCCCGCATTTTATGGAACCCGAAGGTTCATTACCGCATTCACAAGTGCCCACCACCTGTCCTTCTCCTGAGTCAGATCAATCCAGTCTATGCTCTCACATCCCACTTTCTTAAGATTCACTTTAATATTATCCTCTCATCTACTCCAGGGTCTTCCAAGTAGTCTCCTTCCCTCAGACTTCCCCACTGAAACCCTGTATGCAGGTCTCCTCTCCCCCACATATGCTACATTCTCCACCCATCTCATTCTTCTCGATTTGAGCGCCGAAAAATAGTGGGTGAGCAGTACAGAATCAATCTCCTCATTTTGCAGTTTTCTCCGCTCTCTTATTACCTCGTCCCTCTTAGACCCAAATATTCCCCTCAGCACTCTATTCTCAAACACCTTCAGCCTCCGTTCCTCCCTCAATGTGAGCGACCAAATTTCACACCCATACAAAACAGACAAAACTATAGTTCTGTGTATCTTAATCTTTGTATTTTTGGATAGCAAACTGGAGGACAAAAGATTTTGCACCGAATGATAGCAAGCATTCTCTGGTTCAATCTGCTCTTAATTTCTTCCTGAATAGAATTTTGATATCGTAAGGTTGCTCGCAACTGTTCCACACTTTCGAGGTCACATTACATTATTATATAAAATAACAGATTTTAAAGAGAAAGTTCCTTCTCGGTCGCGACTTTCTGCATGTGCAGAGCGGCCTAACATGATCACTAGTGCTAAAGCCGTCCCGTTGCTGGCAGCCACGCATCTTCTCCCTGTTCATGAGATATCGTTAATCTGTTGCCTTCAACGGATCATATCATTGTCACGAGAGAGTGTAAGAAGTTTATGGCATCTTTGAACAATGCAAGCAGACTGTACAGCAGATGGTCGTACAATTTGCCAAAACGCGTAATCTATCCGTTGTAAGCAATTCGTCACGTCTCTCAGTTGTAGATGTGGCCTGAATGTATAAGAGTATTAATTTCACAAGTTGTTCGGAAGTACATCATGTGCAAATAATCTGGAAAATTTCAGTGTCCTGAAAGAATTGAAAACAAGAGATGTGCGACAACTGGGCTATTCGAAATGGCTATATTAATTACCTGCTGCTTTCAAGAGTATTTCCTGCGGCCAGTAATTTGAGAAGTCCGCGATGGGCTGGAAACATAACATGCAACTACACCCTTGTATGAACCCAAAGACAATACTCTTGACTGTACTTCCTATTTTGGTATTTTAACGAGGCAAAGCTATCCCATGACGGGCCTGGAGAAGCCCCTGTGGATCGAGGAGGTTGAGACACCCGGAATTCATTGACAGCCTGCAAACGAAGATGGTAAAGTTGTCCACTGTAAGCACTGGCCGCCTTTACCACCCCCCCCCGGACACATCCCTGGTACCCATTTCTCCTAGAGGACGAGTCGAACCCAAGGCCACAGTGATGCCGCAAGGATTAATTCAATTAAATATCCTAATGACTAAACCAAGAATCGAATCCGCGACTCTCCGGGCCTGTAGCCCGGTGCCTCAACCAAATGCGCCACCGCCTGCCCCATTTGATATTTTACCGCCTTATAATTGTTTAAAACAAAATATTCAGACATAAAAGACGCTCTGTTGAATAAGCCTGTGTATCGAATTCCATTTCTTTGGCAGGGCCGCGTTACAATAACCACTTCCAAATGCAGAAAGGACGTGACATGTCATAGGTTTGTTGCTATTATATACCGTCGTGAGGTCGAATACTGATCGATACTTTCACAGGAACGAACCGGTTTGGCAAATGGAACAGAGAAAAATTCAAAGAACTTTACGAGGTCCGACAATAAAGTAATGAGATTTTCTCCTAGCTGTACTGACAATATTGCAGCCTGCTAACACAACCAGTCTGAACCTGGTCCTTCATCCCCATTTGCAGTGGCATGGCTTTGCAATGCCCCAGTGTGGAGTAGGTGCGTGACGTGTCAGGACGTGTTTGTGAACATTGTAATGGAAATGGGAGCAAGGAACATCGCGCAGCTCTGTGCCATCTTGTTTGTGTTAAATTCGGTGACAATGCCACCACAACACATGGAAAACTTCAGCAGGTCTTTGGAAATGATGCAATGTCAAGAGTACAAGCCTTTCTTTGGCACAAAATGTTTTCAGAAGGCAGAAGTGTTGTTGAAGATGAGCAGCACAACGGAAGACCATTGTCAACACGGACAGGTGACAACACAGCACGGGTAAAGGTAAAGGTAAATCAGTCCCATTACAGGTCCAAGGTGCCCAGAGGGTTCCAGGAAGTTACGGTTCCCAGATTACGTGACAATGACCCAGAATGGTGGTAAGGTTGTCAGCCTTACGCATCGGCCGTTTTTACCCCCAGGAAATATTCCTGGTACTCATTTCTGTTAGAGGCTGAGTCGACCCCAGGGCCATAGTGCGATCGGAAGGCTTATATCAATGAAAAATTCCAATGCTACCATCTGGAATCGAACCAGCGACCTTCCGATTTGTAGCGCAGCACCTTAACCACTGTGCTACCGCGGTCCCCTACACAGCACCGGTAAGAGAACTTTTCGATCCGATTGAAGATTAACGGTCAGAATGATTGTTGATGAAGTGAACCTAAACCAGGAAACCGTTCGTTTGATATTGAGAGAAGAATTGTGGATGAGAAAAATTTGTGCCAAGATGTTTCCCAGGTATCTCACACAGCAACAGCGGGATGCGCGGTTGAGTGTCTGTGCTGATCTGGAACAAGTGGAAGCCGACCCAGAGTTAATGAACCGCGTTATCACTGGTGAAGAGAGTTGGTTTTTCCGTTATGATTCAGAGACCAAACGTCAACGTTTGGAATGGCCAAAGAAAGCACGCATGTCCAAGTCAAAAGTGAAATGCATGCTTGTGTTGGGTAGACACTTGACGAAGAAATAATTTATACCTGCCCCAAGCAAACTCAATCATTTATCAAAAAGGAGTTTATTATTACGAGATAAAAATCTTTAATAATTTACTCTTGGAGTATGAGAATGTCGCTGGTAATTTAAAAAACTTTAAAACTGTTCTGAAACAATTTTTGTACACTTACTCATTTTATGCATTGGAAGAGAACTTCAATCAAACATGAATTGTGTTCTGTATTACAAAATTCTTTATTATATTGTTATTAGTTTTGAGGTTCTGTCAATGTACAGTATGTAGGTATTCGTTGGTTGTATATTATGTAATGATCTGTTCTGTCAATGTACAGTATGTAGGTATTCGTTGGTTGTACATTATGTACTGATCTGTTCTGTCAAT
>Ga0131853_10007925_pt1 | contig 19289 bp, 12 predicted proteins | sample TergutLab28metaG_FD_92764 | JGI IMG/M metagenome (GOLD analysis project Ga0131853, IMG submission 92764) | Labiotermes labralis P1 segment gut microbial communities from Petit-Saut dam, French Guiana - Lab288 P1 (version 2) (version 2) | ecosystem: Host-associated > Arthropoda: Insects >...
ACCCACACCCCCCCACGTAAGGAACCCAAGGGCTTTCCCCCCCCCCCCCCCGCCCCCCCCCCCCGAGCTCGCCGCCGTTACAGTTAATAGAACATGACAGATAATCGAAGTTTTACTGTATATACCTGTAAATACCCTTACAAATAATAATAATAATAATAATATCACAAAGTCTAATAGGACTTAACTTGCACCCCAATACATATATACAACTGCAAAAATCTGTAATTCCTGGCACATGTTCAATTGTTAGGAACTTTTTAAACTACAAGTAAGACCACCGAGCCTAATCCTGTTGATTACTACATCCCAGGATAGGTGAATATTTCCCACCCAAAGCTGAGAAGTGAGAGATTCGACGATGATGATGATGATGATGATGATGATAATAATAATAATAATAATAACTAATCTCAAACGAAGTGGTTGTGAAGGTATAAACGTCACTGACACGCCTCAGGGTAGATCATATGTATATGGTGGGCTATGGTGCTTATGTTTGCACGTTTGGTGTACAGTTTTTATTATCAGTTCGCATATCTTTCTTGTCGAACTTTTAATTCAAACACATTCACGGGCATTTCAGTCGAGTAAGAGCAAGCTCCCATATAACTCCGCCTTCACCATCCAGCGCCAAGTCGTCTTCACTGAAAAAGGCCCATCAAACAGCGCACGAGGTTACCGTGTAAGAAAGCAACTGAGTTAAATAAACTGATTCCTCACAAGACAGCTCGTATCTCGCCCATTAATACAAAGCAAACAGCACATCAATTAATCTGAGGGGGGGCATGTGTTCCCACGAGGTCGCCAGTACCGGGTGAGGTCATAACGACGAGTTAACACGCGCGTAAAACACCTCTCACCGTGTTCCATTCACTCAACAGCACACGCGCTCCCAGGGCTGTCCAAGCTCTACATGTCACATTCCACCGATTTCTTCGGTTAACATGGGCTAGCCCATCCGGACAGTTTCCATTTACTATCGACTTGTGTAGCCACGAATTCTTTTGATTTGGCAGGACTCCGATGCCAGTTCAACACACTATATGGTACTCAGTGACACAGCCACCATCACAAGTACACAAGTCGCGCATGTCATTTCTATAGTAAAACCAACTCGATGCACCAATGTCTCAAATTTATTTTATTTGGAGTAACACTCTACATGTTTCGGACGGTCTTTCCTTCCACCATCAGGAGTTCAAGACTGTGCATACAGTAACAGGCATATGTCAAATATTTACTGCCGACTGCTTGCTAGCAAGCAGCCGGCAGTATCTGTTTGACATATATTACGATGCATGGCTCTATGAACGTCAAATTCGAGCATATCAATACGCCTCTAGTGGGAATCGAAACCCGCAATCCCAGAGCTCTCTCGAGCGCCTGGCCGCACATTGAAAACAAATTTTAAGATAATAAATGTGAGGTAACGGGGGAATGGAGGAGATTGCATAACGAGGAGCTAAATGATTTGTACTCCTCATCCAATATTGTGCTGGTGATAAAATCGAGAAGAATGAGATGGGCTGGGCATGTGGCGCGTATGGGTGAGGAGAGGGGGGGGTGTATAGGGTCTTGCTGGGGAAACCGGAGGGAAGGAGACCACTGGAGAGACCTAGGCGTACATGGGTGGATAATATGAGGATGGATCTCCAGGAGGTGGGATGTGGGTATATGGACTGGATTGGGCTGGCCCAGGATAGAGACAGGTGGCGGACGCTTCTGAATGCGGTAATGAACCTTCGGGTTCCGTGAAATGCGGAGAATTTCTTGACTAGCTGCAAACAAGTTAGCTTCTCAAGAAGGACTATGCACCATGGAGTAAGTAAGTAAGTAAGTAAGTAAGTAAGTAAGTAAGTAAGTAAGTAAGTATGTATGTATGTATGTATAAAGATAGGCCAGGCATTTACATGAAGTATAATTCCGCAACGGAAAAACCCTACACAACTGTGAATTTATCGCCCTAAATCATCACCCAGTCACTCAATCACTATCATGCTGCCAGCGCTGAACCAAAATCCTTAAGTTAAACATTAACAGACGGTCGCGAGTGTAGACAGATGTGACATACTGGCTGGTAGCACACGGCGAAGACGTCTATCACAACCGGGAATGCAATAGGCCGTCGTACCACGACAACATAAAATGCCTGAACTGTGGCGGGAAAATGTGGAAAAGTTGTGGGACAGCAGTAAAATAAGCCCTGAAATGTCCTGGACTTCAAAATACAAGCACTGTGAACTTTTTTTTTTAAGCGATCGTGGTGCATAATACCGCGTCCAAGTCCCACCAACGTGACCCGTGTACGTGCCTATAAAACCCGGCTCCACGATTGGATTCGGCCAACTTCATACACTACCTGGCTTATCTCCGTCAAGAAACTGTGGTATACTTTGGATAGTAGTGAATATGGGTCTCTGATTTTGACAAGCGGGAGATTAGGGTGATTAAGACAAAATGGGGTACTTGCTGACAGTCGAACGGCAACTGTGCACCTTGTGGTTTCCGCACCGAGTCACCACGTCTCAAGTATTGCCATGATACACCTACCGTACAAAAACCAAAAATTAAAACCCGAATACATAAAAACTTCAAAATTCGAGCCAGGTTGGTTAATCAGTACACTGACCAGGCTACGAGCTGGAAGGTCCGGGGTGTGAATGCTGGTAGGGGCTAGATTTATTTTCTCCAAAAAGTACAGGTCGGCCCAGGGAACAACACAGCCTCCTTGCAATGGGTACCGGGGATTATCCCCCGGGGGTACAGCGGCCGAGGCATGAAGTTCGTTAGTGCCTAGGATGAGAAGGAGTGGATATATACGTCTACTCCCCCTGTATGCCGTCATGGTGTGGGCAAGGACAACTTTACCTTTAACTCTAAAACTGGTACTTCACACAGTATACGATGTTAGTCTACTTCCTTTCACTGACAGAAACAAGTAACACATGGCGAACATTTGGGGTCGTTCAAAACGAAGGGCTATGGACGAATTCGGACCTACGATAAAAGGACCTAAGTTAGTTGAGAGGCTCACGTAAGAACGGATTCACTCTCTATATTTTTGCACTTCAAACCTAATTTATTGGCGATGAAGAATTCAAGAGCATCATATCAAGGTGTACGTAGCGCACATGGACAATACAAAACCCTGAATGGTACGCTTAACGACAAAAGACACATTCGTCGATGAAATATTGGTTATTCGATCACTTTACAACCCTGTATCAATTGCTGGAAATAGAATTGCTGTGAGTGACAAATCAAGTACATGATGCGAAGCAATCGTGGCGTATTTCAAGGCACACGTTGCATTCGCCTTGAGAAGAACGAGTGGAACAAAGCGTGTAATGGTAGTTAGTTAGTTAGTTAGTTACCGAAGTTTCGGGACAAACCGTCGCTCTCATCTTCAAGGGTCAGGCGGTCCAAGACGAATGCCTGGAATACTCAGGTACGCAGTTATACAAGAATGGTGCACACCAGTCCCGAAACGTCGGTAACTAACCACCATTTTAGGCTGCGTAACATCCCCGAAGAGCAAAGATCTCATTTACACCGCGGCGGAAACCTGAAATCACGCAGAGTAAAACAAACTATGGTTACCGTCGCTAAAATACATAGAGTAATTGCTTTTGTTCTTCTGGTGCGGTTACACAGTGCTGCGGCCTGGCATGCGTGCTGTGTGCTGGCCGTTACCTCTGTATGAAGATTAGTTTTGGTGATAGACAATGAAAACAGGTGATAACCCCTTCAAAATTTATTGCAATTTCACCCCCTTCCCATCCCCCTTTTTCAACACGTGTTCACCAATCCGACCAACATGACTGAGAGCAGATCGTATCGTTTGCGTGCCATTCATTTTACCTGACACAAAAAGCGATTTAGCCTTTAACTATTCCGTCTTCCCACACAGGCAGGAATAAAGTCCAACGGAGAGAAATATTTGATTAGTTTCAGGCGGCCCCAACTGCTAATAGTACTCAGAAGATACGGCGCAGAAATCTGATTTTAAACAATGGGTGGAAATATGGCAAGACGCGCATTGGATTAATCTGGCTCAACATAACGACACAATGCGGCTCCTGTGTACACGGCAATAGACTTCCGGATCCCACAGAATCGGGAATCTGACCATCTAAGCAACCGTTAGCTACTCAGGAGGGACTCTGCCCCAGTAAGGTTACTAACGCAAATTCAATAGCACAGTCACACACTGACACCCTTTTCTACACACTGAAGATCATCAAAGTTGCATCCCTTTTCCCACCCAAATCTTTAAATCATACTCATCTCTTAAATTCCTGAAAATCCAAACCACAAGTTTACTTACGTCGGTCTGCGACACCGCAGGCTATACAACAGGGTGTATGAGAACACGAGATGCAACAAGTTCCGTTTATGTATATACTCAAAAAGTGCTCCTGAAGATGGGTGAGTTTGTCCCCCGAAACACGTAGAGCAGATTAAAAAGATCAATAAAAGGAATTTGTTGCAGCTCGTTCGTTGCTTACATCGATGTTCACAAACGTCAAGTTAACAATAGACATGTGCAAGTATGACAGAAGTGGCAGAAGGGTGGAGACAGTAAGTTATGACGAACTTAACGATTTATACTCGTCAAATTAACATTGTTAAGATGATGACACTAAGGACAATACGGGAAAGGAATACACTACAACGCATTCAGTATTAATAACAAAATTAAAAGCATTTAGTCGAAAAATACGAAACGAAGAAACACTTGGGTGTCGTGAGTGTCGATAAATTAAATCTTTAAAACGTAATGAATTACGTGCGCTTTCTTAATGTTGCTTCATTTTATCAGCAACGAATCGTTCACAAATCAACATCAAGCTGAGAGAGGCGTGAAAAACTGCCACTTGGCAAATAAGCGCATTCTCACATCTTTCCGGTTTACTTACTACCCACTACGTTAACAGCGACCGACACTTCAGACTGTATCCTCATCTACTTCCTCACACAGCACCACAGCCAACAGCTGCACGTCATACTGACCAGTGCGAATGTCATTAAATTGGTCACAGTCAGTGGACACATCCAGACTTGACCAGAATGTCACCAGAAAGACAACATACTGCAGCACCAATCAAAATTGTCACCGTTTGCTCTGTAATTCAGAGGGTTTGCAGGCTCTACTACGGTTTCTGGTTCGGTCTTGGGATGTATTGGTCCGTCTTATCGCAGTTTTAAGTTTCGTTTATAGCCTCCGCACGCGGGCGTGTTGGTAGCGCCAATTCATGGCCAATGTGGTTTTCTTTCGTTTGTTGTGTGTTCCGTAGGATAACACGATAATGCATCCGTACCTTAAATTCTTATGAACGCAACTCAGTTACAACATGGCCAAGTAAAGTTTAACGTGAAAAAAAATATATTAGGAACGAACAGAAGTCCGTTCTGTACTTTGGTCTGCTACATATGCACAAACAGCCATTGTACAACACTAGATGGGCCAATAAAAGACTATTTCGAAACGTGCCTAAATTCTCCCCGTTGAAGAGAATGAATAACAGCATCCCGAAACTGTGAAATGCCGCTTTCCACGATTAGAGGATTTACTTCAGGAGCGCTTTATTTTTACAGCAATGATCTTGTTTCTTGTAAAATTTCTTTCAGTAAAGTCAAAACACGGTCCCGTGAAGAACTAAGCACAAATAATTTCGATTTTAATGGAACAACTGTTTCAGTGGGAAAGTCAGTAGGGCTGGACATGCAGCTCGAAAGAAAAGGGAGCTACTTTGTGGAGGAAGCCTCTTCGAATGTATGTTATGTTAGGCTAGGTTACGTTAGGTTTGATTAGGTAAGGTAAGGTAAGGTAAGGTAAGGTTAGGTTAGGTTAGGTTAGGTTAGATAAGGTAAGGTAAGGTAAGGTAAGGTAAGGTAAGGTAAGGTAAGGTAAGGTAAGGTAAGGTTAGGTTAGGTTAGGTTAGGTTAGGTTAGGTTAGGTTAGGTTAGGTTAGGTTACCAGTTGATTCGTAATTTGCTTACGCTTATAGTGGCGTTTGGCTGATGATGATCTTACTTGGCAGTGCGGTGACTTCTATGGCCAAGTGAGGATCTGGAGTTGAGAAAGCAATTATAAACGGGGTGAAATGAAAGGAATAGACGTGTGTCGAATATCATCTAAAAGTGCAGTGAAGTGAAGTAAGGTGAAGTGTAGTGATGTGAGGTGAAGTGGAGCGGTAGGAAATCTAAATGGGGTTAACCCAAATACGTGAGTGATGAAGTGTATTTGGGTGAAGTTTAAATGGGAGGAAGTGAAGTGTCAAAAAGTGTAGTGAAGTGTAGTTGGGTGGTGAGTAGTGAAGGTCTTACTAACAGGGTGTCTAACATTATTAGAAGATATATAGTATAGATCATACGAAGTTTGTTGCTTCTATGGTGGCTTTTTCGTTTAGCATATTCTTTCGTATTCTTTTGGTTCCATTTTTATCTTTGTATATATGGTTGTATGTTTTGTATGCTTCTGTTTAATTTTGTAAATTGTGTATTTTTATTGTTATGTTTACGTATTCTTATTGTTACGTATGTTCTGTTCTGTGTATTCTGTTTCAATGTGTTCTTCTATGTACTGTTTGTGTGTAACTGTGCACCGTACTACAGCCACCGCGTGTCAACCAAACTGCAGTTTACAAATATATCATATCATCGCCCGCACATAACTTCGTGTATGTTCCAAAACCAGTCGGGTACTTCGAAACATAGGACAGCCGAATGCATCATCGTCATTATCATCATCATCATACATTCGCAAGGGTTAGGTGGCGGTGTCTTGTGCCTGTGAATCCTAAGACGGTCCTGTTCTCGCCAGCGTCCTTTCAGACGCCGTCAGCCTCATAGCCCCAACCGTCTATTTCGGACCGCCGTCTATTCCTCTTCTTGCCACCACATATCTGTCCAGTGTGCCGGTATGTGAGACCAGCACAGTTGGACAGCCTGCAACTGGTGGACACGTGAATGAATATGGAATGAGCTGGCAACTTACAAAGTTATTATATTGTTGGTGTTATTATTATTATCGGTTTATTGGAGCTACCACTGCCGCACGGAAGTTTGATATTAAGGCCATCGACTGCTCATTATCAGACGGATATATCACACCCACCTCAGTGACCTTACATGTCCAACACAAACAAAGAGAGATATGGAGACGGCATCTATCAAAGAGATGGCTTATCAGCGAATTTAGAGCACCGCGTCACTCACACACAGCAAAAAATCAGCCCCAGAAATGGTCATTTCTATTCGTTTTATGTGGGTGTGGCACTTGAGATTGGGGGATGTGAAAAGCAAATTGCTGCGTGGAATATCAGTGAGTTGGGAACACTGGCTGACTGAGTGCCTGTCACTGGTATTCGATAGGCACCCTATTCGAATTGATGCCCGAGAACTGCGTATACTGAGCACGTGTATGGCTTTCCTCAGAAAATTCTGAACCTTGAACGACTATGATAACCGCCTCTCAAGACGTGTATAGTTCCAAGGCAACACATTCCCTTCTCCGCCAACGCGAAATAACACCGGAGACGATACACAGTCATCCAATAACGCAGAAACTTAAGTCCACTGCACAAGAAAACATAACCAGAACTGCTCTTACCACAGCGTATTTCTGTCACCACAAGAGCCCTCCACCGGCCACTATTTTGATAAACTGCAATTCAGTTCACATCCACTACCAAATTACTTTAAATCGGTTTTTAATATTAGCCTAGCATGTAGGCCTTAATGTGTGGCTTAGACTAAGCCCACGCAGACCCCATGGCGCTGGAGGGGGGGATGTACAAAATGTTAAATTTTTTATGAGTCTTTTTTTTTATGTTTTTGCACCGTGCACTGTAATATAATCGTATAATATAAATAAACAAAATGCATATTTGTTGAACTACTATTTTAATTTTTACGACTTCTTCTATGTGTTTCGAACCCGAGGGTTCATCTTCAGGAAGACGGTTACAGGTACAGGTACAAGCCAACGGTATGAACAGTCGGTATAATTTGTTTACGTGTATATGCAACACTATAAGCAGACCGTTGGCATGTACACAAATTGTACCACACCTGTACGTACATCCATCTTCCTGAAAATGAACCGTCGGATTCGAAACATGTGTAAGACAACAGTATAAACTACCAACTAGATGCAACAATAAAGATTTATTAGTAATTTCAATCAGCTCAACATGTTTCGGGCGATAATTTCGCCCATCCTCAGGAGCACTAGACTGTGTTTACAGCTTGTGGTATAATGCACCGAAGAAGCTGCCTGAAGGTGACAAGGAGTACTGACCTGGACGCGGCAATGCAACTGTGATCTAGACACGTTATGACGTATATCTAACGGCATCTCGATTTTCTCGTATCTACGTTCCAGACAACAAACGAACGATTACGAAGCGAATCCAAAACCAGCACTTTCCTCAAAACCTGGGTTTACGATTATGAATTAATTAATTTGCTGATGCGCCTATATATGTATTTATTGTAAATGCGGTACTCTTGTCTAAGCCACAGAACTAAAAATAAGGCAATAATATAAACAGCCAACTAGATGCAACAATAACAAATTTTATTGATAATTACAATCAGCTCAACATGTTTCGGACGATAATTTCGCCCATCCTCAGGAGCACTAGCCTGTGTTTACAGATTGATGTACCGTCGATGCTGCCAGCAGGCAACATCGTCGGTGCATTATACCACAAGCTGTAAACACAGTATAGTGCTCCTGAATATGGGCGAAATTATCGCCCGAAACATGTTGAGCTGATTGTAATTATCAATAAAATTTGTTATTGTTGCATCTAGTTGGCTGTTTATATTATTGTATCAGTGATGCAGGGTCACACAAACATCAAATTTAGAAATACGGCGATGTGTTATTAACAGTAGGCTTTAGAAATTTCGATGTGAAAAAAAAAACGGATTGTCTGACGGGTGGCAGACTGCTCATCTGTGGCTTGGACGCCACAACAATGCACGAACACGCTGCCGAAAACATTTTTTCGGACTTTCTGATTCTCTATACTTTACGAAGAGTGTTCGGAAATGATTTGGACAGTGGCTGCTGTTTCGGTAAATAAAAGGCTGAAGGATCGCGCGCATTATCACCGGACAGTGCAGTCTCAGTACAGCGTTCCACCATCAAATGGCCCCCAGTCATGCCTGCATTTGAAAAACTGCTCTCTCGTTAACAAGTCTAGTGGTCGAGGCGGATGGACAAGAGTTATAAAATGGAAGGCGATTATCAGGTGCATGGATAGATCACGTGTATCCCGCGTGAAACAGTCGTCCGACCGTCAGATATTCATCGTCGGTCATCTGCAATTTGTGGAGAAACAGCACCTGCACGCAGCACTGTGTTCAACTTGAAACAGGGCTTTCACCGTGTCAAGTAAGCTGCCTGAGCAGCTGTCTGTCTGTCTGTCAGCGATATCGCCACACTCCTTAAGATTGGTTCTCTACAGCCACGCGGAAGATACCATATAGACGGCAGCGATGTATAACCTGGGAAGTGAAGATGTTGAGCTAGCAGCTGTTTAGTAATCACAATACATATAATAAAACCGCTGCAAATGAGATCAGTCCGAATAATTTAAATCTCGATACCAATAACCTCTTCGCACCGTCTTACCATTCTCTACACGGGGCAGTCCGAGCATGAAACTGGGATTTCGGAAACTGGCGTTGTACCTTTCTGTTCCCTATACACCTCATCGTACATAGCAAATTTTACCTTTGCTATTTACCTTTAATCCAACTGAGAAATCGACAACTGGCCCACTCTGTTTCCGTGCTTCTCTAACGTTAGGCTAACGAGAAGAAAATCAACCAGGAAAACGTTCGAGTATTATAAAATGAAGTGTCTAAGCCCTAAGCTCAGGTCCATCCAACATGGCGACCAATTAAAGTAACAAGAGGCAGCAGTCTGAATCTTCCAATAGCGAAATTCTTCAACGTAAATTAGTCTGAAATCGGATTAGTGTCCGGGCGAGGAAGAAATTAATAGAAAATCCATTAGGGGTTCTAAGGAGACAGAGGGGGCAGGGTACAGAAGGAAACAATGTTACAAGCAAGGAACGGGTAAGGGGTATTAATTCTCCTGATTGTTTTATATAGGGGATGAAGTCGATCGTTTTCATCCCATTACCAGGGAAAGGGCGTGAGGGATCATGAGGGAAGGTGGAGGAGGCAACACGCGAGGGCTGAAAAGGGTAGGCGAGACAAACGACTTACACAATGCGTGACGTTCTACTCTGTTTCAGAATTCGAGACAGGACATACCGTTTATAATAAAATCGTGCCTCCTCTCCTTCAGGGTTCCATCTTCCGGAAATATCACGTTAATTAGGCCAACTTTATACTTCTTATTACTGATTACAGAAACAAGATTCATCGTACTGCTGCTGCATCACACTCACGCCTGTTATCACAAACAGTTTTGAAAGCTCTGGAGGTTTTTCACAAACCTTTGCATGAACTTCTTGCTGCTGAAGGTTACCGCATGCCAGTAAAGTAATCCCTTCGTAATGATCGTGAGAACTTCTTCACAGGGACAGACAATAACATCTCGTAATGCGAGACCCTAAAATTCGACATCCCACACCAAAACTGGGCAAACGAGCCCCCCAGAAACGTAGAAGTGACACGAACACAATACAGGCAAAGAAAGTAACTCTAGTTTCACGTAACAATCCACACACCAATTTTTGTACCTTTCCAGACGCGTCCGCAAAACTGTGAAAAACGACTATTACCTCCGTCACGCCTGTCCGTCCGTCCGCTCGCCTCCCACACTGGACGCATTTTGACGAAACTTCACATTTGAGGATTTTTAGAAAATCGGCCGAGAAAATTCAACTTTCATTCAACTCTGACAAGAAAAACGGGCGCTTTGCATGAAGACGTTTGCACATTCATGATATCTCGCTCACTTATTCTTAGAACGAGCAAGACAAAAGTTTTAGATAAAATTCAAACACAAACTTTATAGTCTACGACCTTTTTTTTCCCGAAAATCGTGATGTTTATGAGATGATGTGGAAACATACGTCAGGGCCGGACAGGCCACAGATGACCACACAACACGGCGCATGCGCACTGCATAACTTAGACGAGTATGTTACACACTCAATATATGTAATACACACAGCGTCTCCACTGCAATAATGGTTAAGCAACGAGCCTCAATGTTACGTTACACGTACACTGCGTGTCTTGCGGTTAATTACTACATTCTGAATTTTCTCGTGGGTTCCCAGACTGGAATATCTTCACAGGCCACGCAGCCACAAGTGATTTACAATGACCATCGCCTAGTCGTGGTTTACATTTGAAGAATACAAAATTACACACTTCTGATTCACTGATTTTATGGGGTTGTAAAGATGACCGCCTGGTCTCCGACCTGAGAAACCTTGTGTCCACCCACGGAGGTTTAAAAATAATACACGTTCACAGCTACACGTGCAATGAATAGGCAAGTCGCTGCTGCAAGAATAAAACACGTGGATAGCTGGTATTCACATTCGAAATATGTAAGTTAATGATACTATTCTTAGATGGGAGGGGGGATTCGGTGGGAACCCCAAGCCTTAGAAACGCTTGAGGGGGGAAGAGTGGTGGTGCTCTCTAACTACAGAAACATGTAACATGTTAGAACAAGAAGCTGATGGCCTACGTGTCTGTACAGCCATAAACAACGAGACTCTGCAGATGATTTGGCAGTCCCAGCATGAATTTGCATAAAACATACACGTGTATTCCGACATATTTTCTTGCGCGTGGCATTTTTCTGATTTCACAGACTTTCAGCAAGTAAGGAGTATGTAGAATATTGGCTTGCAGAGACAACGAAGGTACGAAAGTCAGTGAAAAGAGAAGGGAACTTTTCTGGATTCAGTCGGCCGGTGTACCTTTTGAATCAAGCTGCCAGTTTAATCCATTAATACGAAAGCAATCCGGCGTCCTCTTATTAGCTCCAGAGTTTCGATCTGTAGATGCGAATTTCTGATGTTATCTTACAAACGGCATTAAACAGGTGGGTGCAGACGGGTGACGACGTTGACGCCAAAATGTATTTGCATCAAATGTGTCTCATATTGCTGAACCGTTCTTACGAAACACCTTCACTCAGGTAACACTTGCCGAGTTGGGGTCCGGCTTCGAGCAGAAAGGCAGGCACAGTACATGTAGTATGGCCGTTACTGTTCTTCAAATTTGACTGAAACTGAAGTTACTAACAAATTTTGGTAAAATCTGCCCAGTGACACATTTAACGAAACTTTTTATGTACGGCTCTACGGACAAGGGTGGGCCCGGTAGCTCAGTCAGTATAGCGACTGACTACGGACGGTCCGGGATCGAATCCCAGTGGGGACGAGATTTTCGGCCCGTCCAGACCAGCCCTGGGGACCGCCCAGCCTCCTGTAATGTGGGTACCGGGTCTTTCCCGAGGGTGAAGTGCGGTCGAGGCGTGCTGCTGACCACTCACTCCCTTCTACTGCCGTAGTCATGGAAGAGTAGAGCTATACCTCTACCCACCCTCTGGGCCACACCGAGCCTGTAACGGGATCACTTTACCTTCTATGGACAAGGAACGTGCAGATGTTGGGAGGAGGGCTGGTGTACGAAATGTACACACTCGCGCATCTCAAATCAGCTTCGGATGTCAAATTGTGTCCTTATTCTGTCCCCAGGCATGTATATCAGACGTCAATGACTGCCGAATGATTCGAAGCATCGAAGGGTGCAATGCATCGGTCGGTACTGCAGTTTCACAAGTTACATGCTGTTAGCAGCACTGGTTGTTCTATTAAGCTGTTTTTCAAGAACATTGCGCGCTCACTCTCTGCATATTCAATACAACTGCGATTTAATACTCTCCATCAGCGGCGATAATGTTTGAAGGTGATCAATGGAAGACAAAGGCGTAGCTTGGCTATTAGCACTGAGGGCGGGGCGGGGGGGGGGGTCCATTCGATCATGGATATTAGGACCTTCCGTTCAGGAAGGAGTCAATTTTGAAAGATGGAGACGATCCTCATTGGCCTCTCTTTAATAGATACAACCCTTGTTACCAACCTCACCCCAAATGCACACATTCTTGACTGACTAAACTATTCTTAGGGAGACAAATTATTGCAGGGGCATTTGCCCCCACCTTGCTACCGCCCCAAATTACGCTTGTGATGAAAGGGTTCATCACAGTGGGCGATAGAAAATTTCAAATTCTTCCCTTTAAAGTTAAACTCGGGGTTTACTACAGCTGAATGGAAGTTTTTCAGAGACACGTTTATACAGAAACTATATGATCGTAACGGCGAAGAAGGTACGAATAGGGATAGGAATGCCTACAGAGGGGATGAGAAAGGAATACGTGGCAAACGAGGGAGGTAAAGGTACGAAAGGGAGAAGGAACGGCATGCGGGGATGAGAAGTGAAGAAACAAGAGAAATGTGCTCCCTCAAGTGGCGTAACCCGACACGCACGACCGTCACGGCCACACGACAGCACATCCTAACATTCTTCACAAGCGCGTACTGTACCATCAGCGTCTCACACAGTCTGTGAACAGCAGCAGATGACAATACCTCGCTGAAGTTTCATCAGCTACAACTTTACCATGACCGACGCTTTCGCCAGATAATAACAGGGCTTGAATCACGGCGAAAGCCCCTGGGTCTTACTGTGACCCTGACCTACGGTCAGATGAAGCGGTGTTGCGCCCACTGTTAACGTCTCTTAAAAATTCCAAGTTAAATTTGTGAGTCCCAGTTCACTGAAGGTAACCTAGGAAGTACAGTTTGTTTGTTTGTTTGTTTGTTTTTGGAGCAACAGCCCCCCCCCCCCAGTGGGCCAGGACTTCATCATTCACGAGGTTTCCAGATCACAAACGACGCATCGCAATCGGCAGGACTCCTCTGGACGACTGAAAGCTCGTCACAGAAACCTCTACGTGGCAACACAAAACACTCACAACAGACAGACATCCATGTCTCCGGTGGGACTCGAACCCACAATCTCGGCAGGCGAGCGGCCGCAGTCCTATGAGCTATTGCGCAGCGTGTATTGCTAACTTCCGAAACGTCGGCAAGGAATTGCCAATACACGCTCCGTAATAGCTCAGAAGAGTGACAGTTCTGTCCTACTTCGCGTCGGAAGTCTTAAACACCCCAACTCGCTTACGCTGTCAATAAGACAGACCGACCCCAAGTTTCACAACTGTACACAAAAGAACAGGAAACACTACACAGTCATATTGCTCACTCAATGCAATACTGGCACAATCCAAAAATTTCCAATTTGGAGTTAATACTACGGTTCAGCTGAAAAATATTAACTACATCCGACAATACCGGCACACTTGTTAGTTGAAACGCAAGCCGCTAGATGTCATTATTGTCGGATGAAGTTGCTAAATTTTTGAGCTCAATCGTAGTATTCACTCCAAATGGGCAGTTTCTGGACTGTGCCAGTATTGCATTCAGTGTGCGATATATTGTAGCAAGTGTTTTTAGGAAGCAGACTTATCTTCTCTCTCAACCAAGCTGTACAGCCCCTTGTCGGCAGTTCGCAACTGTTCATTCGCCCTCCCTATCTGGAGGCCGTCTCCTCCATCCGAAACCTGGGGACGCGCCATGACGTGGTAACAAGAGAGCCTACTTACTACGGAAACAGCAACCAAACCTCTTTCAATCCGAAAACACACTAACAGTTAACGGATTAACGCTGAAAGAGTAAAACAACTCTGGCCAACATCACTTCTTACAGACGCTTCCTTCTTAAACATACGGATAAATTTTTTTTTTGATACAATGTCATTAAAAATACGAATGTTTGGCTAATGGAAGTACCAGCTGTCCTGGAGGAGCCAGCGGTGGTGCGGATTTTACTCGACTCAGTATACTATACTATTCGAACTTGAGTTTTTTACGCTGTTGTATTCAGTCCCCCAGACAAAATGCCTTAACCTTTAGATGCCTAACGTCAACTATAGTTGACGTACCGCACCGCTAACCTCCAAACTTGCATTTTATATATTTATTCAACAAATATAGGTACTGAATATTTAAAAAATGGTATATACTCTCCGTTTTTTTCTCTTCAAAATGCAGTTTGTTTCATAATTCTAACGTATTTGGTTCCTGTATTATTCACATTTTATATACAGGGTGTGCTAAAATAAAAAAATAATTCCGGCGCCAAAAGGTTAAATTGGGGCCAGGACACATTTTTCCACCGACTTTCGAATTCACTGTGTACTATAATCCGCATATTCAACGCCACACAGTCAAAACGACGGACGTCATTCAACACGCCACAAATAAACTGCCCCATGCATAACCCATCCATTCTTTCAACTCAATAGTAAGTATCTGATCAAACAGATATATCTACAAATAAAATACAAACGCGGCCACGATAAAATAAAACCCAGTCATTTTTAGCAGGAACTCTTAAATGGAATGGTTCAACAAGTTGATATGCCCGCAAGTAGCTGGCGTTACACCGGCCCCTCCCACGTGTATCGCGTGGTGGCACAATAAATCAAACTGTGTATCGACAAAATGATTAACGAATAAAATGTTCACTGCCCGAAGGAAATATTAGTCACTACGCTGCACTCACACTTCCCCCAACACCCGGATTTAGCCCCCAGTCCAGCGGCGCCTAAACCGCACGGAAGGCTGACGGGTCTACGAACAATCTCGCTACGTCCCACAAAACACTGCTTTGAGCGGCCCTTCTAATCATGGCGGTTCTTAACGGCACGAAAAATTAAGATTTTTTTTTAAATTTTCATCCTGATTCATCCCGTTGTTCTGAAAATGTACTGGAATGCAAATGAAGTATGCAGTCAAACACGACACTTTAACCTTTTGGCGCCGGAATTATTTGTTTTAATTTTAGCACACCCTGTATATAAAATGTGAATAATACAGGAACCAAATACGTTAGAATTATGAAACAAACTGCATTTTGAAGAGAAAAAAAAAGGAGAGTATATACAATGTTTGAAATATTCAGTACCTATATTTGTTGAATAAATATATAAAATGCAACTTTATAGGTTAGCGGTGCGGTACGACCACTATAGTTGACATTAGGCGTCAAAAGGTTAATGTTACATACAAAAGTGCTACGTGCTTCAGTTCATCACAACCATAATCGGGCACCTTTATTACAGAAGCTTAAAAAACGTATGTACATTTGCAACACGCAATTTTTCCGCTAGTGAGATCCAGTTTATCACTGTTTATTAAAATAACACGTTAAATAGACTACAAACACGACACATTTATTATTTGAATAAAGAATCATAAATTAGTGAGATCTCACTAACGAAAAAAATTGCATGTTGCAAACGTACGTATGTTTTAAAACTTTTGTACCAGAGGTGCCCGATGTCGGCTGTGGTGAACCTAAACATGCAGCATACTGTGTCCGACTGTATACTCCCTTTGCACGTCAATCTTTTTAACTCTGACGAGTACAATTCCAGTCTTGTTCAAAACATGATACGCGAGTCATTCGAAGCTCAGTCCCACATTTTTTATTCCTTGGAAAGCTACAGTATGTCAACTGTAAGTTGCATTTAGTTATACATGCATTATGTAATTGAATGTTCGGTGTCATATGTTATCACCCCCCCCCCCCCCTCCCAGATGACGCAGATCTGGAGTCAAAGTCCGATTGTGTACTGGGGCCGGAAGCATATGTGAGTCTCAACAAGTCTGTGCCGTACAGTGAAGCTTCTTCAGGGCTGAAAATATGGTCGATCTCGGTTATAAGGTATGGAGAATACTCTACGTCGTTACAAACGAGTGTTGTGGTTAAGAGAGAGGAATCAACTGGTACCAGAGAGCATCTGGCGCAATAAACGATGTGACGTATAAACCGATGTCGTTATAACCGGGTTCGACTGCAAACTAACATCGTATTACAGAAGCGAACACCCTTCGGCATTACTTCTCTCAGCAGGATATTAACACTACGTTCTGATATTTTCTTAGTCTGACCTCTGTCTTCCTCCTCACCGTACGCCAAGGGGGTCATTTTTGCTCCTGATCATACTCAAGGCCACATACACACTCGGAAGAACTCGCCTGGACGAGCGATAGGCCCCTCGCACAAACCTCTACTTGACAACACACAACACTCACAAGAGACATCCATGCCCCTGGCAGGAATCGAACCTGCAACCCCAGCAAGTAAGCGGCCATGGGTACCGGCCATTCTGATCCAATGGTTCCCAAAGCGTGCTTCGAGGATCACTTGCGATCCGCGATCAGTACCCAAGGAAAACGTGGATAAGTTTCTCTCTTGGCAACTTTGAAGTTTACTTATTTGTTAATGAAATGAATAATGTTTTGATAAAAATAATCGCGGAACGTCTTTAATTAGCGATGTGTTTATTTCGTAAGGTCGTTAGAATATCTAATTAAGAAACCCTCTGGACGCACGAAGCGATTGACAACCATTTTAATTAAAGTCAAACCATGCGATTCGTTGTTACGTATTCTATGGCATGTACTGTCTAAAATCAGTTCTGAGATATAAATTTCTAATTTTGGACACCTAACAACCACACGTTTTAATTTAGGTGGGCAAGTGAGGATCCGCGGTTATTTTTCGAAGCGAAAAGAAGTCCGCCAGCAAAACAGTCTGGGAAACATTGATCCAGCCGAAATCAGGAACCACCACCTTCAAGTGAAAGAAATCATCTTGCCCCTGCTACCATTAGGGCGACAGAACTGACTACAGCAATCCCAGAGCACAGTACCTGTACCAACTACACAGAAAATTTCCCCAACATTCTTCTGTTAATCTTCATGTTTGCATCGTGCATCAATGATAATTACACACTTTATTATCCAACTAATGTACAATATATAATATGTAGATACAATTAAAATTGCAAAATATTTAAAAGAGTGCCTTCATATACAGTGAACTACACTCACGCACAACGGATCAGAATATGCTGCCATAACACCGACCTCGTCCATGTCAACGGACACGATAGAATCATTCTTGTAATTTTTAGCTAAGCACTGTACAGGGCTCCCTGATGATGGATCCTCTGTGACCCGAAACATGTTGGAGCACTTTCAAATATTTTATAATTTTAATTGTATCTACAAATTATATATTGTGCATTAGTTGGGCAATAAAAGTGTTGAATTCTTCTGTTCAGGTTCACTCCGTATATATGAGAAATTATGGGGGGTCATTAGTTAGGATGACGTACCTTGCAGTGCAACATCTGATAACACAGTCCAGGAAGGAAAAAAAAATTCTTAACACAAAACCCTCAAAATCAATTTCACTGCATTCTTTATGATTCTACCACCGTATCTGCAGGGAATGACTGGACAAAACCAGGATATATCTGAGTCAGAGCGGACTCCGCCTGTCACGAAAAGTCGGACCGTAGCCACCCCCAAAACAAAGCAGGCCAGCTAAGGACTGCAGTCCCAAAGCCCATCCTGAGTGTTCTTAGACGGAAATACTGGCTGACATTCGCAATGGGGAGAGCCTGGCCACTGAAGGAATAATGACCCGACGACGGCCCTTTTATCTCCATATCAACTGGCAATAACAGAGGAACGAGGGATAACAACCGCAATAGTAAAAGCGGTTAATGGTACTTACAGCAATGATTCATCCGGTACTCACCTGCAAAAACAAGAACAGACAAATTAGTCACAACTTGCTTGCATGTACACACACACACACACACACACACACACACATATATATATATATATATATATGCACACATACATACATGCCATCATGAAGAAGATCTGTGACATAAAATCGTCTAATCATTTTGATTATGTAGGTCGCATTCTAAGGTCGCAGGATTCGAATCCCGCTTGAGGGAAGATATTTCTGAATCTTGCTCTGTGTTATGCAGTATTAGAGGCCCTTCGACGGGTTATTACCCCATCCAGAAAGCCACACCGCGTGTTCGGAATATCCATTCTCACGTCAGCCCAATCAAGAGTCAACAGCGTTCCTTTTTCAACATTTTCGGCACAGAATGAGGCTAATCTGAAAATAAATACCGTGACAGCAGTAGTAGCATTAGTGCTCGCAGTGACAGCAGTAGTAGCATTAGTGCTCGCAGTAACAGCAGTAGTAGCATTAGTGCTCGCAGTGACAGCAGTAGTAGCATTAGTGCTCGCAGTGACAGCAGTAGTAGCATTAGTGCCCGCAGTGACAGCAGTAGTAGCAATAGTGCTCGCAGTGACAGCAGAAGT
>Ga0131853_10007926_pt1 | contig 19288 bp, 18 predicted proteins | sample TergutLab28metaG_FD_92764 | JGI IMG/M metagenome (GOLD analysis project Ga0131853, IMG submission 92764) | Labiotermes labralis P1 segment gut microbial communities from Petit-Saut dam, French Guiana - Lab288 P1 (version 2) (version 2) | ecosystem: Host-associated > Arthropoda: Insects >...
GAAACATGTTTGCACTGTGACATCTTTTGTAGTTTTTTTTACTGTAATTTTTGTTTATCCCACTGTGTAAGTTTTTTAGTTAGTAAAACAAGCTGTAAGCATTTCATACAGTGGGAAAGCATGCGGCAGGCATATGCTTTGTTTACTTTGTTAAAATTTTTAGTTTTTCAGGTCTGTATTAGGATGAGTATATCTTCCTTGTATTCTAAGCACATGCACACATCTCACTATAGAACTGGTAACATCTTGCACTATTCACTCACTCTTCCTACTCTTGTCATATTCTTTACTTATGCATGCAATACATGCTCTAATTTTACCATTGAAGTTAAAGTTGCACTTCTACCAGCCCAGTGATATCTTTCATTAAAATATCAGAATCATTCCCAAGATCAACCAGTCATTTAAAGCCACATTTGACTTGTTCTAAGAGTTTCAGATGTTATTGACCTTGCATGATAATTTAGAACATAGTGTCAACAGATTCTATATATAAGACAATAGCGATGTATGTTCCGCAGTACTGTGCCAGCTTTTGTTGTACACACAAACTGCCCAGAAACACTGCATGTCAAAGTTCCTTATTCATTTATACACATCTGTTTTACATGGAGCAAACTACAACTTACTTCTCAACTCTTCTACATTATGTACAAGATATCAGGAATTAACAGCTTATAAATTGGTTTATGTTTTATATGAGATCATTTGATATACATACTCTTTGATGTTGATTCCACAGGGCTTGACACATTTAGGAGCTTTCAGAGTTATAATGTAACTTAAGTGTGTGAATACAAAGATTGTACTTGTGTTGGTTAATTTTCATACATTACTTGTAAATAGACTTCTACATGAATTCTAGGTCTTGCACTAATTATAATTCAAATAATTTTCTTTTGTAGAGCAAATATCTATTTACTGTATGATGTGTTGCCCAAAAAAGTATCCCCTATTTCATTATAGGTTGAATATAAGCAAAATAAATTGTTTTGAGAGTGTCATTGTTGCTGTTGTGAAACATAGGTCTAACTGCATAACATGCTGTAGAAAAGTCAGGAATAATTATGTCACTATTATTATGCCATTTCAGTGGTTTTCAGTTTTTTAAGCAAAGGGATTTTGTATTTGCAGACTCTTCTATGTATTTTTCATTATAACTACCCCTTAATGCACATTATGGAGAGTTATTTACTGTAATTATATTAGATTTGCTTTATCTAGATTTAGGGCTGTTTTATTGGTAGTAAACAATTTTACTTATCCAGTGTAGAATTATGTCCGATAGTGAACAGAAATAACTAAAATTTGTCAGTCAGTATTGTGTTTTTATGTGAGACCTAACAGGGAGCATTTCTTGCAGCGCATAAAATTAATCCTTTCATTAAAGAAAGTAGTGAAAGATCAGTGTTCAAATACGTAATAGCAGTTGAAGTCTTGTCCTGTCAAAATGATGGTACAGTTAAGAAGAGTATAAACTGTCACTGCATAATTGTTTTTTACCATGTGGCACACAAATATTACTAGAAATATGTAAACCAAGGTAACCTAACCTAACTAAACACAACACAAAAACGGTGGATGACACTGAATTCTAGAGCTGACCTCAGCAGTCACAAATAAAACTGCTGAAGGGAACTGGGTGCAGATGCACCAGTGCCACTTATGCAAGTGTAGTGCAGGAAGTTTTTCCTTATTGAGTGATGCAGTTTCACCTGATTGGTTTTAGTGTACCACTTATTTTTTGTTACAGTTTCTTCCATTTCTTATGCTTTCTCACAGAAGTTATGAACTGTACGGAATAACAATTTCGATAAGTGTTGTTCAGTCATATAATATTTTGTGTCATTACTTTAAGAGATAGGGGACTCACAGATTTAAATGGTCAGAAGTATAACTTCAGAAAGGCAATTTGTTCCCTGCTGATTTTCAGTGTTGTAGTCACAGGGAAAGAATATTGCATTTACTTCAGGAACACCAATACCAAAAATAATTTAAATAAATGTGTGGTACCAATGTAAAATGTTTTCTGTGCTTCTGATGAGTTCCCATAAAGCTGAAACTTTCATGATAACTGTATCTGTTTGTCTCTTTCTCTACCCTCCCCCATCTGAAGGAATTTCTGTAATAGAAGTTTAAATGAGCTTATCATTACTCTTATCCATTGTGTCAAAGTTCATGTTTGAAAATGTTGAATTTATATTAGTAATCCCAACACAGATATTTTGTTTGCATCTTTAAACCACGTAACATATCTTGCGTGAAGGGCTAACTATAATGGACATGAAAATGGACTAGGATGAGTGAATTCTGACATACTTGCTACATGGGTTCAGTTTTATTACCATTAACTTTGTATGGGTACCACTGTCCCAGGCATTCAGTTAATTTCATGTTCCATGTAAGGTACAAATTATGATTACTTGAATGTAGTAAGAGTGTTCTAAAATGAGCCATCCCCGTTGTGTGTATATAAACAATAGGTGTGGGTATCAGTCAATAACACAACAATATCTAAAGAAAGATGTTTAATAAAGGATGAAATAAACTACATGTTTCGACCTAATGTTGCCACATTAGGCTGAAACATGTAGTTTACTTCATCCTTTATTAAACATCTTTTTCAGATATTGTTGTGTTATTGACTGATACCCACACTTATTGTTTAGTAAGAGTGATATTGTAATGATAAGTTACAGTATATGGATTGCTGTTAGTTTATTGTTTATGGTAATTGAGGGGGTTTTGGTAATTTAATAAAGTGATCTATTCACCACAATGACAAAACCTAATGCACAGGTCAGGTCTAGCAAAAGATACACAATGTGGCATTGTACCATTCTGCTAAACCTGACCTCCAGTTCAGTATTTTCCACTGCTTCACCATGATTTTATGTCTTAACTAAACATGAGTTTCATTTAATTGTTGATGTTAAGGTTAAGCAGTCCCTTTACAGGTCCGGAGGTGCCCAGAGGGTTCCAGGAAATTAAGGTTCCCAGATTTTGTGACAACGGCACAGGATGGTGGTAGGTTGTCAGCCTTATGCACCGGCCGCCTTTACCCCGAGGAAATACTTCTGGTACTCATTTCTGTTAGAGGCTGAGTTGACCCCAGGGCCATAGTGCGATCGGAAGGATTTTATGTCAATGAAAAATCCACTGACATCAGCTGGGATCGAACCAGTGACCTTCCGATTTGTAGCACAGCACCTTAACCACTGTGCTACCGCGGTCCCCAATTGTTGATGTATCAAGGTCTTATTATTTGACATCAGATGTAATGCTGTGAACAATTTTGCTTGCAGGATGGCAGGAGTATTCAGATCTTTAATGAAGACCAAGCTTTCTTCCTACAGTGTGAGTATGCAGATTTTAATAGTGATGTTGGAGGTTTCATAAACTGCTTTAAAAGTGAAAGTTCTCCAGACTACCAAAACATGTTCTTGTTTTGTTATATTCCTTCCATATTGTGGTATAAAAATGAACTGGTTTGGAATGTATGTTAATTTGGGATAGCAATCAAAACTTTTAAAATTCACAATCAGCAGAATTACTACATGCAGAGAATAGTTTACTCATCCAATTTTACTGACAACTTGGGTTTCTCTCCGTTTTGAAAGTAAAAATTGCTTTTCTTCCTGTTCTGAAAATTATTAGAGTTGTAGAAATCTTTTACCAAACTGAATTGCACACACTGTAACCAACATAAATATGCAACCTTTCTTCCATTATTATTTCATTTTAAATTCTGATTATGTACTAATTCAGGTTACGGTGTCCAGTCATGATGTCTGTACAGATTGAGGATTAAAATTAGTGATGGTAAGAGGGAGAGTCAAATAAAAACCTTAAAAGTGCAATAAAAATTCGAAACACAGCTCTGTTGCCTTGTAAGTTGAAAACAATGAGACTCATGGTTTGAAGAGTGAACGACAGGTGCCAGTACGGTGCAGGAATGCAACATGATGGTGTAGTAGTAGTGTAAAGATGGTGGCCCCGCTTGCAACATGCACCAAAGGAGAAAGCGTTCTGTCATCTGTTTTTGAAGTAGTGAAGGGGTGAAATTCATCAAAACTCATCGACGCATGAAATTTCAGTATGGTGATGCATGTCTGTCACTACAGCAAGTGTGCAAGTGGACTAGGAAGTTCATGAACGGCAATAACTCTGTAACAGACTCTCCTGGACCTGGTCAGGCACACCGAGTAGTGACACCAGAGGCCATTACAGCTGTTGTAGCCATCGTGAAGGAAAATCGCCGCATAACAGTGAATGAAATAGCTGCACATCTGGATATGAGTCATGGATCAGCACACCATATGTCCATTATGTTCTGCAGTTCTACAAAATGTCTGCAAGGTGGGAGCCATGCCAACTGATGGCAGAATTGAAAGAACGACGTGTTGATGCCTGCCAGGAACTTCTGAAATGCTTTGAAGCAGAAGGAAGAATTGTTATGGGAGATGAAACCTGGGTCCACTACCACCAGCCAGAAACCAAGACAGCGAGCATGGAATGGCGCCATACCTCCACCAAAACCAAAAAATTCCACACACAGTCATCTGCGGGAAGGGTTATGCTGACTCTCTTTTGGGATGAATGAGGGCTAATTTTGGAGCACTGCATGCCCAGGGGAAACACTGTGACCAATGAAACGTATGCGGATCTAAAGCATCACCTACGTCCTGCAATCAAGTCCAAACAACGTGGACATCTGAGTACAGGTGTTTTGCTCCAACATGACAATGCTCAGCCCCATACTGCCTGTTCAACTGTTGCAAAAATCCAAGATCTGTCCTTTGAGTGTCTTCCACATTCACCGTACTTGCCAGACCTCGCCCCCCAGTGACTGTCATGTCTTTGGACTGCTCAAAGAGGCAATGGGAGGCAAGTATTTCAGGTCTGATGAAGAGGTGCACCTGGCGGTGCATGAGTGGCTGCACTGTCAGCCAAAAGAATTTTTTTCTAGAGGTATCCGTGCACTTCCAAAGCGGTGGAACACTTGTATGGAATGCAATGGAGACTACATAGAAAAATGAAGTCATTGTGTACCTTTTGTGTCCAATAAATTATGAGATAAAAATATTTAAGATTTTAATTGACTCGCCCTCGTATTATGCAGACCCATGAGAAATTGTAAGTAGTACCACGAATGAAAAAATTAAAAAGGGTTGAAATTTAATACATTTCCTGCACAATATTGAACATCATTGTAGCAACAGAAGTAGTGGCTAGTGGATTGTTGGTTTTTTTTCTCTCCCTAGGTTGCAGCAGCTCACATACGATACCTAAATCTGTTAGAATACCAGAGCAAGGCTCTTTTGGAATCAAGTGGTGTAGCTATCCAGAAATTTAGAGTCATTCAAAACGTAGAAGAAGTAATGCAACTTACACAAAATTTCAGTGAGTAGAACAAGCTTTTCACTGTCTTGTTGTTAGCATCAGTTTTCATACAGCAATTTAAACTTCAAATGGAGGTTTGGAAATTCTGGAAAGTGTAATATGATTTATTTTGAAACAATATAATTTTTAAATACATATCTGTGAATATAGCATGCAGAGGCACTGAAAAGAACTTACATATTATTGGTTTGATGACAATGATAAGGGTAAAGGGACACATGCATCATCAACTTAAGCTAGAGAAACTTTTAGTGTGCTTTAAATTAGAACTGTGAAACATCTTTCTCTTTGTAGTCAGTGCCTAACTTAAGCCACACTTTACACAGGAATTTGTGTAAATCACTATTCAAAGAGCCAACTTATTCATCTGCCCCTCATTATTTTAAACGTAGTTCCTGTTTTGATACATTAGCTCACTCGGCTGGATTGGAGTTGAGGCTGTCTGAAGCCAAACAAAATGATATGGTAGGATTGATTTACTGAAATTAAAGTCATAAATATAGTTTCCCACTTCTGTTAAAAATTCTGTGCCTCAGTATTATGTATCAAAATAGAGATAAAACTGCAGGCTTGCTAAGCTGCAATGCTATCTATGTATTGTTTGATAATGGCACTGTAGCTGGTGCCATAAATTGGGCCATGGCAAGATACAATTCAGCCCTTGCACTGACACTGCTAGTTTTCTCCCTGCTGGCTGCTAGTTACATGAGCTGGCAAAATATTTTTTCATTCTTGGCTGACTTACATGATCTGAGTTCAGACCGGCGTGAGCCAGGTTGGTTTCTATCTATAATAATGTTTATATCTTAGTACAAGAGGACCGGGTATTTGAAATAATTTTAAGTTATAATATGATTTTCATCCTGACTCTTGACATCCATCTAAGCTTTTAATGACCATTACCTACAAAAGTATATTTACATTATTTATACTTACTTACTACATGGTGCAGAGTCCTTCTTGAGAAGCTAACTGGTTTGCAGCTAGTCAAGAAATTCCCTGTGTTTCACGGAACCCAAAGGTTCATTACCGTACTCACAAGCGTCCGGCACCTGTCCCTATCCTGGGCCAGCCCAATCCAGTCCATATACCCACATCCCACCTCCTGGAGATCCATCCTCATATTATTCACCCATCTACACCTAGGTCTCCCCAGTGGTCTCTTTCCCTCCAGTTTCCCCACCAAGACCCTATACACCCCCTTTTCCTCACCCATAGGAGCCACATGCCAGTCTATCTTATTCTTCTTGATTTTATCACCCGCACTATATTGGGGGAGGGGTAGAGATCATTTAGCTCCTCGTTATGCAATCTCATCCATTCCCCCATTACCACGTCCATCCTCGATCCAAATATTCTCCCCAACACCATATTCTCAAACACCCTCAGGTTCCTTTCCTCCCTCGATGTCAGTGACCAAGTTTCACACCCACACGAAACAACATGCAAAATTATACTTCTGTATATCTTAATCTTTAAATTTTAGGATGGCAACCTGCACCAATCGACAGCAAGCATTTCCCGATCTCAATCTGCTCTTAATTTCTTCCGGAATAGAATTTTGCTTTGTTAAAGTTGTTCCCAAATATTTAAACTCTTCCACCCTCCCGGAAGTACTATTATCAATTCTCACATTGTGATTTCGTCCTGCATCTGATCTCGAGGCATGACCTTGTACTTTGTTTTATCAGCACTTGCTTCCAGTCCGATCTCCCTAGTAGCAGCTACTAAAGCTTCTTCGTTTTCTTTTAGAGTATGTATTCTTCCTCCCAGTATGTTAACATCATCGGCATAAGCCAGAAGCTGTTGCGTACCATTTAGTTTCAAGCCATCCTGGTTTACCTGAACCCTCCTAATTGCATATTCTAAAGCAAAGTTGAAAAGTAGTGGTGATAGAGCGTCTCCTTGTTTCAAGCCATTCCTTACAGGGAACCTGTCAGGCACATTGTTGCTTACCCGGACTCTCCTATATGTTTCAGTCAGACTCATCTTTATTAACCTTACAAGTTTCCTAGGGATACCAAACTCAGTGAGAATTTTATATAAGACCTCCATCCTAACTGAATCATAAGCTTCCTTGAAGTCTGTAAAGAGCTGATGAACTTCTTCTTTGTATTCCCACTTTTTCTCAAGTATTTGGCGAATGCAGAATATATAATCAATAGTCGACCTGTTACGTCAAAAGCCACATTGATGATCCCTGATAATTTCCTTCGCATATGGAATTAACCTTGAGAGCAGGATGTTGGATAAAATTTTGTAAGTGGTTGGCAAAAGTGATATGCCCCTCTGTTTTATCCCCCTTCTTTTGAATAGGTACTATGATCGACTTCTTTCACTCTTCAGGCAGTTTCTCCTCTTCTAAGTAGAAGTAATAAGTTTATGAATATCCAAGCAAATTGTTCTACCCCCTGCTTTAATCAGTTCTGCCGGTATTTGATCAATACCTGGCGATTTGTGACTTCTTAGCTTGTTGATAGCCAACTCAACCTCAGCGGCCCTTGGCTCAGGTACTAGTGGTTCTGCTGTTTGTATTTCTGCCTGCCCAACATCCCTAACCCCATGCACATTGAGTAGCTGGGAGAGATAGTTCCTCCACCTAGCCATAATACTGTGGGTGTCTGCAACCAAGTCACCTTTCTCATCCTTTACTATATTACATCTAGGCTGGTACCCCTTCTTAAAGTCATTGATGCCCCTATACAAGTCCCTAATGTTTTTGATCTTACTGTTAGTTTCAAGTTCCTCAATTTTAGCTCTCAGATATGCCTTCTTTTTGTTCCTGAAATATCTGCTAACTTCACGTCTTACATTGTTCAGATTATCTACATTGCTTTGGCTTGGATCCTGTATCCATTGCATTTTAGTCCGCTTCCTTTGATCCAAAAAACCTAAACATTCTTCATCAAGCCAGGGTTTATGCTGCTTCTAGACATGCAGACCTAGACTCTCTTTCACTGAGGTTTGGATATTCTCATTAATGTTCTCCCAAGTCCTATTTACGTCCTCGTCATCGTTCAAGTTCTCCAAAGGTGCAAACCTGTTTGTAATCTCAATCTGATACTGTTTCCTAACCTCCAGCTCATTTAGCTTCCTCAAGTTAAATCTTTGCCTATCAAACCTCTGTGTGGCCTGTTTACCCACTGCTAATCTTTCCCTAACCTTTGCAATCACCAGATAGTGACCTGTATCACAATCAGCCCCCCCTAAAACTTCGCACATCCAGTACACTCATATGCCATCTCCCATCTATGAATACGTGGTCAATCTGGTTGTGAGTCTTACCATCAGGGGAGGTCCAGGTGTATTTATGAATGTTCCGGTGGGGGAACATTGTGCTCTTAACAACCAGATTTTTTGAAGTGAAGTTAACCATTCTAACCCCATTATCATTACTATCCTGATGGAGACTCTCCTGTCCAATTGTTGGCTTGAAAATATTCTCTCTCCCAACTTTTGCATTAAAGTCTCCTAGTAACATTTTCATATGATATTTTGGGAAGTGATCGAACACCTGCTCTAATTCCTCATAAAAACTATCTTTTGACTCATCACTTTTTTCCTCACTTGGTGCATGGACATTTACAACAATGATATTACGCCAGCGATCTCTCAGCACTATATATGACAACCTATCGCTAACAAACTCTACTGTCTTCACTGCTGATACTATTCTAGTGTACAAAAAACCTGTTCCCAATTGATGATTTCTATTTCCTTTCCTGTAGAAAAAATTATAATCCCCTGCTCTTACTGTGCCCACTTTGTCCCACCTGACCTCCTGTACACCCACTACATCTAATTTATACCTCACTAATTCCCTCGCTGCCGCCTTAAGGGACCCCGCCCTATAAAGAGTCATGTAAAATTATGTACTTCACATGGTCCAGGTGGGAGCCAGGATAGCTGTGTCAGTGTAGTGAATAGGCTATGGACTGGTTGATCCAGGTTAGGGGCAAGGTATTGTTATTTCTTCTCCAAAAAGGCCAGGCCTGTTCTGGGGCCCACCATTGGCTTCTTTCTCTAAAGTTGGTCAGGGCATGAAGTTTCAAATCACCTCCATGTGGTGATAAGTTTAAGCAAGAGTGGAACATGCAGAGGGACACCTGTACCTTGTTTACATAGTCCAGGTTAACTGTGCAGAGGGAATGTACTAATGCACTGGCTGTATACAGTGAGTGATTTATGTGCATTTTGTAATTTGCAGAGGTGGATGAGTATGTAATTAAAGCACAAATACATGCAGGAGGTAGAGGACGTGGGCATTTTGACAGTGGTTTCAAAAGTGGAGTGCACCTCACGAAAGAGTATGTATATACAAATTCTTAGAAGATATTCTTCATAAAGCAATTTGCAATGAGGAGCATCGTGTGTGCGCACACGTGTGCGTGTGTGTGTTTGTGTGTGCATGCTCCATTTTATGTAATTAATGAGCTGATGTGAAGTGATAGATGATATTGGTAAGGTAAAATAATGTCCCTGTATTATGATATGAATTGCAGTGAAATATATGAAAAAAATGATATTAACACTGCTAAATATGAAGTGTGGAATGTTAATAGCTGTAGCTGCCTGCTTGGTTCAGGTGTACATATGTGCTTGTTAGGAGGTTGAACCACTAACACAGTTAATGCCAGTTTGTAACAAGGATAATTTATCAGTCGTACTGATTTATTATTATTATTAATAAGCACTTTATCACTTGGTTAATCTGATATTCACATCTTTCCCGTTATACAACACAAATCTGTTTTATAAATACTGAACACTCCTAGCAAAATGGTAATAAATGATAACTGCCTCTTGCAGCTCGGTATTGTTACTTCTGTTATATATGGCATTTCTTGCACACGTATCTTCGCTATAAGAGTAAAGTTGTACACTTAAACCTGTTGTCACTGTTATTGTGGTTTGAGAACAAAGAAACACTTCTGCTTCTTGCAGATAGAACACATGCCTTTGTGGGTTGCTTCTTCCTTTGTGAACTCAAATGCTACACTTTGTCTCCTCATGAGAACTATGATTGAATGTTACAGAAAACACAGTAACATCACCTAACTGCCCTGTGCAGTACCAATTAACCCCTTGTTAATTCTGAGCTACTCACACTGTTGTGTCCTACTCACTGAGCCTGACTGTGAGAACTACTTTAACGTGACTGTTATGCACAGAGGCTTATGTTGCACTGAAGCCACACTACGCGCCAAACACACAAAGAATTGATGCCAATTATGTCATCTTCGCTCACTGTAATTTCAAGCACAGGCTCTTCACGTTATTGTGCAACCTCTTGATGCACATGAATTTAAAAATCAAAAGTACTAATTAATAAACAAATTATTATACAAAATTTGTCCCTGGCATGTACACTCAGTCGAACAAAAATCTATTGGCCTGATATTTCGTACATCCCGTTCAGGCAGTGACATGTGGTACAGTTGCCATCATAATTCGAGTCATTTTACTTTCCCCTTATTTGTGCATCTGTGGCATTTCTCTGTCTTCCATTCATTACAGTCAATCACACCGCATATATGTTAACAGAAGACAACAATACATTTGCTTAATTTGAAATTAAAACATTAATTAAACTTCATTAACTTTTCCAGCCGTGAGGCTAGCTAGCTGTGCTGCTAGGGATGGAAGAGTCGACGAGACCGTTCCGTTCTTACTGTCAGCAGGCTTAGCCCAGGCAGTTGAACACGTGCTAGCAGTAGCCATTGGAAACAAACTATGTTGGTTCAAGTCCCACTATTGGCATATTTCTTTATGTAGCCCAGGCAGTTGAATGCGTGCTAGCAGTAGCCTTGGGAAACAAGCTATGTTGGTTTGAGTCCCACTATCGGCTTATTTCTTTATGTGGGCCAATCAGTTGAACGCCTGCTAGCAGTAGCCTTGGGAAACAAACTATGTTGGTTCGAGTCCCACTATCAGCCTATTTCTTTATGTAGCCCAGGCAGTTGAAAGCGTGCTAGCAGTAGCCTTCAGAAGCAAACTATGTTGGTTCGAGTCCCACTATCAGCATATTTCTTTATGTAGCCCAGGCAGTTGAATGCGTGCTAGCAGTAGCCTTCAGAAACAAACTATGTTGGTTCGAGTCCCACTATCAGCATATTTCTTTATGTAGCCCAGGCAGTTGAAGGCATGCTAGGAGTAGCCTTTGGAAACAAAGTACGTTGGTTCGAGTCCCATTATTGGCATATTTCTTTATGTAGCCAAGGCAGTTGAACGCGTGTTAGCACCAGCCTTTGGAAACAAACTATGTTGGTTCGAGTCCCACTATCAGCATACTTCTTTATGTAGGCCAGGCAGTTGAACGCATGCTAGCAGTAGTCTTCTAATATGAACTATGTTGTTTTGAGTCCCACTATCGGCATATTTCTTTATGTAGCCCAGGCAGTTGAACGTGTGCTAGCCGTAGCCTTCGGAAACAAACTATGTTGGTTTGAGTCCCACTCTCAGCATATTTCTTTATGTAGCCCAGGCAGTTGAACGCGTGTTAGCACCAGTCTTCGAAAACAAACTATGTTGGTTCGAATCCCACTATTTGAATATTTCTTTATGTAGGCCAGGCAGTTAAACACGTGCTAGCAATAACTTTGGAAAAAAAACTATGTTGGTTCGAGTCCCACAATCAGAATATTTCTTTATGTAGCCCAGGCAGTGGGATAGGAACCCACAATCTCACCAGGTGAGGGGCCATAGACTGCCCGGCCACTGGGGCAAGCAAAATATCACACCTACGCATAGAAAATGAAAATTAATACTTTAGCCCTTAAAAGGGCTGTTTTCAGAAATTGACCTCTTTAATAAGAAGTCCAGAACCCTTCTGCTTCGACCACTGATTTCATTCGTCATGTCATGACTCAGTACAAGATTTTACACTAGCTTATGGACAGGAATACTTTTTAGTTACAATACACTGAAAAAAATAATAATGAGGTAAAATTTTTGTGCGTAATTAGCACCATATCTTGAAGACTCACGCAAAGTAGCTCTGGTTGCAGGCATTCCTCTTGTTATCTGTGCATTGGATGCAGATAAATCGTCCACTTGACCAGTGGGGAAAACACTATCGGTACCCATTAACTGGGAGGCTGGGTGCTCCTCTGAAGAATTATATAAATGGTGGTGAAAGGAGTTTCAACCTTGCCAGAGAGTAAAATTTTGAACCCAGGGAAATCACTGCACTAACTCCGATTTTCCTTTTAAGAGGGTGTTCTAACAACGAAGACAACAGAAGTTAAAACATGAGACAATAATTAATTATGAAAAGATCAGCATTTTAGAGATGTGCTATTAGTAGCAGAAGTATTAAAACATGAATCGTAACAGATACAAAAATAATAGTGCATTAGCACACCACCTGCAAACGTGTCGGTGGTAAAAGACTTATATGAGCCTAAGACAGGTTTGCAATATACATGACTGACGTGGGTCACACGACGGATCATTGGTTGGTAGATTGTACCTTACCTGGAGAACTGAATCTGTATTGAGAGACAAAAAAATATACAATGGTACATTTTCTGTAGGTAAAGAATTTATGACAGCCGAGGTAGCATAGTCTGTATAGCGACTTGCTACGGGCCTAACTGCCCGGGTTTCTGATACCGGCAGGGGCAAGTGACTTTCTGTTCTCCAGAAACTGTTTGGACCGTATACGAGGCGTTCTTTTTTGGTAGTAAAGTGGCTGTAGCGTGATGTCGAATACATACCTTCACCTAAATCCGAGGTTAAGAATTAGTAGAGCTATACCTCTGCTCCCCCCCCCCCTCGCCCCATATGCCTTCATAGAGTGTACAGTGACGACTTTACCTGGCAGCGAATTGATGAATTTTACTTTATCTTATTTTCATCCTTCATATGATCGCTCTCCTATCTTCAGCAAGCATGCTTGATTTGGTTCCTTTGTTACGAGATCATATGTCCTTAACTTCCCGCTTCACATTTGAAAAGCTAGTACTTTCATCTCTGTGGTGACGCTTTGTGGGGTAGGCCTAATACCAGTTCTGTCAAGTTACAAGCAAAAAGAACTATAGTGATAACTGTAACATGTTTTATTTCTCCCCAAAATATTCCTCTCTGTATTTTAACTGACTCCACAAAATTTCTTCTAGAGACATTAATAATCCCCCAGTTAGTCAAGAAGTTCCCCATATATTATAGAACACAAACAATCATTCTTGCGTTCACAACAGCATGCCACTATTCCTTACTCTGTCACATTAATCCAGTCCACACCCTCCCAACCGTTTCTTTACGATGCATTCTAATATTATACTCCCATCTATGCCTAGGTCTTCCAAGTGATCTGTTTGTCAGGTTTTCCCACCCTACCGTTACATGCACTTCTCTCCCTATTTACGTGCCACATACCCTGCCCATCTCATTTTTCTTTATTTGATCAACCGGATATTATTTGATCAGCCGGATATTATTTCCCCTTCAGATTTTATAGGTACAAAATAATAAAAAATGAGAAAATGACAAAAGACAGGTTATTGAATTTTCAGCATTTCACTTAAGTTTAGTTTTAGTGTAGATTTTATTGTTCAGTGATTGTGAAAGATAAGAGCTCGGCTGTATCGCAGGTGTTTCGGACAATTTGCCTGCCTTCATCTTCAAGGTGTTACAACCACACAATAGCAACTGCCAATAGGCCTATATGTGCGTGAAGTACAAGATATGAGATCAGAAGTGGCTAATGAGTAGGCACTTTCCTTTGAAGATGCAAATAACAAGGACTTCTGAAACGTAGATTATTAATATAAAGTAACATAAAGTGTACTACATGGGCATCTGTGTGTTTGTATCACCGCAATAGATTCTTTCAAACTGTGAATTTGGAAACAATATGAAGTAGCCGAACAGGAGGTGCAGCAAGTGCTGTTCGCGTGCTATTACTTCCTTTAAGCTCAGAGTGTTGTTTGAAAATAACAGATGTCCTTAGATCCGATTCATGTAAAGTGACGACAATGACGTCACTATGTCCGCGGAAACTGTATACATCAACGATTAGTTTCCATATAGGCAATTGATAAATTTCGCCTCTACGTATCATAGCTTTACCACACAAACAGACAGATAGAAACGGGACATCGTGTATGTAGTGTGTGTTTTTGTTTTTCTTTTCGCTGTTATTTCTGTTCCCTAGTATAGTCAAGCCAGATATATGCTTCACAGGAATCAGAAATGAGAAAAGAGATTTTATGCATTACACACAGAAAAGAGAAAAAAGAGGAATAAAATGGTAACATCTTCATCTTGTACGTAAGGGAATGAGGTATTCTGACTTGGATAGACATGAGCGCTGATGTTGCTTGTAGTTTATCCAGTGTGACAGAAGCACAAATTCTGCATTGTAGAGTAGGTTTTCATTAATGTAAAGAATCTGAATGAGGTACAGTCTGTGGGATATTGCTGGGTTGCGTTACTTAGTTCCTCATGCATTGAACAAAATTAGTGGAACAAACAGGTAATTGGCTCTGAGATTATAAATGTAGAGAAAATTTTGTAATATGTTTATGGGACTATGTCGTTTTATTTTCAAAATTGTTAGTACGTTCCGTGAGTAAATTTGATGTGTATTCGGTTTTATAAGTTAACTGTACCTTTGTCTGCAGGTGACAGGTTGTCATTGTATCTACTGGCAGACTTGTGTTATTTATTGCTTTCTCCAGTGTGAAATGAGAGAACAAAATTGGAGTCACAACGGGGCACGATTTTGTGGCAGGCTACCGATGGATCTAGGAACCAGAATGTTGCTATAGCTACACTTTTACTTTTCATAAAAGTATCCTATTTTAAAAAAAAAAAACCTTTAAAGCAAGCTTCTCTATTACGAAATTTTGGACAGCTCAATCGGGCCATTATATATATATATATATATTTTTTTTTTTTGTATGGCTGTGTAAGACACTACATGCTCTTATTTCTATAGTTCATTTTCCAGAGTCTTTTAAAGTCTACAATTTCATTCCATTATGTTTTATGAGATTCCAATCTAGCAGTGTACATATATTTCTATCAGTAATGCAATTTTCTGCCAGAAGTGAGATTACATAAACGTGAAGGTAAACGTTCTCTGAATTCTGTGTTTGGAAGGAAATAAACTTTGCCAAATTTATGACGTTTTACAACCACAACGTTGCTATCTTAACAGAAGTTGCGTTTCGAATCCACTAAGGTTTGGTTCAAATTCAAGCCAGAAACCAGCTATTTTGAAAACTATTTTTGCGGTTTGAATACATACAAATTCTGGTACAATTGTGCTTACTTCGCAGTAGCCCAATTCCTCTGTCTTTCTGCATTCCTTCCAATTCCTGATTTACGCATCATTTGACAGTACATGCATTACAAGGCTAAGATAGAGTCGGTGTTCTCAGGTGGTAAATATGGGATATCCGCAAGACAATGTAAGGATATTTGTTTTTATAACTTGTCATTTTAACATCAACCCTACTTCATATTTTTTAACTAGACTTCCATAAAATGTTGTACGTCAGCAGTATGAAACTAGGAGAACAGGGTGGCCAAAGTGAAGGAAATTTCTGAAAATTATTTACCAGATTTCTACAGGTAAACGTATCTTTTTCACGGACATGAAAGCAAGTGGACGAATAGCTCCACACATTCTTAACCTTGCCTCTATATGGAGGTGAGTGATCAGGTTTAGGCCCAAACATCTGTACGCCCCCGTTACCCATTTAATAAGAGCTGAGTGGGCACCACAGCCAACCTGGGCTCTTTGAAGTAGATAAAATCCATCTCCCATGCCCAGAATCACATCACGATTCCTAGGTTTTCCATTCTGTAGCCCAGTCGTATTACTGACACCATGCTGTCATGGCTCTCTTAATGTCTGAAACCGCGCTTAATTTTAGTTGTTTTTCGGTACCATACAGCATAGAGAATATTATGCATGTTCACAAAGCAAGGAATACATTTTTTTTCAAAGTTTCAGCGAAATAAATACAGAAGGCGGAGATTGTACGTTATTGTGTTGCAAATCAGTAACAAGAAAACATTGGAAATTTGAGGCTGTCACAGACATGGCTATAGTCTGTCCTGTCTTCTGGGGTGTGCAATCATGGAGCTTGTTGGAAGTGTACGGACGTGTCGTAGTGACCTGCTGCTGAGCAGAAGATATAGGCATTTTCTTCAAAACTGTCAGTAAATGCCTAAAAAACTAGACGGCTCCAAACACTCTACTCTACTTTAAGACTGCTATTAGTAACAGACTTTGTATAAGCAACAAGATAACGTGTCTTGTTGACACATGTCTTTGGTGACAGGAGCTGACTGACCTTGAACTCAACAATAACTATATGGGTGTAATCTCTTATCTTATTATTCTGAGAAAATACTTCCTGTTTTTAGTACAATGAAACATGATTCACACGAAGAGGTAGATGCTTTTGAAACAAAATTGTTTTTACTGCGGAAATCAGTAGCAGCAAGATTTAAAGATTGTTGTATTATTGGGTTCATAAATCGCATATACTGCAGTAGGCTGTTTTGTAAAATGTCGTATCATTTATTTGTGCTCCCAAACAAATACATTAACTACAAATGTGGCCTCCAGCTGCACCCTGAAATGAAGCTGATGTTGATAGAATATAGCTCTATAGAATTTGTGAAAACTCACTGATTAACAGGGTGCTGTGGCAACATGTTGCCACAGCACCCTGTTAACATCTGGAAATTAATCAGTGAGTGTTTTTAAAATGTGACTTTAGCAAGGAACAGTGTAGCTCCCTGAAGATGATCTTAGGATCGAAACATGTTGGAGCGATTTTAAGTGTTTTAATGTGAACTTTTATGTATGTGCAATTGTTGGTGTGATAGTTAAATGGCTCTACGAAATGCACATTGCAGCAATAAAGATAACAAAAAGACATTGAATTTATGCTTTTATACATTAACTTTAATTTATTTAACATTAAATTTACAGTGCTCTAATATAGTACTAAATATTAAAACAAAATAACAGAACAGGCACCCAAACAAAAATTTTTCCCACTTCCAGCATGTGCCTTTTTTTAAACCTGCAATGTATGTGTTAAAAACAATCACAGAACAAACACATTACTGAGCGACCTACACAGGCTTCGTACTTGTTTCAAACTGATGGTAAAATCTTTAAACATGACAGACTACCTATTACAATTGCATTTTGCTGCCCCCATCCATTTGAAAACCTCTCTCTTGTAAAATATTTACTTATTTCTTGTCCGCCGCTTCCCCTGGCATCCGTAGGCAGTGAGCCTGTAATCGTTAGAGAGTGCGTAATTTTCCTTAAATAGTCACTAAGTTTAGAATTGTGACTGAACAGCCACTGGGGTCTGGAACGACATTTGACGTGTTAAATGCGTTACTAAATGCTGTCGCCATTGTCAATTAGACGACAGGGGACAATTTGTGGTTATATTTGAAAATAAAGCAGTACATTATTGTGTGCTTTATGAATTGTGTTTTATTTGAAGTAAAAGAAGTTGATTAAGGCATTTAATAGTTTTCAAGCTTCATTTTCATAAACAGTAATTCCCAAGTAGGGAGAATTAGAAAGTGTTGATTAATTATTAGTTTGTTACTGATATTTTGGAACAGCCTATAGGTCTCGTCTTGGGGGGTGAAGCAAGGACGAAGCTTGACACTTGATGGGATGGATAAGCTATCCTGAAACGTTGGTTAATTACCCATCAATCTTGCACAACATCCCAGAAAAGAGCAGACCACATTTATGTCACGGCTGGTGCCTGAGAGCACGCAGGTTCCCAATATCTTCGTTTACTAAAAGACGACCCTCTACGTGCCAACAGCGATACGCGTACCACCGATTAAAAACCAGTGCTCTAAATGTTCTATGAATAGTTTTTAGGGGAAGCCATATGCAAGTTGAAAATCCTAGAAGTTTTCCGGTTACTTACAGCAGTTGCTGAACACATTGTTCTTATAATTTGCAGATTATATGGATTTAGTTACATTAATGCCCAGAACACCTGTAAATTGTAGTTAATTACGCTCATTAACATCAATATGAAAAGGCGACACATATACGGCCTGTTGATATTTGGTTTGTCATGAACACCTCTCAAGAGATTCGGAGATATACATTCACATGGAAGTGGGACAGGCATGTGCAGTTAACTGACACTCAACACAGGTTAAACTGATAAAATGTAAGGGTGTGAGCTGCATTATATTGTATGAAAAAATAAGGTTCAAAAATACGTATAAAAGTTCATTTTGAAACTTTAAGGTAAATGACCCTTAAAATTATACAAATTGAAGCAAAAGATTTGGCTGGACAGTATTTAGGCTTCTTAATTTTCAATGTGTCTACATTATCTTCCAAAGGCGATATGCGAACTGAAGGTGGAATGAAAGACATAGGCTCCGCGGACTTTCTTTGGTTGGAACACTTAAAGGGTGCCAATTTTGATTTATTCCGTGTTGTTACATTAGCCGTACTGGTCGGGTCACCTGGAAGTAAGACACAGCATTGAGGTGAAGAGTTCTGAAACCGATGGTATTTTGTGAGAGTTTTAATGTAGGTGTGTTGGGCACTGTGTCATATTTTGCTGTAATATTTTTTCAAAAACAAATGTGTAATATTTAATTCTTGTCCATCTGCACATTTATATTCCACACAAAAGGATTCGTATTAAGTATTGTGTCTGTGATTTAAGTGAAATTTGGGTGACAATGTCAATTTTGAAAAGTGGATATTTTTAAAGCATAGATGTAAGTGGGATAAAGTATCAAGAGAATATCTTTTACAATACCTGCTTTTATAAAAAACTAAAATTTAATTTGTAGATATAGACTATTTTGAAACATGTAAGTATGAAATTTTGTATAAATCCCCACAAAACACGTA
>Ga0131853_10007927_pt1 | contig 19285 bp, 10 predicted proteins | sample TergutLab28metaG_FD_92764 | JGI IMG/M metagenome (GOLD analysis project Ga0131853, IMG submission 92764) | Labiotermes labralis P1 segment gut microbial communities from Petit-Saut dam, French Guiana - Lab288 P1 (version 2) (version 2) | ecosystem: Host-associated > Arthropoda: Insects >...
CTTTTTTAATAGCCATTTTAATTCAAAAGCATGAAATATTCATCTCCTTTAGTAGTTATGAATATAAAAAGAATTTTGTGTGTGTGTGTGTGTGTGTGTGTGTGTGTGTGTGGTGTGTGTGTAGTGTGTGTGTGTGTGTGTGTGTGTGTATGTGGTGTGTGGTGTGTGTGTGTGTGTGTGGGTGTGCATGTGTGTGTGTGCGCGCGCGCATATGGTGTGTGTGTGTGTGTGTGTGTGTATGTATGTGGAATGGATGCTGTTCCCATCTTCAGGTGAGAGGCTACATATATGTACAGTCCTCACAGTTCAGCCCCTTGGCACAGCTACTTGCAGCCATGACAGTAGTGCTACCAGAACAGCCCACCAACATAGTAGGAATCTCTTCACAACATCCCCACTTGAACAAAGAAATAAAACTTGCGCGGATTCAGTTTCTGGTCCATACAGCATAACACAAAGTTATATGATTGTTATAAATATTTATTCTGAAAGACAGACATTCCAGCTTGCTTGATTAGTAACCAGAGTCATATGAAAACTTAGAATAATCAATGAAATCCAAGTATCGATGCCGCCCTGCAATATGACGGGTCAGATGAGCCTTTTGTTTGGTCTTATATGGACAAAACGAGCAATGAAACTGTGGAGCTTTGCCACATTCCAGTCTTATATGTCTCCGGAGGTTAGTCCTCCAGTTATATACTTTGTTGCAACGTGGACAAGAGAATGCTGCCTGCTGAGCAGTGGAGGTAGTACTGTGGGTCATGTTTGGTGATTGTAATTCCTGATCTGTCTGGTAGATATGTTGTGTCTGCTGTTCTTGTAGGCTACCAACAGACCAAACATCAGGAACACCTGCAAAAAAAAAAAAATCAGGAAAAGTCAATGTCTATCTCAAATTCAAATGTTTGTTACTGTTAGTTTGATATATATGCTAGATTTGTAAAATGTGAAAGTACTGGGAAGAAGCTGGCATGATCCAATTTCTAAAATTGTGAAGCCTGAAATTCAGCTAAACAACACATACAATTTGAGTCCCTCAAAAAAAAAATCTACATTATAAAGACCAACCACTAATGCTGTTGGGGAAAATAATTGCTGTTTATTTCCAGAATTATACAAACACAAATAACCTGTGTTTGCAAAAATGTGGAGTGTTTTAATCTTACACAGGTGGTACATACTGAAATCACAGTTATATGATGGATTACAGAAATCAGTCCGATATGTTTCATATTCTGTACATTAATTAGATGCATACAACATATTAGAAGACCAACAAATATATTTTTGTTTCATGGATGCAATTTTATTACAGTCACTAATATGTTTTGGCCACTCTTGTGGCTATCATCAGGTTGGTGAGGACAAGAATACAAATGTAATTTAAATGTGTCTAAATCACTCCACAGTTTAAAAATCATGTAGTTTTGGTTAAAGTTTACAGTTGAATCATAAAATAAGACAGTCATGGGTATAAAATCTCAGAAGTTAAAAATTGTTGTTTGGAGTACGTGGAGTCATGTACGTAAAGGATACATGTAGTGAATTATAAGCCTGGTTTTTGGACAATGTTATAATCTACAAACTATATCATAGTGAAATGCATGAAACTCAGAAATGTTTCTGCATTGCCTGTGAACACAGAGGGAGAATAGGTGAAATGGGCATCAACTTTGGTAGACGAGAATGACAGATGCTCCAAGACAAATACACTACTGGGTGTGCTATGATTCTAAGTATTGTACATTAACACAGGATGCAGCATGTATAGTGATCTATTTTAAAAATGAAATAAAAACATATTAAATGAATAAAGTGTGTATTTGAAGAACTCAACATCGTAACACCATTGGAAAGACAATAAGAGAAATAAATTTTTAAAAATCATGTCCATCAAGTGAGCACCCCTATTTGCAATGCACTGCTGCAATCCATTGTGGCAGCTGTCACCCCACGAAGAATGTCCTTAGTGATGCTGCAAACCTCCAGGCAAATCCTGGTTTTCATCTCTTCAATATCTTGCAATATATGAGTGTACAATTCTTCTTTTAAATATCCCCATAGGAAAAAGTCTGAAGCTCTCAAAATCCGACGACTGTGACGTCCACAAAACATCCCCAAACCTGGAGATAATGTGTCATAATTGGGTGGGCAGTGGCCCCATCTTGTTGAAACCACAAGTTTCCCACATCAATCTGACATTACTGTTAACTCAGGATAAGATAATCTGTAAGCATTTGTATGTATCATTCTGCATTCACAGTTACTGCTTCCCCGTCATCTGCACACCGAACATCAGCTTTCTCACTATAGACTGGTCTATCATGAATTGCTCAAGGACTTTCAGGTGCCCAACATCTAAAGTTCTGTTCGTTCACAAATCACTTGAGGAAAAATTTTCCACATCATGCATCATCAGAAGGGAGTTCACAAAATCACGATTATCCTGTGCCATAGCAAATAAAGTCTAACAACAATGTAAATGTACGCCATTGTCACATTGACAGCTCTTGCATTAAATTAATTTTGTAAGGGTGTAATTGAAGGTTACAATGCAAAATTCTTGCAAGGCTTCTCTATGACATCAGTAACATAAGAGTGTGTGTCACCTTGCTGCACATCAGGGGTTCTGTTGCCATGCACAGAAAATTGCTTCATGTGCTCCCGTGTTCTGACTGTTGCATGTGCGGGTGGTTTCTTCTGCACTGTTCCAGTTCTACATCATTGTGGTAACCATTTGTGAATCGTTTTATTTTATGGAGCTAGTCCCCGACTGCATTGATCTACAAATTCCCATCTAAATGCTCCCTGTGCCTAAACTGTATCATTGGGTTTAATAAATTGTGCCACACGGAACATGTTCTCTACCCACGCACCATTGTGAAATACATCCCAGTGTAACCTAAGACTCACTCATTGTATACCAGTTTCGTTCACTTCGCCCACTACTCAGTGTTGCCAACTTAAAATTAAATCGCTCTCACCCCATGCTGTACATTACAAAGCATCTCAATCCATCCGATCAGTTCTTTACACCGAGTGGTGGAAGAAATACACAAACTTCCAGTTTTCTATACAGCAATTCAGCACCGGATAGTTCAGCATCAAGGGATACTTATCAGCTGATTACACTGCTGACTTAGGTCTCAACCTTTGGAACAGTGTAACAGAGGATCAGCAACCAGTTGCATGCTCCCACATTTGCAATGCCCCTTGCTTAACTCGATCAGAATTTCTACTATGCTGACATCCTCAGTTTCTCCATATAAAAACCAGGTAAGTGCCTCAAAATAGCAGTCATTGCTCCCCAGTCCTCCATTCATAATTATTTCCTGTCCATGCACTTAATGTTACCTAACCTACACAACTGATAAAGAGTTATTATTAAATTAACATAAATAAATTTCATTCAGTAAGATCATACCACTCACTCAAATCTAGTGCCAAGGTTAAGAATGAGTGAAGCTGTATCTCTACTCCCCCACATACCTTCATGGTGTGCAAGGGACAATCTTAATTTGCCTTTACCAGTCACTAAACCCAAAATAAAAGAGAAGAGAAACAAACTACACATACAAACAAATATCGCAGTCTACATTCACAACAGCTGCAAAGTAAAAAAATTACAACATTAAGCCACGTAAGGATGGAAGATATGTCACTGCTTGCCTCATCAATTGCCATCATGTGAAATCTGGCAGTACTCAAGAACATCCCTGTGTCGAGAGGCCACATGACGCTGGAGGTGGTTTTTGTGTTTCGTCTCGTATGGACAATAAGAACACTGGAACTGTGGTGCCTTGCCACATTCTAGCCTCATATGTCGAAGCAGATTGCCTCGCCAATTGTAAACTTTGCCACATCTGGTGCATGGAAAGGATCCAGGCCCAACCGACGAGTAACCACTCTGTTGAAAGTCTCTCCTCTGGTAATTTCCACCACTTCTACCCTTAAAATGTGGTGAAAACTGGTCACTGTCAAATTCCTGTTTCACAAGAACTGGCTGTAACCAGTGATGGTGAAATCCAACAGTCACTGAAAGTAAAAAAATGATAATACATTAATATTATATGGGATATTTGTAGTTTTCACACTGGTGACTATTTGAGATGCAATATCATGCAGTTTAGCAGACAGTTACTAGCATTTTGAAGGAACCTGCTGCCCCTATCTTCAGAGCCAAAAAGAAGGCTTGTGGGAAGAGGCATCAAGAAGAAAGAGGAGGACTTGAATCTGTGATGATCCAATGGGAAATGGTACCACCTGATGGCAGTTGGGAGATGGTGGCACATGATGGTACCTGGGAGATGGTGGCATGTGATGGTACCTACCTACCAAACTACACAGCACTGATCTTGTCACCATGCTGTTTCCTTTGTGCTCCAGAAAGTCAGTTACCTTACTGTACTGCTCCAATTTACTTACTGTATGATGACAAAGAATCATTATAAGGCTTCTTCTAATGGTGAAAAGTGAGTATGAGATGGTCTGAAGATCTTGCTGGTGGCCAAATGAAAGGCATAGCAGAATACGGCTGGGTACTACTGCAATAACATAAGAACCACAAAAAGGCTGGAAGACTGCTTCTGCAGTTCTCTTACTGATGCCAGAAGAACAAGAAAAATTCACTAACATCTGCAGTTAGCAATGAAACATAAAAAGGTAAAGAAGACGTAAGCCCACTGCTTAATAACCATACAGAGGAGCAGCCATATAACTCTGTATGTTCCTAGGTTGATCTCTATATGGACTCGACTGGTCAGCTTTACATGCCGGCCACTTCAATCCCAGTATTAATTAGATAGAATGCAGGATGGGCCTCAGAGCTGGTATGGACACTTTGGAACAGAGACAAATCTCTTACCCATGCCAACAAATGAACTCCAATTCCTTGGTGATGTGGCCCACAGCCTAACCACTACACCAGCTGAGCTATCCCAGTCAACTCCAAATGTAACATTACATGACATTTAGTGGGTAACACTGCCTTCCTGCACCTCAAAGTAAATTCATTTTAAGCCTACTTCCTTTTAGCTAACTAACTAAATCCACAAACCAGTCCCTTTTGAGTAGCTAACAGAGGCTCCACCTGTCAAAAATCTCCCTTATTTTATGCAACCCTAATGTACATTGCCATGTTCATATGAGGCAACCACTGGTTCCTAACTCCAGCCACATGCATCCGCTCCATAATATCCAGTTCCTATTTCTTTAGGATCTATTTTAATATTACCTACTGCGTATGCCTCTGTCTTCCAATACATCTCATTTCTTCATATGTTCCGGACTGAACCCTGGATATACACATACTATAGCCTTTCTGTATAAGATACAGTGGTTTGGTAGACATACAGTAATGTTTTGGATAAACCCACTGCCTCCATCTTCTGGCTGACATTGCTATAACCTTTTGTCATGCCATTTAAATTCAATATCCTTCATGCTATCACTTAATATGCACATTCTTCATATGCTACAATTATGACATTTTCACACAACACACAATATTCAATTTTACTACAGTCTACTGCATTATGTGTGGTGAAGAATCACAACGCCTTTCACCTTCTTCATTCCACACATAAGGTTTAAAACTATAAATCTTCTTTACGGCAGTCATACCAGAATATTCTGAAGTTAAATTGAGCAAAAGAATATAATGCAGCAACAGCAAATCATCTTCTTGACAAGCTAATCTCTATTTCCAAGAAATGTCCTAATTAAGTACCGTTAATAAATTATGAACAAAATGTTAACATATGTGATGACATGTGTCATTAAGAATTAAATTTATGTTTATGCATGCAGGAATTTACTTCTTAAGTTTCAGTCATGTCCCTCAAAATATTCACCATGTTGCACACAGTCTGCAGCATAATTTATTTGCATCAAACATAAGGTAAAGCTACCCCATTACAGGCCTGGACAAGCCCTTAGGGTTCCAGGAAATTGAGGCTTCCAGAATGTCTAGACAATTGACACTTGAAGGTGTGGTAAGGTTGTCAGCCCTGTGCAACGGATTCCTTTACATCCCAGGAAATATCCCTGGTACCATGTCTGTTAGCTAAAGAGTCGATCCCAGGGCCACAGCATGGCTGGATAATGTCAATGGAAAACACCAATGACACCACTGGAAATTGAACCTGCAACCTTTCAGCTTGTAGCTTAGTGCCTCAACCACCCATGCCAGTACATACCCCTGTATTAAATGTGTCTATGACACCTTACAAAAGCATCTTCAGAGAGGTCTTTAACTCATATTTCTTCCATCCAGGCAAAAAAAAGAAAAATACCCCAGAACATGTCATTACACTTTCTTCTACATTTCTGACATATTTGTGCTTCAAAACTTACAATTCGTTCATATACAAGTTTCATATCCATCTATTAAACAAAACAATTTTTATGCTCCTATGTGTTTCAGCTACCATTGTAGCTGTCATCAGGGAACCACAATATTACCAAGACATAAGCAGTGTATTGCACATCAGTATGGTAATATATGCACATTGGAGAGACGAGAACCGTGCTCTTTTGGGTCATTACACAGCGAGTTATGGTAAATTCTTATCAACATTTCAGGACGAACCCTGAGGATGGGACCGATAGAATGCCCCAAAATGTCAGTAAGAAATTACCACTACTCCCTCTGTAATAACCCAGAAGAACATAGTCCTCAGCTATTGCATGATGGAAGCCTGAAATTATGCATACACACATTAGCTTTTTAAAACCGTTAATCGATGTGCAGTATCACTGTAATTATTCAGATTAAAATACAAGTAAAGTATTATAACATACTGCACATCGAATAACTGCTGTAAAAAGCTAATGTGTTTATATTAACATGCTGATGTACAACAGCTGCTTATGTCTTTGTAATAGTGTGGCTCCCTGATGATGGCTACTGTACATAGCCAAAACACATAGGAGTGTAAAAGTGCTTTGTGCTGTAGTTGGAAATAAAACTTGTATGTGGATGACAACTGAATGGGATATGTAGTAACATTAAGTTACCATCTGTTGTCCTAATATCAATGAACTGGTATTAAAATGCACAAAATAATGAAAAATGAAGAAAAATACCCATTATAAATATCCAATAAACATGACATGTAGTAATAAAACGAATTCACACCAATTATTTAAATAAAGTACCTTACATTAAATTTTCAGGTTTGTTTCTTGTATTCCATAGTAATGCTTTTTCAGCTCTGACATTCCATCGTGGTTTTAAATACTGAGCAAACATAAAATCTTTCCTTGAAAACTCAGAGGACAAGTTAGTTACTCCAAAAAGCAACATCTCAGTAAGTTTAAACATGTTGTATTGCCAAACTTCAGATGATTATTTCATAAAATAAAATTAGACACAAAACATATACTGAAAAAATACTCAGAAATATACAATTAATAAACAATGTTATGCTACAAGTATATATGTACTTAATAAACATCATGCATTTGGCTAAAGACATACACACTGGTAGGAATCAACATAACAACTACAGGGATTGTGTGTAAAGTCGTGATTGAAAATAGACAACATGGTTAAGTCTGATACATCACATTTAATAAGGTTCACCAATATCTTTATATATTCATGAAACTATAAAAATTTAAATGAAGTAATAACAATCTTGATATGTTCCATTAATATGTCAGATAATTATTTAGGAACACAAATACTGTACAGTGACCAAAAATTACTGAGATGGTAATGTCATTCCTTTATGGGCTATTTAATACCTTTTACAATTTATAGCTTGTTGCTGCAATGCTAATGATAACAGTTAATAGCTGCAACACTAATTATGGTTTCATTTTTATAAACAAGAAGCCTGTTTTGAGCTACTATTTCCATATAGTCATAACACATCACATGCATGGTTGACTTTTGATTGCTTATTTGGGATTTTTACCACATACACAGCAAATTAAATTCTGACTAAAAAAAAAAACTGAAATTGCAATTAAGCTAACCTAACTTTGACATTGGCATATTTCAACCACATGAAATAAAAATGTTACACTATCATGCTTCAGCAACTACAGCCCTACTGGTGAAAACAGGGCACACTGCAAAATGGAGATGCTAGCATGATATTAGAAGTGGATCTTGCTTTACATTAACTGTCCTACCCACTACATTTCAAAGGTCTCAAGATAAAAACTAACACTGTCAATGCAGAAGACATAAGAATATTAAACATGTCATAGAGAATAACCAGGAAGAAGAGTTCAGAAAAATATTGTGGTTAAGTGTTAATACAAGTTACAAATGAAAAACATTTTCAATATACACTAACCCATTTACAAATGCATTCTAAAACAGGCCATACAGTAAAAGTAAATTTCACCCTAGAACCTGCCATGAAGGCACACAGAGTAAGAGAGAGCTCTGCTCTTTAACCTTGGCGCTAGATGAGTTTAGGTGGCTAATGTCAAGCCCCAGCCACTTAACCTCAGGAATGACCCAGGACCTATTGTATAAGAGGTTAGGTGGGCCCTAGGGCCGGTCTGGACAGGTGCAGAAAATATAGCCACACTGGGATTCAATCCCTGGACGTCCAGCCTGTACCAAGTTGCTATACTGGCTATGCTAGAATACACCACAAGTATGAAAAATAAATATTATACAATGAACTATCAGTTAATAACATCAACAGTATCAACTACAACCATGACAATTTGTACATTTCATACACTCTCTACTTATCACTTTTAATAATCATGAATACTGACAGCTGGCAACTCTGGCAGTGATGTGACAGATATAATGACCGAAGCACTACAAAATGAGCAGCAGTGATGAAACGTACTCATACCCAAGTTCAACGGTTATAAATGTCACATGCTGTAACCAGATATAACTTTGATCGTGAAGTTCAATATGATTCTCTCAACTCAAGAGCACCATAAAAGTTCCGATATTATTGTCGGTCCAAAAATTTTGAACACTGCATCATACCTTTTCTTGACATTCTTATAGAAGGGTGTTGTGTACAAAAACATCTGTATTGCAGTTCAAGTTCCCAGCACTATACATCAAACACTTCAGTACCAATGTTCATAAAGTTAATGACATATTTGTAACCCACAACATTTACCTAGTATAAGTAATCACTGATGAATAATATACCATATTCTATTCGGCACAAAACAAGGGCAGAGACACAAGCACACATGCATGCACACACACACACACACACACACCCAGTATTTTGTACATGTTGGATCACTATCATGTACTTGGGATGTCAATAGGATAAAAAAATATTTATTCCTATAAATGTCCACAAGTGATATCTTAATGAGTTACAAAGAAATGTGTTTATTGTTTATTGATGCTTTAAGCATCTGTTATGTAGGTCTTCAAATGACTCATATATAAGTTATAAGGAAATATGTTCATTGTTCATCTTATCATCGTTCATTCATTCATTCAGTCATTCATTCATTCCATCAATCATTCATTCTTTTTTAATCATAATTTATAAAGTCATAATTTGTGGAACACAATTCATAGGAACTACTTTCATAGTCTTTACCCACTGGACAACTTGTTCAGTTTCACCCAATATTTCTGAAACATCCTATGTATATAAAATTCTACATAAAGGTAAGTAAGGTGCAAAACACATGTTGTTTCATTCTGATGTGACATGTAAATAAAACAGAAGTCATTAACCTTTGTGTCCTGTTACTCAGCCTGCAACTGCATACATAATAAAGCACCAAGAATTACACCATGATAAACCAACTGGCCTTCTTCAGGTACCAGTTTCTGAACTAAATATGACTGCCAGATAACCAACTTCTTTCACAGTTTATTTCAGCAATTTGCATCAGGACAGTTTTATCCATGTAACACTGTTTGTCATTACAAAACAACTGAATGTTGACTCCAGTGACATAATTACACCAGATATGATATGTCATTTAATATTTCAACATAATAATCACACAATCTCCCTTAAAATGCTGAACATACATACCCACACATAAAGCAGACAAGGAAATTTAATTTACTAGTCCAAGAGCACCGGCATATAGTCAAATTAAAGGTGACATTACACAGTTAAGCATAGAGCTAATATATACTTTAATATTTGTCACACAACACATTACAAACATCACTGTCATACAGTGTTTCACATACAGACGCCTATTTGCAGGAATGCCTGTTTTCTATGTGGCGCTGCATGCTGCTTTTATGTTTTGTCTGGCATGGACAATATGGACACTGAAATTGTGGTTCCTTGCCACATTCCACCTTCAGATGACGCAGCATGTTGGTGCGATACCGATACACTTTCTTGCAATGGGGACAAGGAAATACACCAGGAAATTTATATATATTGCTGTGTTTTGTATGTGGCTGAGGACACTGTTCACTTGAGCTTGTCAGACCTTGCACGCTGTCAGAACTGACAGACAGTAATCTGTCCAGAGGGTGCTGCTTGTTGAAGGTGACATTGTTCTGCTCATCACTGTGATGTAATGTAACAAAATCTTTTGGATATAGCTGAGGGCCACATCTTGAAGCCACTACTGATGAAAGTTGAACAGCATCTTGTTCTAAATGATATGTGTTTTGAAATTCATGATAATCAATCCATGAATCACCGATCACTGCAACAGAAACACAAGAAATGTCTGTTAGAATAATTTTCATAGTACTGAAGAGTCTCTGCTTGTCATTTCATATTGTAGAGTAAGGACTTCTCTGCACCTGTTTTTCCAACAGTAAAACCTGGGATCCTAACCGCCAAAATTAAAATTCATGTGAATGATGGCAAAATATATTTTAAACTCTTGATTGCAGTCTTACAGAATGTCATGTTTCAGAGGAACCTGTTACCTCCATATTAGGGGTGTAACAACATGAAGGTAGCACCTTCCTCTCCAAAATATCGGTACCTACACATCAGACAACATGGCATTCCATTCAATAAAAATCTTAACCTGAAGTGCCATAAGTATGTCAAATGCATGAAAGCATGAAAAGACTACACAAAAATCTAGAGAGTCTGGAACAAATCATGGCTCAAACAGAATTAAACAAAACTTTAATTACCCTCACACCAACAAATGGATCTGCCATATAGACAAGAAAAGACACACACATACCTAAATTAAAGTACAGACCAAATGCAACAACACACAAAGATCAAACACTGCAGAAACTATCAGGTGACTGGTCAACAAGTGGTAAAACACATGACTGTTTCTTGATGATGACAATGATGGTGGTGGTGGTGATGATGATGATAATGACAGCAGATTACTGATGACAGAGAACTGATTATAGACCCTTAAGTAAACTATAAAATGGATGATGATGATGTGGTGGTGGTGGTGATAATGGTTTTACATATCTCAGCATAAATGGTACCAAACAACTACAAATAAGACTAGTTTAGCAGAAAACGTGATGAAAAATAAATATACATAGTATCAATGTGTTAATATTTTTCACATAGTTCAGTTCTAATTTATTAAATTAAATCATGTTCAGTTACAATATATTGAACAGTAACAACAAAGTAATAAAACGACAATGAACAACAGAACACACAACAAACTTTCAGAACTCTGGCCTGGAACAAGTCTATATATATGTCATTTACACCATAAACCTGGTAATAAACAGCCAAAAAATGCTATCATAAATTTCTACCAGTGAAGTACACTGTGGTCTCCTGGGATGTAACTCCATACAGTCTGGTGGAGCCTGTCACCTGCAGATGGAAGCAGCAGGTTCCTATGAAACACCGATGACCATCCACCAGATTACATGGCGACACATCCCAAAGAATGCACCCCTAATATTCACCATCTGAGCATACCAAATGTCAGATATATAATTAACTGTAGATCAAACAAAAACTGTAACCCAAACTAAATATGCCACCACATGTCACAATTTAGGTACACAAATTTCTCCTGCTGAAGTACATATTTAAGTAAGTCTGAACTTGTAAACAATTCACACACACACGTACAAACACTTTAATAATGAAAATACAGAACATCTTTTAGTATACAGTAGCCCTGTGGTCATACCCTGTATGGATCAGCCACCACAATACATACTCAAAATGGTAACACTTTGTGAATCATCAACATGCTTCATATTTCAGTACAACAATGCAACATCTGTTTGAACACCCATGAAAGATTTTATTTGAATCTGTATGGTGGGCAATTAATACTTCATCATCAACTGGCATCTACAGAGCATTTCTCTTATCGCTCACACAAGCATGAGCTTTGTCACATAGAAAGCCAGCATCCAGTGTGAAGCCCCACAACAGTCCCAGTGCTCAGGCCAGTAGCAAAAGATATGGTCTGTAAAATTAATCATCATACATCTTGAGATAGCACACATCTTACTGACTTCCAACATCCATATTGGTACTTTCAGCACAGAAGTTTCAAAGACTGCACTTGTTATAATTATCACATCTATAAAAATTAAATCTATCACAATAAAAACATAGAAGAATAATTGCTATTGTTTTTATTTACTTCTTCTCTCCAGGATTTTATGTGTGTGCGTCTTAATTTACATTACTTAATTGTTCAGTTGTCTTACACATTAATGTAACAATTAAATGCATATACCTGTACTGTAATATATTCTAAACAATGTTATCCAAGGTATTCAATTGTAACCAAGTGTGTAAACACATGACACCAGTGTTCTTCAAAGACCAGCTACTAGTGGGCTGGGATAGTGTAATCAGTATAGTGACTCGCTATGAGCCGGATGGTCCGGGGATCGAAAACTGGTGGAGGCAAGGTTTTCCACGCCTGTCCAGACTGATCCTGGGGCCCACACAGCCTCTTGTACAATGAGTAAAAAGGTCTCCTTCCCAGGGGTAAAGCAGCCGGGGCATGGCGTTGACCATCCACCCCCTCTAGCAGCAAGGTTAAAGAAAGAGTTGAGTTATACCTCTACTCCCCCTCTGGGCTCTCATGGCCTGTGACAGGGTGATCTCTTCTTTACCTCTTATGTTATCCAACATTCTTTTGTCAAGGCTACCTCCACATATACAAGAAATTACTGGGGATCAGTGAGTGTGAGATTCAATATGACAGATCAATTAGACAAAAATATAAGTTGGAAGAACCACATTAATAAAATGTTACCTAAACTGAGTAGTGCATCCTTTTTTGAGGATCTATGTACTCCTCCAGTAACGTATCCACTCTTAAAATGATTTACTTCGCATATTTTCATGCTACAATGGAATATGAATTTATATTTTGGGGGAACTTGATAGACAGCAAAAACGTCTTCCTACAACAGCAAAGTATAATTAGAATTATGACTGGTTCAAGTTCTAGAACATCATGTAAACCTTGATTTCATAGATTGAAATGATTAACCTTGACTTTGCAATACATACTATCCCTGACGATGTCACATACCTTGGAAATTTATACATTTAATTCTACACTTCATGCTTTTAAGACAAGCAATAAATTACAGTTACATAAGCCGTCAACCATTCTTACAACGTACCAGAAATGCGCATAAAAAAATCTGCAACAAATTTCCCAAATATATTGCTGAGTCACTTCTAAGGAAAAAATGTTTTATATCAAATTTGAAGAAGTATACAATTCACAAAGTTTTCTACTCAATTGAAGAATACATGAACTCTTAATATTCCATGTCATATGAGGCCTGATTGGGATTTTTTTAAATTTTTTCTTGATCAATTATCATTTCTGTTAGTGCTTAATACGTGATCTTTTTACTAGTTTTTAATATTGTATTATTTTTGTGTATGATGGTTTTAACCATATTTGTGCTCCTGTGAAGCTGGTTTATTGTTTGAATATTGATTGTCTTCAATCATATACATTCTTATGATGCGCTTTATATCCTATGCCAATGTGCTCTTGGGATTGATGAAAGTAAAATCTCATAATTATGTATGTGATCAGATGTAATGCATTTGTCAAAGACTTGAGAAAAAAAAATGGGAATAAAATGCAGCAATACATCATCTATTTACAGACTTCAAGACTGAGTTTGGTATACCAGTCAAACTAGTTAGGTTAATAACAATGTGTGTAATTTAAATCTATAGTTATGTCCTGATATGTAAACACATATTTCATACATTTCCTATTCAGAATGGTCTGAAGCATGTAGAAGCTATACTGAAACTACTTTTCATTACTGTTTTAGAATATACCATTAGGAAAAACCAAGCCAATCAGGACAAAATGAAATTGAATGTTACACATCAGCTTCTGGCCTGAACTGATGATGATCATTTAATAGACAAAAACATACTTACATTCAAGAAAACCACAGAAGGTTTATTAGTCACTAGTAAGGAGATGATCTCGAAAAAAATGCTGCAAAAGCTACATAAATTTTCCTGCTTTAAGTGCAGTATTCAGGACAGAAAAACAACCAAAAGTATCTAATATATGCAAAGTTGAAATATTTTGGGAACAACACTAACAAATTGAAACTGGATGCTTAAAGAAATTAAGAGCAGATTATATTTAGGGAATGCCTGCTACATTTAGACCAGAATAATTTGTCTTTTCATTTTTTTATCTAGGAATATAAAGACTAAAATATGCAAAACTATAACTTTTTCTCACGCTGTGCTTGGGCGTGGGACTTGGTCACTTACATTACACAGACAACATAAGCTGAGTGCTAAGAAAGATATTTGGGCCTAAGAGGGGAAGAAGTAACAGAGGACTGGAAAAAATTACATAATTTCATAATTGGTATTGCAAATATTGAGGTGATCAAATCGTGGACACGAGGGTGGGGCATGTGGTATGAACCATATATAGGGAGAAGACAATTTCATACAGGGTTTTGGTCTGGAAACCTGAAGACCATTTGGAATACCTAAGCATAAATTGGAGAACAAAAACTTTACACTACATACACTACCAGTTACTTCCTTCTCATCTACAGACGTACTGCGAACAGCACTCCCTCTTATCTTTGGGTGACAAACACCACTGAAACAACCACACACCAAACCATACGTAAAAGCATAGTGTTCTATATTTTAATCTCCATGTTTTTACACATAACTAGGTAAAACACAAAAAAAGTCTAAATTGTACAGTAGCAGACATTCCCTGAAATTGTACAGTAGCAGACATTCCCTGAATGTAATCTGTATGTAACGGTTTGTGAACGTGACATTAATCAGTTTATGTCATTCCTAGAGAACTTAACTGCATAAATCATTGTTTTCAATTTACTGCAGCAACCAAATGCACAGTATCAAATATACATGGATGTTACAGATATAGCTCCCATTCTGCCTGAAGATGGTACACTTGTACAGAAACATGTGGGAGCTATGGCTTTCATATCCATGTATATCTGATAAGGTAAAGGTAAAGTTCGCCCTAGAAGAGGCCACAAAGGCCCAATGGGAGAGTAGAGGTACAGTTCTACTCTGTTCTTAACTTTGGCGCTAGATGTAGGTGGGTGGTCAATGCCATGCCCCGGCCACTTTACCCTCGGGGAAGACTCGGTACCCATTGTATAGGTGGCTGGGTGGGCCCAAGGGCCAGTCTGGATGGGTGCGGAAAATTTTTTCTTCACTGGGTTTCGATCCCCAGACAGCCCGGCCCACCATGAGTTGCTATACCGACTATGCTATCCCGGTCCTATGTACATCTCATATGGTGCCTTTGGTTGGTGCAATAAATTGAGTACACTGAACTATGTAATGCATGGAATGGACACCTTTAAAACATATAAATCATGTTTGCAAATGGTTCAAAATAAAATTACTGGAATCAAAACAGCTGTTAAGTCCAGTCCGAAATAATTCAGCACCAGGCAACATGTCTGCTGCCAACATGCCTATTCAGGCTACTCTTTCGTTTGGTAATATATGGGCAGTGGGGACACTGCAGCTGGGGTCTCTTGCCACATTCCAGTCTCAAATGTCTGAGAAGGTTCGCCTTCCACGAGTAAATCTTGCCACACTTGTAACAGGAATGCATACCAGACACCACGCTTTCATGTCCTTGAACTATCTTCGAGTTGGCAGCATCATGGATTATCTGCTTTGAAGAAGAATGAGATGGAATTTGAAAAAAACCAATATCTGGAAAGAAAGAACCAAAACTAGCATTTGTTAGAAAAATAAAGCTTCACAAATGAAACACAGCTGTATAATCAATGGATGATGTCACAGGATGCGTTATTAAGATGTTCTAATGTCATTCTGCAACACTCCCTCCCAGGATCTGAGTAAATCAAATCAGAAAACAATGTCTTCACTTCTTTATTCATTCTGGGGACAAACAGAGCATAAATCAGGAATGATAATCATTACACTGTAATCTTCTTTCCTTCAAGACCAGTTTTATCCAAGCTGTATCTAGGAGTATTACAGGCCTGTCACTGTCTTGGTTTATATGAGTGTGTCATTACAACACCCAGCACAGTGTTAAATGTTTAGAGGTACGGTACATACATGAACACAGAATATTCTTGTAACATCTTATAAACAATATAGCATATCTTACACTGCAGGCTTAGGTAACCAACACAACAACACAAAATACACACCAATTATCTTATACATGTGTGCCATCAGAACCATCCTCTTTTAATCCACAGTGTGGTCCACCCTGCATAACTGTAATACAGTGCATGGTACTGAATAAAAATTTACTTCTGAAAGAAACTATAATGATTTTGTATGGGTAATAAAATGTTTTGGAAAGGAAATGCTATATAGCATGAAGAAGTGCTGTGTAAATTCAGAATACCAACACAATTACCAATACTACGTTGTACTGTAGGTGCATAATATTCATTTACATATCTTATTCTCAGCACAAAGGCCATTATATACATTCTACAGACAACCAGTAATGAGCATACATCAGTTTCTGACAACAGCATACATTCTTTGACTGACTCTGATTACCTTGCATTAGAAAAGGATGTAAGGTATTCAAACTCCAGATCTTAGGGAAGAAAATATGTAAAACAAAACACAAACAAGGAAACAGAGAAGAATTTCAAAAATAAATATTCTAAATAAACTGTTCCTTGAAATCACTAAAATTGTAAAATCAAAATACTGATACCAATGTAAATGAGTAATCTTATAGAAAATGAATTAAACATAGACAAGGAAACAACAAACAAATGAATTCATTAATTAATACAATAGACATGAAGCATTAGGAATAACACACAGAAGGGAAAATTACAACTGGATGGGTAAAATGACTGCTCTACAGAGAACTCAAGAAGAATGCATTTGATGCAATATGTAGTGTCATACATAAGAAATGGCATGCCAGTATGAAAAAGTGTTTCCTGATCAGTGATAAAAGTTTTATAATAGGTCAAGGGACTCCAGTAGCCATGTTCATGCACCCTGATACAGAACAGCAGAACAGAGAACAAACAGAGCACCTATCACCTATATGTTAGGCATGTCCTTATGACGCCTAAAAATATGCTTCTGTAAACTTGTCTTGCGATTTGTAATGAACGGGCAGTATGGGCACTGCATATTAGGTTGCTTGCCACACTCTGCTCTGATGTGTCGTAGCAGGTTTGATTTCCATGTATACACCTTCCCACAACTGAGACAATAATGGTATGGTCCCCGGGGCTCTGGTCCAGTGGGATACTGATGTTGATCAGTCATATTATCTTTCAAGCCACTGTCTGACAGAACATCATGGAATCCCTGGCCAAAACCAGAATAAGACGATGGAACTTGGTAAATATTACATTCTGTAAAAACAAAGAAAAAATATTAGAAAAGTCAGAGGAAAGACAATAAAGTTAATGTACCACATCTAAATACTACTACGGAAGTTTCCATTCAGAGTCTATGAATAATGAACATACTAGTTGTCTGTTGTAACATTTATGAGATTTAATTGATTAAACACAAAGAATTACATTTAGACATGGAATTGTCATAACAAACATGAATCCATTCACATTATTGGCTTGTTGCAGGGTCATAATTATTTATTTCTGTGGAAACATGGTACAATAGTTTGATGACATACCAACACATTCCTAACTCTGATAAACATTGCTGCAAATATTCACTTTGGCCTCATGTGTGTCTGACAAGTATCTCTTGCTGCATTATTCAAAGGCAACATTTGTATCCTAAACAGTAGAAAATGTCACCAGCAAATGTTGGGTAACAGCAGAATAATTGATTAAAAAATACACAACTCTTTGGTGCATGTTTCATTTATATATAATAGGAGACAAATATTCTATAGAGTGTGTTATAAACCAAGGCACATTAAATTATACCTTCCAAGACCACAAACAATTAATACAAAATAATAAGGCAATAAACAAATTCAGCATATCACAAATGTCACTTCTCGTAGACTAGACCCATCCTCTGAACACAAAAGTAACCTACTCCAAGTGACATACACAGAAAATGGCAAAATTAGGCCACAGTACTGATACAGTGTTAAATGTTTGTAGAGAATATAAATGGTAGAGCAAAAAATATTATGAGATCTTCACAATTCTGGGATGTTACGCAGCCTAGATTGGTAAACATCTGTACATAACTACCAATCTAGGCTGCATAACATTCCAGGAGAGCAGAAATCTCATTTACACTGCGGCACAAGCCTGAAATCGTGCACAAATTTTAACTGTTTTGAGTGCAGTATAATAACAAAGATGCCACTCAGCAATAAATTGATCTTTTACACTCACCAGGACTCAATAAATTAACCTAAACACATTGCCACTCATTTGCATCACATTACTTAATTTCATAGCTGTAAAAAGTAACCAGATGAATGTTATAACATTTCACGTATTCAGTAAGTGATTCTGTACGCCTACACACATACTGGAACATTGAAGTAGCTTATTTTAAAATATTTAAATTAATTTGAAACAGGTATCTGACAAGTCATCACAAAGTACTGGACCAATGGTTGTGAACATAGAAAAAAGGCAACTATAGGAAGCTTAATTACAGTCCTCTCACAAATAAATTTTTAATTTTGAATGTGTGATTAATTCAGAAGTTATTACAGCATATGTTTACAGCCTATAGCACTTCTATGAGCTTTTGAGTCAACACTGTAACCTAATGGTGCAAAAAAGCAAACACATCTGACCTACTTATGTTTATTGGACCGTGCATCATTGTGATAGTTGAAGAATAAAAGACCAACTTGATGTCACTTGCTATTTTATTTCACTTCTTATGTGCTCAACATGTTTTGGACATTAATATATCCATCA
>Ga0131853_10007928_pt1 | contig 19283 bp, 18 predicted proteins | sample TergutLab28metaG_FD_92764 | JGI IMG/M metagenome (GOLD analysis project Ga0131853, IMG submission 92764) | Labiotermes labralis P1 segment gut microbial communities from Petit-Saut dam, French Guiana - Lab288 P1 (version 2) (version 2) | ecosystem: Host-associated > Arthropoda: Insects >...
AAGGCGAAGTCCACATCCAAGCAGGTATAATGAAAATCAAAGTCCAATCAACAGACCTAAGCCTAGCCGAGGAGGATATCAAGAACAAACTACCGGAAGTGCGAGGCGATAGAGTAGCCAAAGCAATGCACATTAAATCTGAGGTAGACCTAAGAGGAATGCTACCAGAGGAAGCCACCGGCATAGCCAACAAATACCTAGACGATGCCTTCCTAGGAGGGCTATCCATGTGTACCCTAATTCACGGCAAAGGCACAGGAGCAGTAAGAAACGCAGTCCACAATATGCTAAAAAAGCATCCCCATGTTAAGGAGTACCGGTTGGGTAAGTATGGGGAGGGCGAGACTGGGGTTACTGTTGTGACGCTGAAGTAAGCCTTTACCATTATCATCAAAACCGGAAAAAATAAGCTGTTGGCACCGTCATCAAGATAACCGCGATATGCAACATAAGGGATTTATTCGCATATGTTTATTAAATAAGGTAATAATACCAACTGACATTCTTGCGATAATCAAAATTGAGATGAAGCAACGATAAACTGTAAAAATATGTTGAAAACTAGACCGTTGTGTTGTATTATAAATTCGCACAGATGTTGAAAACCCTATTCCCAACTGGTATTATACCATATACTCCCAAATGGTGGTGACTATTGTGAATGATCGATATCTTTTGAATCGCCGCAAGCAATATAATTTGCTATGCACAGTATATAATAAAGTCTTTAGCGAAATATTTAATCGTGATGATGAGGATCATCGGATGAAACTTCAAAAGGCTATTTTTTGTATGCAGGAAATGGGGGTAGGATTTGGGGATTATGGTTTTAGATGGGACGGAAAGGGACCGTTTTCTAATCAATTGAGCAATGATTTGTGGGCAATCGGAATGGAAAAGCAAGATGTCACGGATGCCATCAATATTATCAATGATAAGACTCTATCAATTTGGCAAGAGCAAGCCATCGAAAAAGCAAATAAATTATTCGCCGGCAACACAACTGAATATTATAACGATGATGTGTTTATTGAGGGATTGGGTTCGGTGCTGTACTTGCAACGCTATGTCCATCCAACATACAGCACCAGTGAAATAGGAGAAGAACTAAGCAAGAGAAAGCCTCGCTTATTTAACAATAAGGATAAAAATACAATAATGGCCGAGATCGCAAAAGAATTTACAGCATAAAATCATTCGGAGGTCTTACAGGTGAGCGTTACCAATGATTTAGTTTTTGAGAGGCACATTTTAGACAATGTACATGGCTATATAGGATTAACACCTTTGGAGAGTAAAATAGAAAAGCTACCTATATTCAAGCGGTTACAAGATATATCTCAACTTGGGCTTGTAAGAAGGCTGTTTCCGGGCGCATTACATAACAGATATATACACTCATTGGGCGTTATGCACATGGTTGATCGGATGGCTATGCATATTGGAGAGTTTTCGATTGCCGAGAGAAGAATCTTGCGTTTGGCGGGGTTGTTGCACGACATAGGTCATTATCCACTCTCTCATGATTTGGAAAAAGTATATATGCAAAAAGCTTCCGGGAAGCTTGGTTCAAAAACCCCTGAGGATTTTAGAGAAAAAGCACTTGATGACATAAGTGAGTTCATCGAAAGTTGCGAAGAAGATTACATAGGTAAGTTTGATCTTCATTTAACCCTGAGAAAACCTAGTCATCATGAAAAAATGGCAAGGATAGTACTTGAGTCAAGCAGTGCAATCAAAATGTATATAGCCGAAGATATCCGTAACGGCTATTTTTGTGATTCTAAAGAAGAGAATGGTCACTGGAAAGATTGCAGAGATGACAACGTGATTAATAAGATTGCAGAGGGAATAATTCATTACATCTGTGCAATTATTGAAGGGCATGCCGATTATGAGGGGCTTGTAATCGATAATAATAAATATTTTGACAAATACTTTCCTGCATTTTTACAGCTGATGCATTCGGAGCTAGACGCAGACAGGATGGATTATATGCTGCGCGATGCTTCCTTTTCTGGTTTGGCTTTTAGCACCTTCGATTTAGGTCTGCTGTTGCAAAGCCTTGCCATGAAAAAGCATACTGATAAGTGGAAAGTAATTAATGGCGACCCTGAAACGTATTCCGTCGAAAGATCTATATTCATAGTAGGTGTCAAGCCAGAAGGAGTGGCTTGCGCAGATCAGTTTTTATTGAATCGCTACCTGGCGTATACACAAATAATCCACCACAAATACGCTTCTGTAATAGCTAAGATGCTGCGTGCAGTGGTACACTGGATGATTGATGAACCTGGGCGATATGGGTTTTATGATGTTAAAAAGCTCAAAGAAGTAATTAGTAAACACGAAAATGATAATAGATATTATGCATTTACGGACACTTCTTTTTTTGCACAGCTAGCAAAAATAAATAATGATCCTGATGCAACTGACACAATAAAAAAGTTCGCAGACTTACTAAGCAAATTTTCCACTCCAAAACTAATATCAGAAGCAGAAAAAATCCTTTCCGACATTGATAAAAAACAGAAGGAAAAAGCAGAAGAAGCGTTTAGTAGTGTTTCCGCTTTAGCAGATGATTCCCTTCCTTTGTTCTACAACCAAAAAGTTACAGCCCATTTGAAAAAAGATAAGTTTGAGGATCGTCTTAAAAGATTTAGCGATAGCAAAAACCCCGCTTTATCTAATGAAAAGCTCACCAATTTTAGACTTGACCGCTTAATGGAGGGGCTTGCAGTAATTGATAGCGATGAAATCAGTTTACTTATAGACCATAAAATGTCGAGCCTAAGGCATATGAGTGATACCCAAACAACTTTTTATCGCGAGTACAAAATTTCCTAATAGTAGGCCCAATATATTTGATGGTTGGAAACCAATCAAGAGTTAAACCGCGAAAAAACATTGCTGCAATATGTAAGCTTTGGTATAATGGCGAAGCGAGTTTACAATATTTCACCAATTCTTTCAAGGTGGATCACCCTCTCGCCAAGGAGGCAAGGTACGATTTTGTCATACAAGGATAAAGCGGCAGCAAGTGTTTGTGTGTGTACAACGCTTTGTTGACAGCGCGTAGGAGAGATGGATTAATATCATCTCCCTACGCGTTTTTTATGTTCTAAATATTCCGCTGACTTTTTTATATAGCGAACGACTTTCGAAATAGTGATTGCGCGTCGGGCAAAATCGGCAAAAAAACGCCAAGTTCGCGTTTTTTGCAGCCCTCCTTCAATCACGTTTCTCAATGTCGTTCGCTATAGTTATTAAATTTCAATGGAAGCAATGGTCGGTTTAAAGGAGGAAATCAAATGGAGTTTGCAGGTACAAAAAAAATTGACGAGCTAGAGCGGGTTGTAATTCCAAGAGACGCAAGGCAAGCCCTGGGCTGGGTCGAATACACAGAAGTCGAAATTTTCATTTGCAAAGATGCAATAATTCTTGAAAGAAAAAGACCGAATCAAGCTAATATCTTTTATTGACTTGCTTCAAGTGATTTTGTAATAGGCATCATATTATAATTGGATGTATTTGCCAAATCAGTGTGTAATGTAGGCAGCTATAAATTGAACCCTTTTTCCATATGTCTAAACACAAAAACAGCGGTATTGATATAATTTATCAATACCGCCCACATCCTACCCTACAAGAAGCATCAAAACACCTCTTGACAACCTGCGTTAAGCCGTTCGGGTTTCTTTGCATTTGTATTAATCTCGGCATGAAAACGCCCTATATTTTCATGCCCCATATATCGAAAACGCTTCATGCAAACCTTCAAAAATAGCCTGCGCAACCCACATTTGATACTCTGCTGATGTCAAAGTAGCAAACTCCTGCGGGTTGCTCATAAAGCCCACTTCAATTAACACCGAAGGGATTTGCGAATATCTAAGAACTACAAAATCTCCCGTTCTTGAGCCTCTGCTATTGCGCCCAGTGTGATCTATTATCTGCCTTTGCATAATCCTGGCTAAATTTTGACTTGTTAATGAGCGTGAGGTATCAAATTCATTTGGTCGGTAGAATGTTTCAACACCGTTTACATCCGGAGTATGCCATGAATTATGATGAATAGTGACCATTATATTTCCACGCTCGTTGGCAAATTGAGCACGGTCGTAGTTGCTTACAGTGTAATCCCCGGTACGCGTGGTGTAGACTGTCATGTAGCCGCATTCTTCTATTAATTGAATTAGTTTTCTCGCGACTGCCAAGTTAAGATCCGCTGCCCGCACACCATCACGAACCGCGCCAGGTCGTCCTCCACCGTGCCCAGGGTCTACGATAACAACACGCGAACCGCTTGCTGGTGGTAATGTGGGTACAGGCGTAGGCGACGGTGTGGGTGTAGGTGTTTCTACTGGTGGATCGTCATCTGGGTCAGGTTCTATAACTGGAGGAGGTGTAGATACAGGAATCTCAGGCTCCATGGAAATTGGATTATCAATAAAAACAGTACGGTTTCTAAAATCCACTTCAAAGCCCAGATTTTCAGCCACAGCCCTAAGCGGAATCATTGTATTGCCGTTTATAATCTGCGCCGGAATAGGCATTTGCGATACATATCCATTTACATTAATATCCCGGCTGCCTATTGCAAGAGATATATGTGTTTCGCCATACGTAATATAAACAGTACGCGTGGTAGGCTGCCACTCTACCTCTGCTCCAAGCCCATCCTGAAAAACAGCCCGAGCCGGTACCAGTGTCCTGTTTTGTTGAATTATCGGGGGCATGGGCATACCGGTGATTTCCTGCCCATTGATTACAAGCCTGATAGGCGTAGCCGCTGTAGCGTACAAGGGAGTAATGATAATGACTGCCATACACATGATTGCAATAAGAATTGCACATATTTGTTTTATTCGCTTCATTATGTAATCTCCAATTCATTATTTTCTTTTGTTCAAGCCAAAGAGTATCACAATTTAAACAGTCTTACAACGCCGCACTCCGCAGTTCATCAATAGCCTCGGTATAGTCTTCCTGCCCAAACAAAGCCGACCCGACAACGAAGCCGGTCACTCCACAGAGTGCCGGTTTTTTTATATTGTTAGCAGAAATACCGCCATCCACACATAGTTCAAATCCAAATCTCTCGGCAAGACTACCAAGCTCTGTAAGCTTGCCCATAACCTCCGGCATAAAAGCCTGTCCACCAAAGCCAGGGTTTACAGTCATGGCAAGCACATGGTCGCAAAGAGGCAATAAATCCATAACATCCTCGACAGTTGTACCAGGGTTTACCGCAATACCGGAAGCAGCCCCAAGCGCGCGGATTTCCGCTAATATATCAGCGGTTTCGCCGCCCGCTTCCGGGTGTATATATATCACATCCGCTCCAAGCTCACGAAAAAGCCGAATATGCCGTGCTGGTTCTACAACCATCAAATGTACATCCATTGGGATATGACTATGCGCCTTCACTGTTTTCAGAATCTCAGACCCACAGCCAAAATTAGGCACAAAGCTCCCATCCATTACATCTATATGGAAATAATCCGCTCCTGCCTTGCAGACCTGCTTGATTTCCTCAGCTAAGTTGCCATGGTCTGCACACAATATACTTGGTCGGATATTTATCTTCCTACTCATGACATTTCCTCCAACATAGCCACCCGCTTCGCATGACGACCACCTTCAAATTCGGCTTTAAGCCAAGTTTCCACTATCATTTTGGCAAGTTCGATTCCAATGACTCTAGCCCCAAGGGCAATCGCGTTGGCATCATTATGGAGTCTGGAAAGCCGCGCAGTGTATGGCTCTGTGCAATTGACACAGCGCACCCCACGTACAGAATTCGCCGCAAGGGATATACCAAACCCGGTACCGCAAATAAGTATCGCCCTCTCAGCCTCACCGGCAGCCAGTCTTTCTCCGGCTATCCGTCCATAAACGGGATAATCGGCAGCTTCGCCTTCATTAGCACTGATATCAATAATTTCATGTCCCAGAGTCTTTGTATACTCTGCCAATTCTTTTTTCATCAGAATACCCGTATGATCACTTGCTAGGATTATTTTCATTTCGCCAGCTTCCTCTCCGTAACCAATAACGCATTAAGCTCATTCCCAATCAGCAAAATAACCGATATCAGGTTAAGCCATAAAATAAGTATAAACACACCTGCAATACTACCATAAATAGCGGGATATTGCGTGAAGTTGGTCATAAAAAATCCAAAAATTGCAGACGCTACTGCCCAGGCAACGACTGTTAATACCGCACCCGGCAGTACTTGCAATAATCTCAGCTTTTTAGGGGCAGCCAGCTTGAAAATAACCATTGTCACAAATGCCATAGTCACTAATGCACCAATTGTGCTTAGCGGCATAAAAAGAACTTCCATTTGTTCCGGTAAGAAGATATCCCAAATATACCGACCAAGCACCAAAAGCACCAGCATGACCAACAGCACTGACGCAAACAAGATCATCATCACAAGGCTGAGAGCCACTTGTTTTATCCCGCTATGCTGATTATCGGTATCAAAGGCTGTGCTGGAGTTGCGAATTATTGCCCTGAAACCATTGGCTGAGTTATAGACGCTAAAAAACAAAGCTGTAGACATAAGCCCGCCGCTGCGGGTTTGCTCAAGCCCCTGTACAAAATCCGCAACCAGCGGCCCTACATCTCCCGGGAGCACATAATATACAGGTGCTAGAAGCGCGTTTGCATCAAATTGAGTAAATCCAAACAAGGACATAAGAAAAATAATAAACGGGAAGAATGCAAGAAGTACCCTGTAAGTAAGCGCGGCAGCTCGCTCGGCAATCTTATCATCGTTGCATTTTCGTGCTAGATTAAGAAGGAAAATCACGCTTCTTTTCATGGAATCACCTTTTCACTAAAACCATTAAACCCGTCATCGCTAAGGCTCCTCGCAATGACGAGTGGAAGGCTTTCGCATTTCTTTAGTATAGTGTGTGTAACAATGGTATTATAATACTACAAAATCAACGGAGGCAAAGACATGAGTAAACAAATTGCGATAAATGTAATCGGCAGTGGTCAAACAATCGTCTCCAAGGGCATAAGCCTATTGGAAGTCAGCCATGCATATACAAAATCCCGCCCCATTCTTGTAGCCACTGTGGATAACGAGCTACAGGATTTATCTCGCAAGCTTCTTTTCGACTCAAATGTTCAATTTCTGGATATTAGTGACCCTAACGGCTATCGTACCTATCAGCGTAGCCTTACATTTTTGATGGTATATGCCGCAAAATCCGTGCTGGGGAAAAAAGCTCGAGTTGTCGTCACCCATTCAATTAATAAGAATTACTACTGCGAATTGCCTGACCATCCAGAACCCTCCGAAGAGCTGCTAGAAGAAATCGAGGAAATAATGCGAAAAGCCATAACTGCCGATATCCCCATAGAAAAACACACCTTACCAAAAGAAGTCGCATTGCGCCTTGCAGCCGAATTTGGCTTGGAAGATAAGGAAAAGCTACTAAAATATCGCCACAACCTAACGGTGAGCTTCTACAAGCTGGACTGGTTCTACAATTATTTTTACGGAGAAATGGCTCCGTCCACCGGCTGTCTTGACCAATTCAAGCTAATAAAACGCTCTCGTGGCTTTATGCTTCAATTCCCGGATGCAAATCTGGGCTACGAATTCGCAGAGCTACCCCAAAATACAAAAGTCTCCGAGGTCTTCGAAGAAGCCAACCAATGGGCACGAATCGTAGGAGCTGACACGGTAGGCTCCCTCAATGATAATCTATGTAAGTCAGGCAACGGAATGATAATCCGCATAGCCGAAGCCCTTCATGAGAAAAAAGTTGCATATCTGGCCGACCGTATTGTCAACGAACACCGGCGGATAGTTCTTATAGCGGGTCCCACCTCCTCGGGCAAAACCACCTTTGCCGCACGCTTGAGCACTCAGCTCCGCGCGGTAGGCGCAGTCCCCAGTGTAATCGGGCTGGATAACTACTACCATGACCGAGGCGACGGTCGCATTCCAAGGGATGAATTTGGCAATGAAGACTACGAAACCATAAAAGCCATTGACACCGCTCTGATAACAAAAAACCTGCAAGCCCTACTACAAGGTGAGCGGGTAGAAATCCCTAGCTTTAATTTCCTGACAGGCAAACGTGAATACAAAGACCGCTACATGCAGCTAGCTCCACAGGATGTGCTGATATTGGAAGGAATCCATGGGCTCAATGATGAAATCAGCCGAGGAGTCTCCGACGGCGACAAATTCAAAATCTTCATTTCGGCCCTGACCCAAATAAATATTGACGACCATAACCGCATCCCCACAACAGACACCCGCCTGGTACGCCGCATAGTCCGCGACTACCAATACCGAGGCACCACAGCGGCAGACACAATAGACCGCTGGCCTTCGGTACTAAGAGGCGAAGCAAAATACATCTACCCACACCAAGAAGCAGCTGATGCCTTCTTTAATTCCGCATTAGTCTACGAGATGTGTGTACTCAAACAATACGCCGAGCCACTCCTTTTCGACATTGCCCAAGACGCACCCCAGTACACCGAGGCGCGCCGGTTAATAAAATTCCTAAGCTCGTTTCTATGTATCCCCAGCGAGAATATTCCCGTTAATTCAATTTTACGGGAATTTGTTGGGGGGAGTTGTTATTCGCATTAAAAAGCACCGGGTTTTACTAAAGCATCAAAAAACCTGGTGCTTTTTTGCTTTACCAGACATATTTCTTTTGCTTTGTAGTTGTTAGGCGGTTACAAGATCGTAGTGTTTACCTATTAATTCCTTATAACCCTCAATAATATCAGATTCAGTTTTATATGTGTACTCATCATTGGCGTTTTTTAATGTAAAGTCCACCAGCCTCGTGAAATCGTCATGGGATATTATTTCGGCGATAAAAGCATCTTTAGATAGCTGAAACGCTAACTTAGCATTGGGTGTAATGATAGGGGAGCAAATCATGTAAACATTAGCTATTCGATAGGAGGATGGGTTGTGCCCATTATAGTGCCACTTGATTGATATCCCTTTATACCTCTCCGTTGCCGGCATTACACCTCTAATGCCATCGTTGCTCCATACGCGACCGTAAGACACCATGTCACGGATAAATGAATCGCTAGTCTCTTCATCTAGTTTTATCAACCCGGTTATTTTATTCGTTGTTGTTATTATATCAGCAGACATGTGACCATTATCAACGAAGATACATCTTATTTCCGCCACAGTATAGCCAATAAGTAATTTCTCAAAATCGTAGTCGGCTATAATCATGCCTTTGTCTTCGCCTTTGGTATAACTGTTGCACATATCTGTATAGTCGCTGTCATCCGGTCTTGCGCCATTTGTGTGGTGCTCAAATGGGGGCCGATGGATATAGGTATAGCAAGGGAAGCCCTTGATAATGCTCGAAATAGGGATGGACTTCATTTTATATTGTCCATTATCCTCCATTTCTAGAATTTTTACTGAACCCTTTATATCGTCAAACATATAGCTAAATGCATTTATGTCAAAGTTGCTTATATGCCTGGAACAAGAAAGTATAAACGCTAATGGGTTAAAATGGTCACGTGGTGAATTGCCAATAACAGAAGTACTAGTTGCATGAAAACTATAGGCATTATCAGTGATGTGCTTATACCCAGATTCTCCAATGCAACTAATGAATTCATTTTGTCTTTTTACGCAAAAAATCAAGGCATCGAGCAAATGCTCATCTAATCTTTTGGCATATTCTTTTGTTAAGGTTTTGCGGTCTAGCAATAGGCTCTGTTTTGTATCTTCGCCATATATATCTGCTCGAATGGAAGCATTGTACCATCGCGCTCGATATTCAACATCTATTCCCTTAAATGCGATTATATCATGCACACTGTGTTCTGCTACACTGGCGTTATATCTAAATAGAATGGCATTATCCTTGTGCCATGCGGTTACACATGTATTTTCCTTGTTTATAGAATACACATAGTTATCTTTTTCACACCTGTCGCCTTTATAAAATAACATAGCAACCTCTGACTTGGGCAAGTGAAGGATTGGCATATCTTCGCATCGGATAGCAACATCAAAAAACGTAGCTAAGCAGTTATTAGCAGCAACATCTAAAATCTTGTATGACAATCCACTGTTTGATGCATCTACAAAGTCAAAATTATTGCGTCTGTATTCATCTGCAAATCCACCAACTGAATATGAAAACGGATCATCTTTTATATGAATTGCGATTGTTGTGCCGCGTGTTGTTCTACTATCCTTTTCATCATCTAACGGTTGAATATATCCGTCTCCTTTTCCACGGGATCTTACCATGAAATCTATTGTTTCTCCTCCGGCTTTAGTCGAAATCTTAAAGCTATTTGCCACACGAAAAGCCGATTGTAGTCCCACACCAAACCCACCGGTAGGTTGTAGCCACACAGGCATCTGAGCAATTTCTCTTTTAGCTTGTTTTCTTACACTATAGCTTTCTCCTGTTTTGCATAGATACTTTAGTGTTTCGTATGAAATGCCTGTGCCATTGTCTTCGATTGTTACGTTTACATAGCTCATATCATCTTTTTTTATCGTGATGGTCGCACCATAATTACCGTAGACATTCGTGGGAATATCAAATGGGTATAACTTAGCCAATTCACTAACTGGTTTTAAGTTTTTATCCGTGTCAAGAAATATTTCGTCTCTATAAAATCCATCTCGTATATCCCGCCACATTTGTATTTTTATGGCATCCAATGAGTTTTGGATAAATTCACGGATAAAAATATATTCGTCCTTATATATATTTGAACCTTCGATTATTTCAAAAGCTTTCTCTTGACTAATATTTAATCGTAACTTTGCTAAGCCATGATTATCAGGCTTACCTTTTAAGAGTAGTGTTTTCTTTGTTAACTTTGGGGCATGACCAACAAACCCATCTGGAATAATATATGTCCAGTTAAGCGTCATAATCCTTATTTCATCCTCAAGACCTGTCAGCCATTTTTGTACCTCGCGATAGGTATCAACATTATTACAATCACATCTATACTCGATACATGTTGGGGACACAAGGAGGTGTCTTGTAGACTCATGCTTCATTTTGTGAATTTTGGAAATATTGGGTAATGGGCCATCAACTAACTCGAGGTATGTGCTAAATCGACCATTATCTATATCTAGCGTATCTCCGATTCTTACCAGCATTGCAACAAAACATGGGTGAGCATAATCCGTGTTAAATCCATTTGTTTTTCTATCAAGAGTTAGAATATAGTCAATATTAGTGCTATGAGAGAATGCTATTTCACCCAGTACATGTATTAATCTGTTTGGTATTAGACCATTATGACTCAGATCGGTTTTAAGTTTTTCCGGCATTTTAGTTATGTATCTATTTGACATGGAGGCGTGACGACCTCTAAAAAAGCAAGACAATATATATTTAATTCGGCGACCTGTCTCCAAGGGCCATGGTTTGCCTTTAGCATTTTCTGAAAATGGGTCGATTGCACCATCTTGTTGTATTTTCTCAAGATACTCAATGCTTTCCATTAGATCATTATCATGTGATTGTTTTACATCATCCCAAAAATCCTTGAAATCGTCACTTGCCCAAAGATTCACAATATCATCATATAATAAAATCATACCAATATCATGCAGATATGCCGCATGAAGTAAAAGCCATGTATCCGTTGGCGTAAGACTTTTAATACGCTCTGAACCAAGCATCATCTCAATGTTTGAAATAACCGTTTCCGAGTGGCTACTGTCATGTAAACTAAAGTGTGGATAACTGAGCGCGACAGTTTTTAGCATCTCATCACATATTTTTTTGTTTAAGTATAGTGTTGTGTAGAGGTTTTTGTATTCTTCGTTATTAGTGCATAAGTATTCTAGGTGTGCTTCAAGTTTATAGGCAGTTGGGCTGTGTATTGTCATTTGTATCCTCCTGTCGTTTTCTTGCCTAGTTCCAAGCTATCCCTCACAATCCTTACAAGGTGCTCGGGTTTTCTAAAGTCACCATCGGAAAAGACCGCAGTAGCCGCTACCAGTGCGCTTCTAACGTATGCAGCATTCTGCTCAAACAACTCGCGATTCAAAGTCAAGCCTTTACTTTCAGCAAATTGGCAAATAAATGTTACTGTAGTCCGTGTATTGCCTTCTCTAAAAGGGTGGATTTTCCACAATTCAGCAAAGAATGTTGATAGTTTATCTGCTTGTTGGTCAATTGCAAGCATTTCCCATTCCACACTATTTATTTGTTGTAGAATAGTATTTGCCTCTGCCGCTATATTCTGTGGTTTTGCATATTCGATAGACATATACCCTAAAATCGCTTCCTGTTTCTCTATAGGCACAGAACGGGGTTGTCCCGCCCACTCATAGACATCACCAAAGATATGAGCATGAAATTGGCATAAATGAACAAAATCAAAATTACCTCGTAAAGGGCTAGTCAATAGATTGTGGATGGCGTTACACGAAAACTCAATTTCCGCCTTATCGAGCAAATCCCCATCCTTTAATCCAAGTTTATTTTTTAAGACAGGGAAATCCTCATATAAATATGGGTCATGCATTAATAGAGTCCCCTATTACCTGGTACTTCTGTACGAGAACCCGGCGGATATCATCATTTGTAAGCTCACCGCGCTTTTCCTTTTCTACTAGCTCTAAAAAGTCATTGGAGGGTTTGATTCCTTCTACCTGGACAATGCCAATTGCATAATCCCATGCCCTTTCATTCACATCTTTTTTGCTAATAGTTTTTGTCATATGCTTGCTCCATTCTAAAATTTAAGTTTTATTCACTTTACCGTCCAATTATCCACATCTTTATTATAGCAGCAACCTCCCTAGCATAGTAAAAAGGAGTACTCAACCACGGCGTGGAGGCAGGATAATAAGTCACATCCATTCCCTGATACTGCGCAAACCGGCTTGAGCGGAATATATGAAAATCACTGGTGACTATCACTGCCCTGAAAGACTCGTCGAAGACTTGATCCAGCCAATAGCGGGAGTATGACATATTTGTATAAGTGGAATTGGCTGCGTTTTCTAGTATTATCTGGTCACTGGGTATGCCGTGGCGGATTAGATATCTTGCCATTACCTCAGCCTCAGAAATATCGTGACCATGCCCATAACCGCCGCTTACTATGATTATTGCGTTTGGGTTGTTTTGGTGATAATTGATGGCTGTATCCAGGCGGCTCTGGAGGGTGGGACGGGGCTCACCTTGGAGGATGCCCGCGCCTAGGACAATTACTACATCCTCGGTATAGTCAGCGGTTGTTCTCCGTCCGTATACGGCAATAAAAATTGAAAATCCTAGAAACGAAAATATAAGTACTGCGATGGTTATGGTTAGCCATCGCATTTTTGTTAGCCGTTCATAAAACCAACCATATAAACAAAGCATAGCGGTAATGCCTACAAGAAAAATGGCATTATTGCTGGTTGGGCCGCTTATGAATGCCGCGCGGACTCCGGCTATCGCTGTTATGATTCCGGCTAGGAATATTATTTTTCGCATGGTTATCCTCATATTTTTATGTGCTAAGATTTCGTCCCGCAAACAATACTAGCTGAAACAGGGTAAATATTACTATCACTATGACCATATATTTGTCAAAAAATGGAGGGTTTTTTGCAGGAATTTGCTCTTCATCGGTATCAGTGGAATCGATTGCTTCATTGATTTCAATTATATCTCCATGTTTACGCTGGTTGTAACGAAAAAATTCCCTAAACAGTAGAAATAGTACCGGGGCAAGTAAAAGCGCAAAACCGCCCACTAATATAGTTGCTTCGACTACCGGGCTTACAGCAGGGATTATCCTTTCGGCAGCCTGTACCTCTGCGTTTGCATTTGTGTTTGAAAATGCCCAGCGGCCTAATAATCCTTGAGCAGCGTTAACTACAAAATGAGATAAAATTCCTGCCCAAATGGAGCGGGTATAATGAACCATGTAAACAAAAATTATGCCCATCACAAAAGCATATAAAAACTGTTGTAAATTTAAGTGAATAATCGCAAAAAATAAGCCGTTTAAAATGGCGGCTTGTTTTAACCTGCGGTCACGCTGCTGAGTTTGCAGATAGCCTCTAAAGACCAGTTCCTCGCAGATGGCAGGGGTTACCGCCGATGCAAGAAGTATCAACCATAAAGGCTGCTCCAAGGAGGAGTAAATCATTTCTGATACATAATTGGTAAAAAATAAGGATGAAATGCCGGATAGAGTCATCATTGCCGGTTGGATCAGCAGGCTTATCGCAACAATCAAGATGATGTTTTTAGCCCCAAGCTTATGTGCAGGGATATTGGACGAAAATTTTTCTTCTTTCATTACCAGCCACACAAAAAGCGGCAATATAAAAATGAGCAATTGAACACCGATTATAAACCAGGGGGATGCGAAAATAGTACTACTGTCGATTATTTCAGCATTATTTAGCGCGCTTAACACACCAATGACTGTAAATTGTGCCAAAATAGCCCATATCATTATAAAGAGCATAAACAAACTATCGGTTCGTCTCTTTCTCATTATGCGGTCTCCTCCTCGTCAAACCCTTCGAACATTACAACTAGAGCCTTTGCCAGCTCGTAGTAGCGGTCAGAAACTGAAGTTATGGTTAGGTATAAATCACCTGTTGGAATTCCCAGTTCGTAAAGTAGCGGTGAACCATGGAGGCTTATGCCCATATTATCTGTTACAACCGTGCCGTCATGATCTGCAATATCAGGCACAAAAGTTATCAAAGGTGCTCTGAGGGCTAGATAGTCGTGTAGCTCTGGGTTTATTTCTTCCACATAGGTCAGTAGATCGTGTACCGGATTTATTATTCCCTCTTCGGCAAGCCCTACCAGATTGGCACCGGTTGTTAATATCCCATGTAAATCTCCCACATGCATTATTGCAAAGAATCGGGTAATTATGGCTTGATCCATTTGGGGCTCCCCGGTAAGCAAGTAGGAACGTACTGCTACATTGTAACGGTCTGGATTTTCTGTAATTACGGTGAGCCTTTCGCCTAGCTCCTCTAAGGGGTCTGTATGAATTATATTGCCCTGCCATGCTAAATATAAATAGTCCCGAGGGGGAGGATTTATTATCATTGTGTTGATTAAATAAACTATTGCAATAATGCCAAAAGCTATCGCGATAATTTGCAACTTATAATATTCCCATATATATTGACGTTTGTCTGTGAAGTTCATTGGTTTGAGCTTGGCCCATTCTGTTCTGAAAAAGTTGCGCATCGTGAAATCCTCCTAATTAAAACTACAACCCGTCAACTTAAAAGCGTTGAGCAGAATAAAGCAATCCAGAACCTGCGAAGATGCTGGATTGCTTCGTCACTACACTCTTCGCAATGACGCGTTTAAGTGTTTATCATCATGTGCTTGCGCCGAATGTTGAAAGTGCTCTTGGCAGTGCGTCCTTGGAATTTTTCCAGGGTTCGTTGGCGTTGCGGTGGTCGAATTTTTGTGTAAACCAATCTAGGTCTTCCGCCAGCTCTTTTAACATTGCAAGTTGCGGCTGCACGATTTCTTCCAGGAATTTCTCTCGTTTACTACGACCATATTTTTCGCGGGCTGTTTTTATCAGCCTTGTAAAATGGGGCAGACAGTAGCCTTTTTGTGCTTTGATTAGCTTAGCATTTTCTCCGCCATTTACCCACAGATGTAAAAAGGTGCCTATATACAGTGTGAAGTTATGCTCGACTCTATTGCATACATAACAGGCATTGACGGTTTTATCCAGATACGATCCCATTTTTGCTAGCGGCCCGGTGTTATCCTTTCCAAAGAAGGGGGATGGCAATCTATTTTTCACAATACCAGCAAGCTCCTTGTTAAGCTGCCGCATATGAGTCGTAAGCATAAGCGCTAAGCCAAGACGGTTTTGCTCAGCATACATAGATTTAAGATGATTATCGCAAAAGCCAATGCGGTTGGTTTCCATCCGTACATCGTCTTCCATATATGACGGCCCCATTACAAACTGGATTGCATGTTCCTCAATGCGGTTATACATTGCACAAAATGCACAATTGCCGGGCTCTCGCAGTGCCTCAACCACCGGAATGGTGTGAATATATTCTTTCACAGCGTTACCGCCTTTCATTTTAATGGGGCTCTGCCCCAAACCCTGCTCCGCTTCCTCACTACGTTGTGTGGTCGCGCTTGCACGACATTTCGACTAACGTCTCTCGAAATGATGATAATCTCGAGGGCTTGACCAGTGACCGCCCCAGACCCAGCCCCGCCTTGTAAAGGCATAGTATACCACCGACCCAGGGACAATCATACCCGGGCGTACATTGTCGCGATCTAGATATTCAGCCCCGGCAGCAGGCCAAATGGTCTCACCGCGGATATATGGATTTTGAATCGGGTTAATGTCAATAGCCATGCCAAAACCATGGCGGGATATAGTGTTTGTGCCTGCGATAGTACGGAAGTTAAATGCATGGGAATTATTGGCAGACATAGAATAGTAATCCAGCGCATCAAAGTAGTCGATTAGTCGAATGCTGTAGATTGGAAAGCCATCTTCGAATATTTCCTGGAAAATATCCAGAACCTCATCACCAATTTCATCAGCAACGATTAAATGCCCGATGGTTGGTTCGCCATCGAAGTTTATGTGGGTTACGGTGAGATATGTGAGAAAGGAATGGTCGAAAGGGGTGTTGTAGTGGAATGTAACCCCGTCAATTTGGGTTATTATGTGATCTGGAAGGGATTCCCGGTAAAAAATCGGCTCAAATTCTTGTTCTGGCTCGGGCTCTTCTTCGATTTCTGGTTCCTGAACAGGTTCTTCTGCGGTTTCTGACACAGGTTCGATTTCTGGCTCAGGCTCAACTTCTGGCTCGGGTTCAGGTTCTACATATACATATGGTGGTTCTGGCTCTGCAGGGGTCTGGCTTAAAAGCACAATTGCAGCAGTAAACGCGGCAATACCAATGACAGTTACTACCACGGACAATATTCTACGATTCATAATCCACCTCCAATCAATTATCACCGCTTGCATAAAACGAATAAATGGAAATAGTTGGCATGTATTGGATTTATATGGTAATATCCTTCCTGTTAATAATTGGAAGTCGTTTTCGGCTTAAACTAAGGAGGATTTATCATGCAACAAAGAAAGCACAAAAGAAAGCACAAAAGAAGAATCGGTTATCTGCTGGCACTGGCTATGTTCTTTGCGGCAATGCCCATTCCAGCCCAAGCAGCACATGAGCATGACCATAGGGGCAGCTTTTTAAGCCTTCAACTGGTATGCACAGAAGGCAATACAAACCTAGCAATTATCACAATGACCTGTGAATCTATGCTCTTCGCAACATCTACAAACATGACCGATTGGGAGCTTAAAAGCCCAGCGGCCGGATGGTATATCTACCATGAAGGCACTTATTACTGGTATGTAGACGGTCTGCACAGCACAACCGATTGGCGGGATAATTGGCAATTTCATGCCGCTCCGGAATACGAATGCTATGAATGGGATTATGCCATGTCCCATATCTATAAAGCCAATGAAAACATCCGTCAGGTTCCAAGCTTGGATATGCGCACATATGGAATCTCCCTGATCGAGCGCCTCCCCTATGAAATAGCCGGTGAAATCGTATGGGTGGGATTTATCACAAGAGGGGGAAACCGACGGCAGATAAATATTTTTGAAAACAGGCAGCACCTAAACCATATATGGGAGGGGGCTGCACCAATGATCGCGGGTATAGATGGGGTACGATGGGCAAGAGAGGCAATCGAATTTATAGTTGCTCGCGACTTAATGGATTTGCATATCTGTCAGGAAACAGGTCATCAAATTGCATTCAATCCCACAGATAGAGCCACTAGAGGCGAAGTGCTTGCCGCAGCGGTACGCGCACTGGGTCTAACTGCACCGGAGCTTCCCTATGGCGAAGAGCACATCCCCTTCGATGATGTACCGCTATGGGGGCGCGGTGAATATATAGATATCGCAAGGCGGCTGGGGCTGGTTTCAGGAATTGGCAATAATCTTTTTGCGCCTGATAGAACAATAACCCGCCAGGATATGATGACAATGCTATATAATATTTTGCTAGCAATGGGACGTATTCAGCCGGATTATACGCTAAGGACGCTTGCCCGTTTTAGTGACGCAACCGACATTGCAGATTACGCAAGGCTGCCGATAGCATCACTTGCTCGCGCTGGAATTATCGCTGGGGACGGGGTAAGGATTAATCCAAGAGGGTATTTGTCAAGGGTAGAAGCCGCCATGTTCGTTTGGAACTTATATAGAATAGGCGGATAAATCATTTGTGCAATCATACAAAGAAGCTGTCACATTAAGCATTTTTTATGAATAATTATGCACTCACCCCGTCATTGCGAGGAGCAAAGCGACGAAGCAATCCAGTAAACCAAGGCCCCTGGATTGCTTCGCTTTGCTCAACGCTTTTAAGTTGACGGTCGTTTGCATCAATATTCATGGTTTCTGCTTAGCGTGACAGTCCCATTTTTGCGTTGACTTTGATATAGTATTTTGTATCAAAGTCATCGGAAAAATGCCCGGTTAGACGTTAACTTTGATACAATTTTAGGAAGGGGCTGTCTCGCTTAGCATTTTTATGAATAATTATGCATTCGCCTCGTCATTGCGAGGAGCGAAGCGACGAAGCAATCCAACCTTTCGCAATATTTGGATTGCTTCGCTCGCAATGACGGTGGTTCGCATAAATATTCATGGTTTTTGCTTAACGAGACAGCCCCTTTTTACATTGTAGGAGTATGACTTTCACATAAACCTGTGCCCTAAAACGGTATGCTTGTTAAATATCTCTCTATCGTCTGCACCCTTTGTGCGGCACTTGAACACGAAACAAAAACCTTAACACGATTGTATGGATTTCGTGTGAGGGGTCTGGTTTCTGAAGAAAATGCTTATTTTCTGCAATAATTAAAACTGAAATTATTGCTTAACACGCGCTCTGCAAATCTATATATCGCGCTTAAAAACCAATGCAAATGACCCTCCAAATCCTCCAAGAGAAGCTACGGTGAATAATTCCCAGCCGTCGGAACTTAATTCGCTTGCAGCGGCATTGATTTTTTGGGTACAATCCGCATCAAATTTCTCCACGTTGAACTTTACTGTGCCGCCACTTGCCATGATTGTCAAAGTTTTGTACTCTGTTTTTGCCATGATGTCACCTCCTTTATTTAGTACATACTTTTAGTGCGTGTTACGGAATAATATTACACTCTCAGGTGTTATTGTGTCGACCTCCGCAAATATAAATT
>Ga0131853_10007929_pt1 | contig 19283 bp, 8 predicted proteins | sample TergutLab28metaG_FD_92764 | JGI IMG/M metagenome (GOLD analysis project Ga0131853, IMG submission 92764) | Labiotermes labralis P1 segment gut microbial communities from Petit-Saut dam, French Guiana - Lab288 P1 (version 2) (version 2) | ecosystem: Host-associated > Arthropoda: Insects >...
AAGTAGATATAAGCCTGCCACTCTCCAGCATATGTAGACTGTAGACTGTAGCAAACGAGAGAAAAGGAGAAATTTTACATGAATACAAACATAAATACGAATATGAATAGTGGTACATACAATTTCAGTTTTGTAGTGCATTTAATTATTGTGTATAAAACACGAATGCGGTTTTTGTTTCGAATAATAATAATAATAATAATAATAATAATTCTTAATTCACAGCAGTTCAGTTATTGCTCAAAAGTGTACGGCTCTGACTGACCAAACACTTCTTATTCACTGTTCTATCAAAGCGTTCTGACTATATGGCTTAATTAATTATTACTATTTTCTGCATTAGAATATATAGAGCAGAATGGAGATTAAGCAGTTTCCAGCTTCCATGCAATATTATTATTATTATTAATCCAATTCTGTTTATCTACGTGCTTAATAAACATCCTAATTGCTAATTAAAAAATCAGCACTACAACACAAATATAACATGCGCACGCACGCGCACACATACACACACAGAAGCAAATCATAACAAGAAAGTACAAAAATACATGCACTAATTATAATGGAGATGAAGACGAAGATGATGAAGATAATAATAATATCATTAATAAGATTTTTCCATGGCATAAAAGTCCCTGGTGGGCCAGGGCCTCATCATTATCGAGGCTTCACGATCACACACAGACACATCATACTCGGTAGGAGTCCTCTGGAGGAGTTACCAACCCGACGCAGAAACCTCTACTAGTGCTTCAGCCTGCATCCGGATACCACACCACCCCAGCCAAACCACAACGTAACACCAACACACATCGAACCAGAACAATACAACCCATGAAATAACTCAACGAGTAAGTCGCAAGCTCCTGAGGATGGATGTATTAACATCCGAAACATGTTGAACAGTAAATAATGAAATAATAAAGCAAATGACATCACGTTGGTCTCTCTTTATTCAACTATCACTGTGCCTTCAGCAGTTTATAGCCAAAGATATGAGTTTTATTTGTGTAATAATTTCACTGTGCCATAAGCAATTCGTACCCACACAATATCACATTTACCTGTTGCAGAATTATCACTGTGGTGTCTGGAATACCACAGTCTTGTTGTGGTTTGTACTCTGTGATTGTCGGTTGCGTTCAGCACAAAGCTTGTGTCCTCCACAGTCATCCAGAAAACGCGGTTTCCCCCATAACCATGGACATCTCTAACATAACCACAGAAAGCGAAATGGAACATAATTTTCTAACTATTTCACGGGCGTAATTAATTTGTATGCCTCTCACGACAAAGAGACTTCATCAAATGAGTAATTACAAAGAAACGTGTTTAATGACGTAATTAAATCGCGCACCTAGAATGACTAAGAGAACCCAACTGAAGCCACTAGGCGGTCCTGGACAAATGACAAGCATCTTTGGTCAATTTCATTTAAAATTACGTAGTATTTAATTTCGTAGTGATTATTGATACAAACTTCTCTGCGCAGATATGATATAAAAATAAAGAAGTACACATGAGAGTACAAAACTATATTACACACATCGTGTACCTCGCACACGATGTGCGTAATATACAGTAGGGTCTCTTTTACGACGGGGCTACGTTCTCTAATATTTGGTCGTAAATCGAATCATCGTAAAAGGAGTACTATTTAAATGGTTTAAATTGAGTTAGGTTCATGGGCCAAACAAATTAGTCAAATAATTTTATAATTTACAATATTTCTTTACATTATGACAAAAAATTTTAATTTAATAAATTAGGTATGTGGAAAATAACAAATATAATTGAAAAAATATTAATCAGATCACTTTTAATTTTGTTGAAGAAGGTCCAGGCCGTGCGTCAAAAGACGTAAAGAAAGAATGTAATGTCAACTGTTTTGATTTTTCTTCTTTTCTGTCTCTTTGATGGACGTCATGGATGGAAAAATCACAATCAACTTAAAAGAACTGCACTAAAATATAAAAAGAAGAAACACATGCACACTGGAAAAGAGCTAGAAGCTAGAGTTGAGATGTCACAGATTTTGATTTATTAAATCAACCAAACAGGCTCTGTCAGGAAAGACCACGTTTATTTCTTAATTTGTTCATCTGAGCTTCATTAAAAAGATACAAGTTGCGACCACTGCAATACTACTACAGGAGCAGTTCTGTCACTCCTTAAGCAAATAATAAATAGACGTTAGTCGCGCCCATTCGAATTTTATCGCCTGTAAGAAGTAATTCATTCTTCGGAGCAACGACTACAGTTTCATAACAGCTGTCATGTAAAAACGCAAACTGAGTTACAAGCTATTTTCAGATTGGGCATAGTTTGTTAAGTTTCTCCATATATCTCCTCTATGTATCGCTATTTCCAGGTAGTGACCACACATACCAATATCATATACAGACTGCTCTACTTCAGGCAGCGGATCTGAACACAGGCGTTTGCAAACATCAGGACCACGATTCGACCATCCAAAACCCAAACTGACTTTTATCCAAAGAATGTTTGAGAAGTTTAAGTACGTTTTTGTGGCTATTGTTACAGTAACAGCTGAGAGTTAACGAAGAATATTGTGTTGGATACAATAATAATAATAATAATGTTATCAGAGGTACTTGAATCACATGCAACTGCCTATTCCATGATCGAGTACAAATCATTCAGGAATACAGACCTAATTCCTGACAATCCAACTCCAGGAAATGAGTATCCCATAATAAGTGAGTCTTATTCACATGGCAACGAAATTCCTTTTTGTTATCTCGAAGTTTAGTTATCACAAAAACCCATCATTAATCCTTACCCCACTCAAAAACCCATCATCCCCATCCGCCTCCACACCACATTCAATCAATGAGCCCATCAGCTGCTAATGTTCAGGAATATGTAAATATACACATTTCTTTGAAAAACTGTGCAATAAATAAACTACATATTTTATATTATAGTTCTGTTACAATACCGTCAATTCCAAAAGAGGCGCCTTGCATTTAACTCCCAGTGTCAGATTTTAACATCTCCACATAATTACTTCCTTTAGAAAGTAAGAATTTGTTCGGCTAACGTCATATTTTAAATCAGAGGTTTGCTAGAGTTTCGTAATTGCGTACTGAACGAAAGCTTACCTCATTCAATTCGATTATAATAGACAAGCTTAAAGAGATTGAAAAAAAAGCTGTGGTTTAGTTACGACGTCAGCTATATAGACTTCAAACTGAAAGCCTTCTGGAAGCAATTTTTCGAACGGGATTGAAAAGTAGGTTGCTTTGGTTTCGTTTAGTTTGATGGCAGAAAAGGGAAGGGTATAGACTGTTAGACGGGAGAAAATGTAAGAGGGAGAAAGAGAAGTATAGAACTTGCTGGAAAATGTTTGTGTGCAACTGAAGGAAAGTTGAAGTCTAATTTCTTGGGTGGCACAATACCAAACGGCGAAGGAGGAGGTGGAAAATGACATATGTCAAAGTTGTGTGATGCCATGACGGCAGAATGTTAAAGTCAAAGTGAAATTTTTGGTAAATCTCAAAAGACTTCTCAGCACGTGTACAAGACTTTCATATAAAACATGCAAAGTAAAAGGAAGCACTTGGTACTGAAAACTACCTTATTTGGTCCTACCGATTTTCCATTTGTGTGTGTTTTCCTGCTCCTAGTCTGAATTGAACCAATCAACACCGCTTCCCTTGCATGTCTAACGACTTTATAGAACCGGAGGTCTGTAGGGGGTGCAAAAACGTTTGATGTTATTTTACACAGCTCAGCTTGAATCTGATAGAAATCATACACCATGACGTCACTTGTGACAGTATCCAATAAGAACAGGAACTTCTTGATACATTTCGTAATGATGAATATACCTATCTGCTTCACTATTTACTCTGCGCAAATATTTAAGAGATTTTATGCCTACATATGAAATTCATTCTGAAGAAGGCTTAATAAGCTACGTTATGTAACATTTTCAACCTTTAGACGCCTAACGTCAACTATAGTTGACGTACCGCACCGCTAACCTCCAAAGTTGCATTTTATATATTTATTCAACAAATATAGGTACCGAATATTTTAAACATGGCGTGTATTCTCCATTTCTTTTTCTCTTCAAAATGCAGTTTGTTTCATAATTCTAATGTATTTGGTTCCTGTATTATTCACATTTTATATACAGGGTGTACTAAAATTGAAAAAACAATTCCAGCGCCAAAAGGTTAAATAGTGGGTGCCGAATTTCTAATTGACAAAGTTTACAGTCCGCATTAATAACATGCGCACATTTTACTTAACACTATCACAAGTACCTTCAAAATTGGAACGGCTAAATTTGACATTTATCATCTAAAGGTAGAGTTTCGACTTCTAATCTCTCCACTAATCCAATCCTACATATTGAATTAGATATTTCAATAAAATAGAGTTTCGATAAATATGCACGCTATGAACAATGGAATTTATCTACAACGGTAGATGCTGAAATGCCGACAAAAATATAGGTACATCTCACTGTTGTATACTTCTGCCATCTTGAGGGCTATTTTTAACTATTAAAAATCGGTGCTACACAAAGACAGAAAAATGAAAAATAAAAGTGCTTATAACTTATGTAGATGAAGGATGCGCATCTGTACGACATTATAACCTCAAATTTCGTTTTGCTTTCCAACATTACACTCATTTACATCAAACGTATTCTCTACACAGCCTAAAACCGCGACATAATCAGAAAAGAGGAAAATGACAAACTCGATTTTGAAATCAATTTAGGCTTGAAAGGGAAGCAGTAACAGCAAGTGGTAGAGAGTGGAATAATGAAGAGTCTCACTACAGTGGAAATCAGGTCAAGAATGATCAGGACGACGAGAAATATAGCACGTGCGGGAGGTTGGAAAATATATAAAAATTCGGAAAATTTCTGGAACAGTACAGTTTTCGTCCCCATCCAAAGACGGACTCTACTCTACTGAAAATAGCATGGCTTTAAAGATAACGGAAGAGTTGAATAAAGATAGCCCAACTTGATGTCACTTGCTTTATTTCATTATTTAATGCTCAACACGTTTCGAATGTTAGTACATCCATCCTCAGGAGCTTGCGACTTATTTGTTGAGTTATTTCATGGGTTGTATTGATCTAGTGTGGTATCTTTAGGCAGGCTGAAGCACACACCACCCCAGCCAAACCACAATGTAACAACAACACACATCGAACCAGAGCAATACAACCCATGAAATAACTCAACAAATAAGTCGCAAGCCCCTGAGGATGGACGTACTAACATTCGAAACATGTTGAGCATTAAATAATGAAATAAAGCAAGTGACATCAAGTTTGTCTGTCTTTATTCAACTATCAAGATGATGCACGGTCCAATAAACATAAGAAAACGGAATAGGTTTTCAAACTGGTTCCCTAATTCGACTACCGCTTAATTTCTTTAAACCATAGCAATAAATAATCACTGGCCACTGACTGTACATTGACGAGAATCATTGTCGTAAATCTGTTACTAATTCCGAATAATTTTTTATCCGATTGCTCTGTTTACAAAACAACAGCTACACAACATGAAATGGTCGACACTTGCTTACGAAGATCAATAAAGGCTCACCATCAAAACAGCTCAGAGCTCTGTGTAGGTTTTATAGTAAATAACCCACTTATACACCGTTGTCCACTGATATATAGCCCCACTAAATTAAAATGTCAGGAGGCATTAATTTCAAAATAATACATAACAGATGACAACGCATAACTTTTTAAACAAAAACACGGTAAAATTTGGACATCAAAAGTCGAGTTCCCTATGAAAAGACAATCAATGGCTACTTTATGTACGCGAAACATGATTGGTTCATTATACAAAACGTCTATAATATTTCCGTAACAAAGCAATGCGATACACAGTACGTATCGGGGCAGTACATAGGTAGCTGAGCAAACTGCCAGAGGGGTGGGAGATGCGATTACTCTGGACTGTATTGTTTGCACATTCACGCCCGCTAACTAGTGCTTTGTGCACTGCACAGTGTTTCTTTGTGGCATGTGACAGGTCGGAGGTTACAGTATCACAGTGTGATGACTGATGACCAATGTGGCCGCAACATCCGCTCAGCCTGAGGGCAAAACAGCCCCCCCCCCCCACCAACATGGCTATGATATTGTACACAGTCAACCAGACAACAGAGCAACTGCTACCAGGGAGCCAGGATCTACTCGTATGTCTTGTATTTATTAAATGTTCTTTTGTCTAAAATATATGACAGTATTGCTTTTTCAATTATTGTAGAGGACAAACAAACAAATGAAATGTCGAAAAAGATCAGAAAATTTGTTGTATTTATGTTATTTATTCACCATTATTTCCAACAATTATTCTTTAACGTCCTGATGTCCTGCAGGGTTCTAACACGCCGTGAAAATAAGTGATCAGATAAACTGTGCAAAGCCTAAAGCTAAGTTAACTTACCACAGGCTTTAATACTAAGAAATTCTGCATTTTCCCCACACAGCGTACTTAGGTGCTTCGAATAATTCGCAAAATAAATGCCCATTGTTTCCCTTAAAAACACAAGCCAGTTGGTCCTTCTAACGGACAAGGAAGTGTTTCCTCGGTGAGGTAGAATTGAATTTCTATATAAAATTTAGTTTGGTGCCAGACTTCAAAGATTTAATGAAGAATATTCATCTTGGTAGTTTAACACGCAACAATTTTTATTGGGTTTCTGGAGATAAAAATGATCAGAGACTGACAAATTCTTTACCGCAACATGTAAGCACAAAGCAACTACAAACACTTCCGTTAGTAAGCCTGGTGAGGAAAGTCCCAGTCGTATTTATGTGACACAAATTTTACCTTCTGCTAAAACGAAATAAAGAAGTTTAACCAACTACCCTATGAATACCTATAAGTACATAAAAGATTCTTTAAGTAAAATTTTGAACAATGGAACATGATGGACAGAGTATTTAGAAAAAGGGCAATCTCCCGATAAGCGCCTAATACCTCAGCCTTGAAATTAGAATTCAATGAACACGAAAGAATAAACTCTGTAACATATGGGTCTCCACCTCGTGGCCCGCCAGCTTGTATTATGCGGCCCGAGGCCATATTTGTAAATTGTGAATGCACCACAAAAATTACAAAATAATTTAGGCAGTTAAGCATATCACTTACTGTTATTTTTCCACACGGGGCCCGCGAACCAGTCTTGCAATAACCGGTGTGACTCTTTGCCATGAAAAGGTTGGAGACAGTCATCCACACAGAATAACAAGTACCAAGTGTCGCATAACACAGTTGTTTCTCCTGATGATGGGCACATAGTCGCCTGAAACATGTAGAGATTAATACATGTACTAAGAATAAATATACTAAGAATATATTGTGCACCAAATTGGCTTTATTTACAAGAATATACAGGGATGCACGGCCAAAAAAACATTAAAAAATCGCAAATACTCCTAAGATAAAATAAGTTTCAGTATAATCCCCTGAATGCTAGATTATATCCAATCCTGTACACATTTGCACGCCGCATATAAACGCTTCAGAAGACAAGCAGCTACGTCCGATGTGATATTCTTGTTGTAGCTGCTCAAAAGCACGACTTTCACAGAGAAAATAAAAACGAAATTACCGAGACCCTCTCATTTTACCTTATACATTCATGGCTATATGAAGATATTTCCCCACGTTTTGCATGTCATTATGGAAAAATCTATTTGTATATTAATAAACGATATAGAGCAATGAGGAGTCTCCATCAAACGTCATAAAGTGAAGAGATACTTGGCCATCAACATTTAAATGACCTATCAAAAATTAAAAGTCTGTCACATTTTATTTTTTCTGAAATATTTCGAAAAGCAATCTGTATTCCATTATTCTCAATGAGCTGCGTCGCATCGCCAGCCAGTCACTGTCACCATCTGTGCCTTTCTGCAAGCATCTCGACTGCTCTGCTTTGCAATGTCAACTCCATTCTGCTGGACAGCATGCTTCAAACTATGCAATTCATATGTGAAATCAAGTGTTAATGGGCACTGTCAAGAGCCGATTGGTTTAAAGCTTTCTTCTTTCATTCTGGATCACAAAAGAGTGTCCCATTTAGCTTTCCACATAGTAAATAGAATAACGTATTCACCTCATCGAGTAAAGTGAACTTGTCCAATTTCGTGATAAATATTTCCTATTATGAAGCTCTAAATTCGTCACAAACTTAAGTGCGCGTGCTTGCGTGTGTGTGTGTGTGCTTGTGTGTGCTTGTGTGTGTGTGTGTGCTTGTGTGTGTGTGTGTGTGGTGTGTTCTTGTGTGTGTGTGGTGTGTTCTTGTGTGTGTGTGGTGTGTGCTTGTGTGTGGTGTGTGTGTGTGTGTGTGTGCTTGTGTGTGTGTGCTTGTGTGTGTGGTGTGTGTATGGTGTGTTTGTGTGTGGTGTGTGTGTGCTTTTGTGTGTGTGTGTGCTTGTGTGTGTGTGGTGTGTTTTTGTGTGTGTGGTGCGTGTGTGGTTTTTGTGTGCTTGTGTGTGGTGTGTGTGTGTGTGTGGTGTGCGTGTGCTTGTGAGTATGGTGTGTGTTTGTGTGGTGTGTGTGTGCTTGTGTGTGCGGTGTGTGTGTGTGGTGTGTGTGCTTGTGTGTGTGCTTGTGTGTGGTGTGTGTGTGTGTGTGCTTGTTTGTGTGGTGTGTGTTTGTGTGTGTGTGAGTGAGTGATTGAGTGCCTCCCACAAGTTTCACTGTAAAGCCATCTACGGAGAAAGTAAACCTGACTATGGAACACACACCGAATTCCGCTCGAAATTTAGAATGTCATGCAACTGCGTAGGTTCACCGTCCATATGGAATTAACTTAAAGTTGTGTCAATAATTCGGATTCAAACACACATCGAACAATGCAGAATGTACGCATATGAGTTTTGACATGGGCTAGATAGTCGCCTCTCGCCGCGGACGCCTGGGCTCAGTCCCCAGCCAAAGCGTGTGGAATTTGTGGTGAACAAAGTGGCACTGACAGAGGTTCCACTCACAGCACTATCAGTATCACGATTCTAACACTGATCCTCACTCATTTTTAAATCATCTAACGCCGACGCAACTGCTAGCGTCCAATATAGTCTGTCACATGGCTCTCTTATTTTCCAGCGTGTATATTATGAGATGGTACTCAGCGACACGCGAGTTCAGGTTTAGTCAGATGCATGAATGTAAAACAGAAGATAATATTAAACTGGATATTAAATAAATAGGATGTTTGTGTGCTTGACCTTTTAGATTCGTCTGGCACAGGATAACATTCTGGGATTGGTTGTTGTGAACACGGATGAATATGAATGTTAATCTTCTGGAGAGGAACTCCGTCTCATGGAATTGTTTAGCCTTTTGAAACATGATACATAAATTTGGCTGCCATCGTGATTTATAGTGTGTCTTTATTACGATTATTATTGAACGACGCTGGCAATCGCTAAGATTACATAGCGTCGTTGACTGATGCTGGTGGGATGACTGGAGAACACCGAAGCACTCGGAGAAAAACCTACCCAAGTGCCACTTTGTCCACCACAAACTCGCACGGCCTGGCCTGTGATTGAACCCAAGTCTCCGCGACGACAGCCCGGCGACTGACGTCCGACGACTTGGCACGGCTCACTTTCGTGCATATTTCTTTGGATTCCAGTACCAATCACCTTGCTAGTCTAGGAAGTGTAAAATGTTCCTCACACTATAAACAGCCTAGACTGTCAGATGGGAATGCAGGCGCCCACAGTTACCGAGGTGTGAGCATGCGACGTACATCTCCGGGCAAACTACAACTCCTTGTTCATCCTTCACTTTTAAGAGCGTGTGGGAGGGGATGATTCAAACTGCGTACCAGTGCACGTGTCAGACCGCACACATGCAGAAACAATAGTTCTTTGTGAGACGTAAACACAAAACTTTCAACAACGAACAACGCTCAGCATTGACTTTGATGAGCACATGTCATCCGGTGATATTCGCATTTGTTAGAGACAATTGCGAATACTTAAATAACCCCTACCGCCATCCGAACTCTTTTACGCTTGTTTATAAAAGAACACATTTCACTCGTAACTTTACTTTGAAGGAAGTTTAAATTACGAGATGTTAAAGTGTTTAATTATATCACCCGTGGCACTGATGCAAGCTTTCAGTAAAACGAGGCAAGTGTAAATAAATTAAACAACATCAGCAATCATTGATGGAATAGTGCGTTTTATATTTTCCATAAATTATTGCGTTACGGAACACTGTTGGTGATGCGCAGTCCTTTTACAGAGACATGACTGTAAACACATCCGATGAACCATAAACACAGACTATGGAACAAGGCACATGTGTATCGTACCCAGCAAAGACACGCAGTTTCCTCTAACCTTCCACTGTGACGTTCTGCTGAAAGGATTGGACGTCACGCCGAAACAGCAAACTGTCTGAAACGCATATATTTTCTTTCAAAGTGACAGTGATCGAATCGATTCGTCGACTGGAATATGTAACATTAAGATTCGATCTGGGGTTGTTTTCATCCAATATGAGGTTCCAGTCTTGCTTGGTTAACTCGATCTGTTGTCACTCGTAATTTTCCTTAATTGAAGCCAAAAAAAAAGTTCTTCCAGTTCTAATACATTCTTACAACTGGCAATTCATTATCGCAATTCTACAACTACAACTATTTGTTTAAACAGAATTTTGAAAACATTTTACCTTTTTTTACCGTGAAAAGCGAATGTAACTGAAGCATTTAACTGAATTGTCATGTATATCCAACAGTGAGAAATAAACGCAGAAGAAACAAAGAAATGCTTCACTTAAGGCAACACATTTTACTTACACACGTAACGTGTAAATAAATACAGAATATTTCATTTAGTAGGCAGAAGCATTATCAATCCATTAACTAGCAATGTTTATGGAACCGCTATATAAAATAATGTGACTGATATATCAAGAATAAAAGATCTTTTCTTTTTCCTTTCAATTCGTTGTTCAAGGATTTTAACAAAAGTGTTAATGTTGAACAATACGAAAGAAACAACCCTAGTGAAGTTAACACGCAAACATGTGGACGGTTATTGTATTCACACTTGCAGACAGACACAGTGGGTTCACAGATACACAAGCACTGAAGTGATTGTTTTGGGGGACTACATCCTAAGTAGAAGGAGAAATATCTGTCAAGATTTCGGAGGAGAGTGAAGTGTTTGCTTCCGAATCCACCATCACAAACATCCGCTAGGCAGTCGGGACTCGAATTAGCTCCCAACATGCCATGCCAAAATATAGAAGTTGTGGTGTTATTCCACAGCGATCAGACAGTAAGAAAAAAGTGATATTTTTTTTCCTGCTTATCAAATCACTGTAAATTCATTACAGTTCAAGACATGCGTTTTAAAAGCAGACGTATAAGTGGTGTGGAACTGTGGCTTTCATTTCAAATTCTGTTCAGATTTACCCAGTATGTATATGTAGATACCGCTAATATACCGCGGGAAATTGTTTCTCTATTAAAAACTAGGCCTGCAGTTCTCGATATTGCCACACCTTACAACGCATAAGAATAAACCATTAAGTGTAATTAGTATTCTTTGGGGCACGCGGTGGCGCAGTTGGTTGAGACACTGCAAGGCAGAAGATCGCGGGTTCGATTCCCAATGAGGTAATTTGGATTTTTTATTGACTTAACCCTTCTGGCCGTGGCCGCGCGGTCTAAGACGTGGGTCTGCGGCCGCTCGCTTGCTGGGATTGTGGGCTCGAAACCCGCCGGGGACATGGATGTTTTGTCTCTAGTGATTGTTGCGTGTCGTCAGGTCGAGGTCTCTGCGTCGGCCTGATCACTCGTCCAGAGGAGTCCTACCGAATGTGGTGTGTCCAATGAGTGTGGTCGCGAAGACCAGTAAGGGGGGGCCTTGGTCCGGAATCGGGTCGAAGAACCACAAGAAACAAAAAAAATCCTTCCGGTCGCGCTGTGGCCCTGGGGTTGACTCAACCTCTAACAGAAATGAGTACCAGGAATATTATCTGGGGAGGGGGGGGGGGATAAGGCGGCGGCGGTGCTTAGGGCTGACAACCTTGCCACTTTCATGTGCCCTCAGGGCCTGTTCAGATCTGTATAGGGATTTCTTTACCTTTACTTTTTCTTTTATTTACGAAACATTAAATTATCCAAATTTTCCGTAACTAGCTCAGTGGAACAGATCCGTCTTGTAAATTTAATAATCATATAGTTGGTCAGTTAATTCTCTACCTCTTACGAAAACAGCTGGCTCATTACCATTATTACAAGAACCCGCCAATGGACTTTAGTCTTGAGCTTGATAAATCCAGTCCACGAACTTCATAACGTATGTCTTTACGACCTATTTTGATAATTTACTGCCTTGTAGCTTGCCTTAGTATTCCAGTTGCTTCCCAAGAAAGATGGTGGGTCTGGAACATAGAGTGCACTAATAAGGATAGTAATTTCCCAATTTAGATGGTGAGTTTGGAATGCCGATTGCACTTTTCTCAGCGTTCACAGAAAGACATTGTCTTGGAACTCTTACGAATTGCATGGCACATCGACAGGAGCACACGATGATGAATAAATAACGCGTAGAATTAATAACTGATGAAGGAAATGTAACAATTGGTTTTTCCGGGGTTACATACTACATGCTACACATAAAGCAAATATACTTCCTGAGAAATGCCGAAGTCTGGAAGCTCGTAATTTGACAGTTTATGTCCCAAATATCCCAGTAACATAGCAGTCTGTGAAGACCCGAAGGACAAACATACCGGTGACAAGTAACACTGACTGAATCTCCTCGAAAGGGTCTAGTAACGCCTTTTCTATGACGAGAATTAAGACATTAGATTCCACGTTTTAGTGCATTAATGTGGAGATTTCCAGACCTTAAAAGTCATGAGATAATTATGCGTAATACAGGATTTACAGTACATTGGTGGTTTAACTATATACTGAAGTTACATCATCCGACCTGGAGTTTTGGTAATATTTTATATTTATATATAATTTTCTCAAGACGTCAATTACCTTCCTACTCCATACAAGTCGACATTCATCCACTGTGTGACACTCATCTTTTACTACAGAAGCTGCTACATCGTTAAGTACCACAATTATGTAACGTATGTCACTCCCAAGCCGTCTGTTCACAATATATTATTCGAGTAACATACTGTATATACACATATTTCCCATCTTCCTTATAAGCACTTCATGTCCTTGCCCTTTCATTCTTCTAAATTTGATCACATTAAAATATCAGGTAAGATCCATCAAACCTTACCTTCCAGCGTTTAGTATGTTCTAATAATATCTGGTAAAAGTATAACATAAAAAGAAATTCATAGAAGTCTGGTTATATTAAAATGCGGGTATCAAAAACAGCGGCAAGATTTTCACTGATTTTTCAAATCTTTAAAATAAGGTAAAAAGGTACAGCAATCCCATTACAGGCCTGGACAGGCCCTGAGGGTTCCAAGAGGTTGAGGTTCCCAGATTTCAAGACAATCGGCACATGTAAGTGGTAAGGTGGTCAGCCCTACGCACCGGCCGCCTTTACCCCCAGAAAATATTCCGGGTACTCATTTCTGTTAGAGGCTGAGTCAACCCAAGGGCCGTAGTGCGGCCGGAAGGATTATGTGAAGAAAAAATGCGAATTACACAATCGGGAATCGAACCCACGACCTCCCGGCTTGTAGCGCAGTGCCTCAACCAACTGCGCCACCAGCAGCGTGCTCACTTTAAAACAATGTAAATCCTAAAATACATTATATTTAATTATCATATTAATTATAACAAAATAATATTAATAATCAATAGTAATTTTAGTTCCGTAATCACCTACTATAAAATAACGTTTCCTTTGAAGATAAGAATTTTACTTTCAAGAAACTTTTGAGGTCCCAGAGGAGTTGTTGATTTTCAAATGGTCCTTGTGCAAACAAAAAAAAAAGTCTTTTCTTATCTATAAGCCCGTCGATAGCATTTCACGTTCTGGTGACTTAATGTAGTCAAAAAAGTCGCTATAGTGAATAGACTAGCGGCTGGAAGACCAAACACTCGCGGTTTTATCTCCGGCAGCGAAACGTTGCTCTCGTTCCTTCTAGAGCAGCCGGTCTTATATCTCGCCAAAGGATACACACTGTAGGAAAAGGTAATCATATAATAGTTAGCCAAACATTAAACAAAACACAGTGCACACCAACACTGCCGTCAGTTATAAAATGACCAGAACGAAAACTACGAAGCAGAACACAAGGATGTCGGAAGAAGAAGTGCCTGATATATTTCACATACCTTAGGAATGCAGTCTTCTGTCTACCAGTCGTCTATTTATTCATTTCTTCATTCATTCCTCCATTCATTCCTTCATTAAGTAAGTAAGTCAGTCAGTCAGTCATTCTTATAATAAAACCAACTAGATGCATTAATTTCTCAAATTTATTTTTGGGATATAAATCTACTTGTTTCGGACAGTTCCTCTGTCCATCATCAGGCGTTTTTCACTGTACACACACAATGGTATATGTCATACAGGTTTGCTGACAGCTAGCGAGCAGGATTAGGACGGAACCGTCCTGATCCTGCTCGCAAGATGTCAGCAAACCTGTACAACATATACCATTGATGTGTGTACAGTGAAAAACTCCTGATGATGGATACAGGAGCTGTCCGAAACATGTAGAGTTCTATTCCAAAAATAAATTAGAGAAATTAGTGCATCTAGTTGGTTTTATTATAAGAATTTATCATGATGCACGGTCACCTGAACGTTAAATAAGTCAGTCAGTCAGCAATTCAATAAGTCAGGCAAGCTACTTCTCTTTTAAGTCGCGTGATCTAAACAATCTCTGATATTTTGTCGTCATTGCGGTACCCATACGGAATGACATGGACGGATGACATAATTAATAAATCTGAATGTCACTCAGGCATAAAATTTCACCGATTAAAATAATCCGACAACGACATAAATATATTATGATTATCTGTCAATTTTCGAAAAGCTTTGAAATAATCATTTTATCTGCTCACCTGCACAAAATTTGTTTCGTTAGTAAAATATTCTGCAAAAAGAGCAGAATCAATTTACGTTTTTTGTCGCTTATTAGCCTAGAGCTATTACAATCAATGTTGTTTAATTAAAATTTATCAAGAGAGCCTCAGGAAAAGGTAGTTTTATTTCAGATACATGTATAGTCACTTCGAAACAAACATACGTTTCTTGTATTGTCGGTGGCTATACCTCACTTGCCAAAAGTTGCTACAAACTGGAAAAAGATAGTACATTGTTGCTGACTGGAAGTGCACGAAGGGGCCCAGTCGGACACTCATGACACTAAACAGATATCCTTTTTTATATATCAATAATTTTATACGCACTGTTTTTTTTACGCGGGATTTAGCGCCGTCGAGCGGACGACATCTTTTTGCATGGCGATCGACTGCTGTGCCAGCTCTTCAGTGATCACTTCGGCCTCAAAAAATCCCTCTATTTGGCCTACGATAATAACAGTATTATTGCAACGACCGCCACCTAGCGCTCCCTTACGAATACTGTCATCACATGGGGCGTCATAGTTCCCAAATGAGGGTCAGTGCTCCCACTTTCAAATCTCTACATTATTCATTTCATATTATTAATTCATAGTCATGTGGTGTCACATGTCATTTATATTACTTAACCAATCAGATCAAATTAAGCATAAGTCTACTAACTAAGATAAACGCGTGGATACGGATCGCTTTTTTTTTATAACTAATAAGATCTTCTAGCAATTATCAGTTTTAGAAAATGAAAGGAAATATGATACTCGGAATAATTCCCATTACACAACATTCATATAACGACAGATATATTTCACGTAAAGGGTAATTTTCAGTTTTATTATTACAATATACCTATATAACTACGTGGAGAAAGGTCCATCCTAGGAATAAAACGTACGTTCGGCTTGTGAGTCATGAAATACCCCAAATGTTGTAGAACCCGAAGGTTCACACAAGAAGGCAAAAATTCTGCAACTAAGATACAGTAAACAAATTAAAGTATCAATTTAAAAATAAACCATAAGAATTACATAATGAATTACTATTCACGTACTGAATGATTTCACGTTACGTAAAGCTAACAGATTGTTATTTTAATATTATGAATATATTGCGTCAAAATTAATTTTAAAAGGGAAGAAATAGAATAAGAAGATCGACAAAAATTCTCAGCCTGCTACATTCGGCTACTTTAACCTTATAGGCTAATGGTGAATATAATAACCACTAATTGTACCATTCAGCAACTCTGCTTTTTGCAACCTAGCGCATTCTGATATGTATACACGAGTGTTTTCTCTTCTTACGATCCCCACAACAAACATCTAATATTTGGATCCACAACACAAATTGACTGATCTGTATAGTGGGTGTGGCCTGTGTTCTCTGTGAGGCAAAGGCTGAATTTTTTACGCAATTTAGACGGAAAGTTGTGTAAAAATTTATACCTATATATTAATATATATGTATATATATAAATAAATAAATAAAAAGGAACTGAACATGTAGGGACTGCCGTGGAAGTCACACTGCTGGAGCGAAGTCAGTATCAATCCGGAATGTTGCTACCGGACAAAGCGATCAAGGGTTTTGTGGGGTTTTGCTCGGTCCTAAAGCAAATACTGAGTTGGTACCCATCTGCAACATTGCACTACGTACTTGTCATGTAGCTCATCCTACATTACTTTCAAAATTTTTTCACTAACGCAGTCCTTCCTCTATGCCAAAATGAATTCCACAAAATTCAAAATTCAGACCAAATGCTCAACTTACTTCCTATACTGCATACCCAGACAACCAAATTCCAATCACCTTACTTTATTTACTTCCCAGACCTCTACAAGGCTTCCAACCCACCTTTACCAGGACGGGCGGGTAAACCTGTGAACCCATCCATTACAAATTTCTTTACGTACTTTGTAATAATTACAGTACCCCACACTACATCTATCTGCTTCTGTCTCTTCAGTTTTTAGTCTAATTTGCCTTCAAAGGGTTAATCACAAAATTAAATCTTATTTTTCGAGGCTTCCTGTTAGTGACAGGAAAACAGATCGGAACTGAATAATACCAGGTTTACGAAAAAGTATCAGGCCGGAGCCAGGCAAGCCCTACCAACGAATGTAAATACAACTATGTCAGTTTTCACCGAAAGCGAGAGTACAGGATCAGCTCGTTTTGCGTTGAATTTCGGTATTTGGAGGCGGCAGCATCAGAAGCAGCCGAGTTCAGATCCTGATATAGATCAGAGGAAATGGCTGGTGGCGGCTTCTCTGGCCCGGGGTCACTAATAAAATGCCAATACTCACTCGAGACAAAGGGAACGGATGGGAGGTGACAATGTAATTATTCTCTGATCATGCACAGCTGGCTGGTCACAACTGTACAGGGATTCCAGCTTTTATCAGCTTCCCACTAATCTGCTATTGGTTGCAATAAACCTAAAAATACGGCTGTGTAATGCAATGATATACAAGAGTACCAATGGAAGGGACTTCTTACGCAATTTATCTACGGTACATCTTGAGGTCTGATCGCCCAAGTTCTGTATTATTACGTGAACAAAATCCATAAAAGTCGTACTGATTTTATAGTTTACCTTTTCACCCAAACTGTCGCAAAGCTAATCAAGCATATGGGGTAATCAGGTCACAGGAAAAAAGGGATATTCGCACAAAACAATTAGCGAGAAAACCTGAAGAGATGACCTATGCCTAAGTCGGGGAATAATATTAAAATAAATTGAAAGAAGTAAGGTAGGAGGATGTAAAACGGATTCCCCTAGCTCAGAATACGGAAGAGTGGCAAGCTATTGCAAACAAGGTAATGAGATTAAGGGATCCAAGATGTGTATATAATTTATTTGCCACCTGTGCTACTTCGCAAGAACGAATGTGCTCCGTGTGTTAGTCGTGGCCTACTTTCTTATTCTGATAAAAATATTTACAATTCCGCTAACACTGTGACTCGTAACTTGTTCCATTCTTCAGTCGAGTTACCCTCGCAGAATTACGTCTTATCATGTGTAGAAAAAAACTAACACTTTCCGTCCTGCGGACTGCAAACACCGAGGGCCACGAGGGTTCATTCCAAGACAACCGTTCACAAGCAGCTTCACATCAAGACTTAGTCTTCAAATCGGCCCTTCATTTCCTCTGTTAACCCCACCTCCACCCAGAGTACTTCTACACTTCAGGTTTTCGTACTTATATATTTTTTTATTTTAATGAATAACGCGTAAATTTATTTAACAGCTTAAGGAATTCACGACATTTGTGCAGTTATACATTTTTTGAAAGAACGGAACCTAAAATTACAACTATTATCAAATGGATGTCTGCGATTACTTGTAAGTTAAGAAACAAAACTTGTAATCGGTAACATAAAACATTTCTCTGGACTCGGAGCGATGCTCTGTACTTAGGCTTAGAACTTGGAAGTTTACATTTTAGCTACACGTTCTGCCCACTCTACCTTGCCTTATACAGGTAAAGGTACGTAGTAGCTTCATAAACGTTCGGGAATTCTCTGGAATAATTTTGAGGAATTGCCGCAAGAGGGAAATTGTAAAACTGTGATTACATCAAAAATGTTTTATGTTTTATTAACCGTGCATCCCTGTATAATCTGTTTCAAATGAAGCCACCTAGGTGGCTTCACTTGAAACAGATTACGTTAAAAGTACCTTGATATCCTTCGTAGCCCTAGGGATGCAGTCAGAAGAAAACGCTCCAAAAAAATGGAGATCCAGCAGTTGGTTTCTCCTTCACTACAACGTTCCAACACACGGGCAAGTTTTGGACAAGGATTTCCTCAAAGAACAATGTGACAACACTGGAGCATCCCCCATACTCTTCTGACCTTTCTCCAGTCGATTTCTACATGTTCGCTCGTCTGATATCGGTAATGAAGGGAGAGCGCGTTTGTGATGCTAATGTCATAATTAAGAATGCGACGGCAGAGCTGAAAATGATTCCACAAAATGGCTTCCAGGAATGTTTCCAACACCTTTGCAGTTGCTGGAAGAAGTGTATAGTTGCACAAGAGGAATATTTTGAAGGAAATGTAGATTAAATGATTAAAAGTTATGTATTTCTCAGGAATAGCGTGATTTCGTGAACTTTTGAAGCTACCACCTAACAAGATCCTAAAGTTGTAGGACTACGGAAATCCTTTGTTTCAAATATATTTAATATCACAGCACCCAGAAAA
>Ga0131853_10007931_pt1 | contig 19279 bp, 8 predicted proteins | sample TergutLab28metaG_FD_92764 | JGI IMG/M metagenome (GOLD analysis project Ga0131853, IMG submission 92764) | Labiotermes labralis P1 segment gut microbial communities from Petit-Saut dam, French Guiana - Lab288 P1 (version 2) (version 2) | ecosystem: Host-associated > Arthropoda: Insects >...
ACTGTGCTACCGCGGTCCGCAGTCAAACTGTTGGGTGACGTAATACAAGGAAATAATCTTGATTCTCTAAGATTGGCCGCCGTCTTGATTTTGCATAAAAGATTCCAGTAAAAAGTTGTAAGATCCTAACACACAGTTTGTAGAAATAAAGTGCTTTAATATAAAAAAAATATATATTTATTATATTAAAAATATTACAAGGAATTGGGTCCTGCAGGAAGAAAATATTCTGCGTGTGACAGATTTTATACAAACAGTTTTCTCTAATTAGAGGTAGCCGTTGTCATTATGGTCTTGATGAAGACTAAATTCCTGAAGGACAGGAAAGTATCTACAGCTTTGAAAGAGGTATTATTCTGGATGAACTGAATTTGAAATTATTCAGTATTTTTTCTCTCAGTGTCTTTGTGTTTGAAGTCATTTTTCTTAAAAATGGCTCTAAATTCTGGCCTGTATTTCAAGCTCTTCAGCATTGGTCTCATAAAAACATATTCATAAAATACTAAGACTCTTCCAGAAATTAGACATGTAAATTTTATGGCAAATGAAATTAGCTTGTACCTATCCAAATTACTGAAAAGCAAACTAAAGATTCCTGGGCTATAGGATGCAATTCTCTTTGAGTTTTTTGTCTGAAACTTGTTGTTCTCCTTCAGAAAACTTAAGAGAAGAATGTTGCATGCAGAATTATTTCACGCTATACTAAATCATATTTTAAAAACCGTTGATATATTTGAAATTCGAATGGCAATATTGCAGTTAGTTAAACGGGAAGTTGCGTGTTAAACAAAAAGGATTCTTATATAGGAAGAGATCTTTGTTTTCCGTACCAACAGCGGGAGGCTCCGTGGGTTACTTTTCTATTATTCTGCTACATAATATACACAGAGCAAAGTGGACTCAACTTGAAACTGGTCATTCTCCTCTCTCTAGTATCGAGGTTATGAAAGGTGATTAAAATGCTTAATGAAGCTTCACTTTACAAATATTTTAAGGACTAGTTTATCTTAGGGGTTGAATTTAAATTTAGAAATGTTATTCTTTCAACTGAAACCACAGGACACCCAATGCCTATATGTTGTGAAATCTATTATAAAATTTTATCAACTGTAGCTGTTTTAAACTGGTCATGTATATTCTCTGAAGATGACATAATTGTGCCGAAACATGTCGCAGTGAGGCCTGTATTTTTATATGTATATAATATTATGCATTTAGTTGGTTGTCGTAAACGAATATATCAGGGGTGTCCTCTCCGGATTTTCTACGTGTGCGGTGCACACCGTATGTAAATTCACCCCCAATATGTGTTTTTAAAAGCATGATTTATTTGCCCGAACGTGCTGTTACCTCCATGTTGTTCCATAGTGTTGCTGCTCAAATTCTGATCATCTGCACTCGAGGAGTTAGCTTTGCTGGACCTTCTCAGCACGCCGCATGGTACTGTTAAAGGTGACAGGCGTGCTGTCTCTTTGAAACACAGCTGGACCAGTTTCCAAGATTATTGTAGGAGGTACTGAGTGTTGCGCCACGAAGCTTTTAGGGAGTCGTTATCTTTGCAATATTTCATACTGAATTTTACATCATACTCGTATTTAGATAATATGCTGTATCCCTTCTTCATTCTAAAGTGTTTTAAGACCGATTAAAATGGCCGAAAATATATTTATTAAAGAACCATTAGATAAACCATTTGCTGTGAACCCGATAAACTGTAAATTAAGAAGAGTGAATAAAGTTCGACCCGCTTCACTTTTGTCCAATGTAATAGCGCAACATAAAACTATGGCAGAACGATACACAGAAATTTTTCCACCTCTCAGTTTGATCAGTTTGACTGGTTAGCAGGACGTGAAACAAAAAATAAACTTTATTTTTGGGGCTGTTTACTTTTTTTCTAAAGAACATGACATGCAGAATACACAGGACGTTTTGGATTTATATCATTTGTCAAGTGAGCAGCAAAAACACTCAAAATCCCAAACTCATATGCCCTGTTATCTAGCGTTAAAATTATTTGGAAAACAACAAAACGTTGACTTGCTCCTCAACGCTGAACGCAGAAACGACGTCAAACCACCACGATGAACAAGTGAAGAAGAACAGAGTAATATCACGTCGGCTTATTGCTGCTGTGTGCTCTTTAGCTAAATAAATTTTTCCACTCCGGGGCCATGACGGGTCGTTCATATTTTTAAACGATAAACATTTCTTGGAGTTTCTTAGTGTGTTGAAAAATAATGGCCCGCTTCTTGGAAATTATCAGAATTCAGCCAAAGTTATTTAATTTCAAATAAAAGCCTGTCTTTATTTCATGAAATTTGTTATTCCAAAAATCAATAATTCAAAAAAAGAAACATTTAATACAGATAATTACTATTTATTTATGCTACTGGATTCTTTATATAGTCTTTCTGTTAACGAGTAACCAAACCTACGTTTGTTGACTGTGGTAAAGTGGAATTTGTAGAGTACAAATTTAACAAGTCAGCCAATGTACGTGTAACATAATATTGCGACCATTGTTGCAATGGAAAAAAATGACTATTACACAACCTTAGTGTGTGTATTTGTATCCTTTGGTACCCAGCATGAAATGGGCTTGCGCAATGTTGTCGTCTGTGACCTGCTCTTCTCTGCAATAGTTTTCAACAGTATCTCATAAAGGCACGATTTTCGACAAAAAGAAATAACTTATTGAATATAAAATGTATATTTCGAATTTCTCTACAACATTTGTCTGAAACATTCTTCATTCTAAGAAGGGATTAGCGAAATATGATTAGAATGTGTTAGGATCTTCAGGTAAAGTGCACATTATACTTGCCATATTTTAATGAAACTTGAATTTTCCGGACAGATTTTCCAAAAACATTCAATTATCAAATCTCATGAAAAACCTTCCAGTGGGAGCCGAGTCGTTCCTTGCGGACGGACGGACGGACTGACAGACATGACAAAGCTAATAGTCGCTTTTGGCAATTTTGCGAACTCGCCTAAAATTTCTAACAAAATTAACCTAATGTTAACAGACAGCAAACTCTTATTTTTTACTCAGGATCTGTCACTGGAATATATTATCATCACAGAATGTCGTGGAAAAAAAGGGCAGGTGTGAGAAAGCCATATTTTTTATCCTGAGTAAAGTAGCATATAGCAGCAAAAAAAAAAGACAGAACGTCAGTTTTCTTATATTACTCCACGCAAAGTAATTCGCAAGTGTGTAGGACCACTTTGGCGCAAGATGTTTGCGTAGGATCTGCAGGGTTTTGCATGGTAACCTTCAATGTCAACCGGCAAATCGAATGGCCTCTATGAAATTCTGAACTTACAATGTTTGAATTCCCATTGTAGGCTTAGGTACAGGAAATTGTTCATCCAAAATTTCTTGATAATATTACAAACCCTTAAGTCATTTCTTGAACACTCTGTATACAACAAGTTTATGAATCATACTTTACTGAAGGAAAAATTGCCTTAAACATTACATAAAATCAGCATTTAATGAAGCATTGTTCTATTTTAACGTGATCTGTCCTTGCGACGGACGTCTTAACAAAGAAACGTTTGGCACATTCTTATATATTTCACTCATGTTCAGCAATATTATTTCCATTTCCGTTCCTATCTGCGAGTCGTTCGTAAGTGGAAAATAGTTAATGGTAAATAAATGATGCAAGTTATGTATTTCTTAGTTCTTGTGCAACGGCTTGTGTTATGGCAGTACCTTACAGAATACAATGTCGCTGTACCGTCGTTAGCCTAGTGTAAATATGGTTGCATATTGCGTTTCACGGAGACGGAAAATCAATTTGCGCCTCAGGTGTTACAACAGTACTTAAGTCTCTAAGTTCGGTACAGGTACGATCTCAAATTTTTATTCATAGTTTTCCAGCTAAGTATTTTAAAAATTTTTAAGGTATTTCTTTCATCCTATACTAGCAATCCATTCAGTGCACTTAATGTCGTTCATAGAGAATAACCCATCAGAATGCTTGGTTTGTATTTATCATCGCAGTGCTGTGTAATTTGGTCGGCTGAACCAAATTTAACGTAACTGTCATAAGTGGGGTCCATCCAACTCTTGCTGAAATGGTTTAGGGCCCCATACACCATAAGGTAAACTGTGTAGTTTGACTACGTAAAGGAACTGCACGAAAAAATGAAAGGAATGTTCTCTGGCACAACACGTGTTTGCCATCAGGGTTTTCAGGTTTTTGTCAATTCTTTGCGACTTCCTGTGCGTGTGACTATGATGGATTAAAACAAGGCTGTTGTTTGTTATTTTCTAGCCACGTCGGCCATAATGTTATCAGAAAAGAAGAACAGAAAGCGTAAAATGTGGAGTAAGAAGTGGTATTTGAAAAGGAATATATCATGCGATGCTCATCTGATGAATGAATTGCTAGAAACGGATGTGCCTTGAGATGATGCCATCTTGGTGTAAGCAGGTAAACTGAGGAGACTGTGGGATTCCCTGCGTGAAATGTGTAGTTCTCTGTGTGAAAGACGACTGGAAAGGACAGTTCTGAGGTCTGCGCTATTACCTGTCAAAACTGTGCAGTTTACTCAGTTTTTCCGACAGGTATGACGGCACACAGTAAAATCGGTCAGTTTAACTGAGAGTGTATAGCGCCCTTTATAGGCATTTTTTCCTCTGGGCTAAATAGGTGGGTGTGAATCTGACCCCTGCACTTCACGTGGTATCTCGGTTGGGAATGACAGAATTTCTATGGAATTTCCACCTAAATGCCTTCATAATTTTCACAGGGATATCTTCATCTACTTATGTCATCTACATCTGCAGGCGTCCTGTCATAACTTAACAGAGCAATCGTCAAACTGGGCTTTAGTAAAATCTGAGTTCTAATGGATCGAAAGTAAACTTTAGACTCTACTCCGGATGTTCATGATACGGGGACAGACTTTACATTCCTATCGTGGTAGACGTTTCGTTAAGATTGGCAGGGTGCTACCAGACAACTGAAATTAGAGGAAAACGGAAGAGAAGTGTTTTCTCTGCTCCTTTCAGTGAAAGTGTAATGAGGTGCGGTGTAACCGCTGTTTGCTTGTTACCTTGCATGATGCAGCCTTTCTCAGTGCAGAAAGCTTCAGGCCATGTAAAAAAGATTCGTCGTGCCATGTGATTTCCAGAAACTGTGTTCTCGCCACTACTTCTTTTATCATAAGAGAGAGAATATATGATTCTCTGAGAAAGGTCAGTGATGCGGTCTTATCTTCGTATGATCTAAATTATAGAATGCAATCCTTTGATGTAACTTACACTGATATCTGACCTGCTCGTTGTTCATAATACTTACTAACTCCATGGTGCAGAGTCCTTCTTGAGAAGCTAACTTGTTTGCAGCTAGTCAAGAAATTCCCCGCATTTCACGGAACCCGAAGGATCATTACCGCACTCACAAGCGTCCACCACCTATCCCTATCCTGGGCCAGCCCAATCCAGTCCATATACCCACATCCCAACTCCTGGAGATCCATCGTATTATCCACTCATCTACGCCTAGGTCTCCCCAGTGGTCTCTTTCCCTCCGGTTTAAAAAGATATGTCTGAGGGTTTGTAGTAAACAAATTTTACATTATTCATGGGCATAATTTATCACCTAAAGGAAATGATTTTTTTTCTATACGGGAAGCGTCTGGAAATCATATATTCGAGGTCCGTTATTGTAAACAGCATAAACGTATTTTTACTACAGGAATTCTGGCGTAGCACTTGCGTCAGCCTATTTATATTTAGGTCGACAATAACAAGTCTATTAACACCAGATACGTTGAAGTCAAATAGCTAGAAGGACATTATGCATTACGAGCAGTAACAATGCAGTATTATTTGAAGGAAAAAGCAAGAGACAAATTTTGTGAGAATTATAGACGGCCATGGCTTCATGTAACTCCTGTTTAATTTGGGTCTGTGACAGCTAAGAGGTGGTAATAAATTGCTTGATTTCCTCTAGTGATATTCCTTCAGCTTCAGTGTCTTTAACAAACATAATGCTAATCCATACTCCTATTTTATTGTAGTATCGACGAGGAAGAATTGCCGAGTTTTTCTTAAAAATAAATAAAATTAATAGTTAAAAATAAATGACTAAATAAATAATGTATGCATTTACTCTAAACATTAACACAAATGAAATCAAATTATTTAGATTTATTTAAACGTGGGAACATGTTTTTGCAATGTATTAGTTTGTTAGGTAATTTGCTTCTAATTTTCCGAAACGTATGTGAGACAAAACCGTAATTTTATGACTACTTGAGAATCGATTGATGCATCTCTCTCGGGCAACGACCTATTTGTACATAGCTGTGATGGCAGTCTTTGTATTAACACATTCACATGATCAGAATCGCGGAGGGTGTTTACATCTTGTGATTTACCCAAACAAATAAAGAGCGTAGTATTCAAGAGTTTATATTTGTCTGGATTTAGACGTCCTTTAATTTTAATGGTTATTTGCGCCCACTTAAAGACCTAAACTTTGAATTACGTAATAATGAGAGTTATAAATATTAAGATATGTAAAAAGTAAATAACCTAACATTTTTATAATAAAATATAATAATTCAATTCTATTCAAATTTATTAACGTGCTAGTTCACAAGCGAAATTATAAATTATAAAACAACCACACCGAAAGTGCAACAAACGTATATAAAAACACACACGAACACATCAACAAAACAAAGTCCCAAGGTTTGTATTTGTAAAAGATCCAACACACAAAAATATTATAACAGGCTGATGCCTGCTACACGGATACCATCCCAATCCAGCAACACTGAAACTCCAACACACATCGAAACAAGAACACACGACCAATGTGGTGATACAGTAGAAAAGTCGCAGGCTCCTGATGATGGATGTATTAACGTCCGAAACATGTTGAGCATAGAAGAAGTGAAATAAAACTTAATAACTAGTGACATCAAGTTGGTCTCTTATTCTTCAACTGTCACAACGATGCACGGTCCAATATACATAAGATTTACAGAGTTGCGACGTTTAAGGTGAAAAAAAATAAAAATTATTGAGATTTTGATAGGACACAAAGAATCCTACAGTTCAAAAGGACAGGGAAACATTTTAGGAATCAAATGAAAAGCACCTCTGAGTGACATCTCCGAATACTTGAAGTCGGAAATGTCAAATATTTGAGGATATAGTCGTTGTATTTTAAGTGATTAAAAGACGATGATAATAAGGATATAAGAACTTGTGCTGGATGCACTCAAGCTTACTGTCATCAGTGGAAGTAATGGAATTCAACACAAAAGAGGTATTTTTTAATCTAGACTGTAAAAAATATGCATAGAGATGTCTATCTATAGAGAGGATTAAAAAACGTTTACTTCCATAATTAACCCCAACAGCCTAACGTATTAGAAGATACGTAATTCACATGATGATGATGATTCAGTTTGTAGTCAGTAAGTATTCCAAAACTTTGACGCGGTAAATGCGTGTAATAAATTATTCTAAAATTATTTTCATGCCTTAAAAAATATATCTTACAAGTCACATTAAATCTATCTCAGAAACATATTTATTTTGATAGTCCGTTTTATTTTCATGGTTCATACTTAAAATCACAAAAGACAGGACTAATTTTAAACATTTAATCAAATTTTTAGCCCTCAGCAAAGAAGAAGTCTAGAAGTAATGTAGCTCTTTCTCTAAGAGTCTGGACTAAGCAGGTTTCCTTCTTGGCAATTTTATTAACACATTAAATGTGGGGTGTAAATATATCTGTCCTTACTGTCTCGAATTTAATATTCAAATAAGAGTAGTAGGTGGAATGGACGTATTTTTGTGGAACAGAGTTCGAAATATATGACACCGCTTACTTTTATTTCACCGAGGCCAACACAGTCTTGCAGGCAGTGTGTGTAGATAGCGCAAGCATTTTGGAGGTAAAAGCTGTGAATTTTTTAAAATATTAAACTGTAGAAAGGTCTAACGTTATTGGGTTTTTCCTTAGCATAACGGAAAATAATATGTGTGTGTGCTGCAAGAGCTTTTCATGCTGCAAATTAAATGCTTGTGTTCGAGTATAATCCTGGCGTTTCACTTTATGTTTGCTTGCAAGAAATTGGTATAAGAAAAATGGTAGAATTTCTTGTGAAATACCGACAGGGCTAGATGTGATTACGCCTTTAAATGATGCAGCTATCCTCAGTTACGTATAAAGAGTGCTTTCGCATCGCGTTAAGTAAACACACTCCCACCCGGTTATGAAAACAAGCAATCTAATATTTTATAGGGAAATGATTGCTGCTATTTTGAGAACAATACGTAACGTATAAACTAGCTCTGTCGATAGAACGTATAATAATTCAACGTTAAACTTAATCATATATGATGCAATTACTACGCTTCAAGTGTTTGAAAGGAAAGGCGTCTCTTTCAGGAACAAAACGCAGAAGATATTAAATAATTTTTGGCTGTGTAGAATATTTTTTATTTTCAGATACTTCAAGTTTTACCGAAGGGGTTTGTGTTGTTTCGGTTGTTTTTGTTGTTTGTGTTATTTGTGTTGTTTGTGATGTTTGTGTTGTTTGTGTTGTTTCCTCGGCCATGACACCGTTTATACTGGCACGTGTTTGTCTATAGTAGGTAGGGGTATACTGCTCAATTTGCAGGGTGGAAGTAGTTTAAACTTAAAGCCTACTGGTTACGTGATGCACCAACAGTTTAAATTTCAACAAATGTAGACTTTGCCTACTTACTTAATTACTTACTCCATGGTGCAGAGTCTTTCTTGAGAAGCTAACTGGTTTGCAGCTAATCAAGAAAATACCCGCATTTCACGGAATCCGAAGGTTCATTACCGCACTCACAAGCGTCCACCAACTGTCTCTATCCTGGTCCAGCCCAATCCAGTCCATATACCCACATCCCACCTCCTGGAGATCCGTCCTAATATTATACACCCATCTACGCCTAGGTCTCCCCAGTGATCTCCTTCCCTCCGGTTTCCCCACCAAGACCCTATACACCCTCCCTCTCCTCATCCACACGCGCCACATGCCCTGCCCATCTCATTCTTCTCGATTTTATCGCCCGCACAATATTGGGTGAAGAGTACAAATCAATTAGCTCCTTTTTATGCAATCTCCTCCATTTCCCCGTTACCTCGTCCCTCCTAGGTCCAAATATTCTCCTCAACACCATTTTCTCAAACACCCTCAGCTTCCTTTCCTCCCGCAATGTCAACGACCAAGTTTCACCTCAATACAAAACAACAGGCAAAATTATAGTTCTAAATATCTTGATCTTTAAATTTTTGGATGGAAACCTGGAAGACAAAAGATTCTGCACCGAATGGTAGCAAGCACTTCCTGACCTCATTCTGCTCTTAATTTCTTCCGCAACAGAATTTTGATTGCCGACACTGTATTTATGTGTATTGTATTTATCTGAGAAAAACCACGACTTGTGCCACTTGCATCATAAACTGATTGGCTTTTTATAACCGACATGAAAAGTTTTTACAGCGCGGTACGGACTGGACCTTTAAATAACGCAGTCTGCGATTCGTCTATAGAGGGTTTAGTGAATTTTATTCCGAAGATCGTCTTATTGCGCTTCCATGAAATGTTGGTAACCAGCTACCAAATGACGCGCCGTTAGGAAATGTATGTTTTTTTTCCTATGGAGCATCCTTTAATTTGTTTCAGGGAAACATTTTGCCTTATTGTAAGCCGAGGTCTTTTATGAGAGATTAAATATGGGGTTGTTGCTTGAATTAAAGACTCCCTCTTCTTCTTCCTTCGACGTTGACAAACGGAGGACTCTGTTAAGTAATATTTCTCCATTAAGTCACTAATTTTGCCGCGCCACTTCAGGGATATGCTCTCTACTTCCGTATCAGAGTTGAAGTAACTTTCGTTCCTCAGTCTATGCTTTCTGCAATCATTTTGCGTGGGACTGTGGAGGCATGTGTTATGAAGTACCTCATCTTTCAGTATCTGAATACCACGCCAACATAGCCGAATAGCTTCCAAAATAATCTGAGAAAATTTGAAATATTTTACTTCACACGAATTTCGAGTTGAAATTTTATTATCAAAAGTTATATTACAAAGTATTTCACAAGCAGACACTTTTCGACCTAGAAAGTTAATTTTGGGAACTCTTGCCCTGATCTGTGTTAAAATGGGTTCTGCATTTAATTAGCACATCAACTAACGCACAGACATAAAATTGTTTACATTAAAACATTTTAAATCGCTCCAACATGTTTCGATCATAAGATCATCTTCAAGGAGCTACACTGTTTCTGGTTAAAGTCACATTTTTAATACTTATGACCATGTTGTCGTTGTTTCTATGTATATAAGGAAATTAATCAGTGAGGGTTTTTAAAAATGTGACTTTAACAAGGAACAGTGTAGCTCCCTGAAGATGATCTTAGGATCCAAACATGTTGGTGCGATTTTAAATAGTTTAATGTAAAAAACTTTATGTATGTGTATAATTGGTGTGCTAATTAAACGAATCTACGAAATGCACGGTGCAACGATAAAGATGGGTTCTACATGTCTAAAATAGTACACAAAATACCACTGACGTCTGCGTAGGGAATATAACACGTGACTCTGAAAGATTTTAGTAATTAGGAATTTGTGGGACGGCTGACCGTGCTAATATAGGGAAGAAACACTAGGTACTCATTTAACCCCACAGAACCCCCTTACACATATAAACACTTTCATTAGGCTAGATCTTGGATACATAGCCAACAAGTTTCGGAGACACACCTTTGACGGAGGCTTCAGTAGACTTGCTGGAGTACAGATCATGGCAGCATCAAAGCTGTTCTTTATGCTGGATCAAACCTGGAGCACATTCTCTGTGGTTTTGAAGGCTTTCCTTTGTCTTCAACAAAATTCTGAGCTGGTTCGCAAGATTCAGGTTGGTACTACATACTTCTTGTGCCCTTCTGTGAATGAAATTTATCGAACTTATTCACCTAGCTGAAAACACAAGCAAATTATCTTTTCAAATTTTAAAAATTGAAATGCCGACATTTATTAAAGGATGCATCTTTTTCTAAGCCATTTTATAAACGCAACATTTCGGAATGAATTAACACATCTTGTTTCTTGACGCTCAGAACATTGGACACGGCTTAGTTCGTGGTTAAATATTTTGCCTAAAAACAACGTGACATTCAGCCCGTGCGATATGCCTGCATTTCTACAGGTATTGTCTAGAATTTCCATGTTAAGAAACAAGAAAAGAAAGATAAAAAATAATCTACGTACATGAGTTTTGGTAAAAGGCATGTTTCATTTCATGTATTCTGAGTGCTTTATTTGTAACTGCGCCAAGAATATTTCTCATTTAATCGTACCGCTGCCACTCTACTTCTCACAATAATGTCCGCCACAATTTAGGCTCTTGTCTTAATTTGGGACGTGAATATCTGTAACCGTTCATAGAATTTGTGTTCGCTGTTATTATTTGTTGTGTCCACACTTGTCCCACATTGCGATAATTTTTAACTCTGTAGCAGCCAGTATTTTGTTTCAGCAGCGGAAATAGATAAAAACTACGTGGCGACGAAGTGCACTACTACAATCAGTATTATTTTAGGTTATACACAGGGTGTAATCGAATAGGTTTTACAAAATATCAGGGGTTGTAGGAGGCTAAAGTATGAACAATTTGAGATACGGTACATGTGATCCGAAAGTCTTCTTTTCCCCGAAATTAACATGTACACTGTGGCTGGGAAAGTTGGTAAGCCACGCAGGTTTTTCTTTTTCCCGTACCGTGAGAAATCATGTGGGTGCAGTAATCTGTGGTCGTTTTGTTCGTAGTTGTCGGCCATGTTGTCTGGACACCACGATTCCCTGTCCTGTCCGCGACAGACTTCTTCCCTTGGGGTCATCTCAGTCTCTCCCTTTATGACACACGGTGGTGGCTAGAATGCTTGCAACATGTTCATATTTCTGTTTATCATAGGTGTGTACTGTAGATGGATCAAAATGATTTAGAGATTGTAGGTTATTTCATGACAGTGTATCGAGTGAACCAATTGTGTATCCTCTAGTGGTATAGACGTACGAGAACTTTCAGTGGCTTTAAAAGGGTTTAAGTTGCCTTTGTGGTTTGTCACACATTGTTTTCTCAAAACTTTTCGGACGAAGACGACGACATCCACTAATAATTTCAGTTCGGGTAGCTGAAATGACGGCCAAGTGCCAAATTGGATAATTCAAAATACAGATAAATTGCTTTGTGACTGTATTCTTTTGCTCAGGCTTTCATCAGAATAGCTGTCAAAGAAAAAGAGTGAAGAAATATATGAGGGATGTATAATATGTCCGGATATACCAGCAACAGTTTATGAGTTGTTTTGTCTGTTTCAGGTAAATGTAAGAGCAAAAATATGCACTGAAAAAAATACCAAGAAGTCATCTTAGTGGTGAGTCATAGAGAATTTTTAACATAGTAATGAAAGCTGACAAATGTTGCTTTCTTAATTTAAAAAATAAGCGGAAAGTTTTTTGTAATGTGTTTTAAATAAACAAGATGTGCTTCCTTAGATATTGATAATAGTAATATTTATTTGTTTATAAAAGAATTGTCATGATATTCCTTTAGTTTTAACCTCCTTTTTACGTTATTACATTTGATATTATTTATTCTATGGGTGAAAGGTTACTTATATTTAGAGTTCGTGTGGAAACAAATTTTTGTTGGTGAAGAGTGAAAATATATGGAGGTGAGTGCAACGTAAAAACGTAATGAATGTTGTTTGACAAACTAATTATTTACTGAAAACAATTTCATTTCACTGTATGGGTGTCCGTGGGTCAATCGAATTCCAATAGACAACCACCTATATTTGGAAAAGGATAAAGTTAATAAACGCGGAAGAAAATCCCGTTGCACTTGTAAAATATCGGAGAGTTTACATAATTTTGTGATAAATCAAGCATTCATGAACGTCAATACAACCAAATAAAATATTCTACAAACGTAAATATCAAACAGGATAAAATTGGTTGTAACTAACTGCGAAAAATCTTTTCCTTTCTGTGTATAGTCAGGGAACATACGTATTGGAAACAAAAATGGGAAATCAGAATATTCCACAATGTAGCAACAATGATTACCAGTGGCACTTCTTGAAAACTTTTAAGAGTTCTAAAAATGACAACAATGAAATTCAAATTACTGCAAGTCTGGCGTATTGAAATTGAATAATATAAGTAAAATTCTGTGATGTGTACTGAGAAGTTCCTCTATCAATTCATGTAAAATATATTTTGTGAAGGAAAGACTTATGTGTTCAAAAGCTCCTCTTAAACATTAGGTAAAAGCCTCCCACAATATTCAGTTACAAAATATATTAAACTATATTTAGGACATATGGAAAGGCCAAATCATAACGTCGAACTATGCTTTGTTGTTAGTTTCACGTGTCGAAAAATCGAGATTGCCAGACAGTTATTAGTGGAATTCTGCAGCGTCGAATAATCATGAAGTCTGAAAATTTTGGGCGCTGTTGTTAACTACCGGTAAACGAACAGGCAGCTGTTATCTGCGTGTAGGCTTTCTCTGCTTGGTAAACACAACTTTCTAAATTTTGACGTTTTGCTGACCGTGCATCGCAGTATATTTATCTCAGTATTTAACCAACTTGAATCCAAAATTTGTTTCACAATATGTTTTATTTCATGTCTCTATATGTTTCGAGCACATGTGCTTATCATCAGGAGGTCAAAATTGCATTACACAGCCTCTGGTATTATCATACCTATAGGTGTGATGATACCAGAGGCTGTATAATGCAATTTTGACCTCATGATGAGCACATGTGAAGGAAACATGTAAGGCATGAAATAAAAGATATTGTGAAACAAATTTTGTGCATCAAGTTGGTTAAATACTGAGATAAATAAACAGCTTTCTAGTTCGGATGATTCGTGGCACACGTAATATTCGCCAACCTTTATATCCCTTAGGATTTTGAAAAGTGAACTTAAAATTTATTTATGTATACGCCGTTCATGCTACTGGAACTTAGCCGCCAGCCTTCGTTACGTCGAACTGGTTCGATCCGAAGGCACTTCATGTAAGATTGGTGGCTGGACAGAGTGGCAACTGGACAAGTTTCTCTCCGAATTCTTCTGTCTTCAGCTGTCACTATTATTTCACCAAAGCTTCACAACAATTTTAGTTCATAGACGACAGTATTTATATAATTTTAGACTCTAGCAGTTTCGGTAAGTGAAATCCTTCTATATATTTTTATAAGAAATATCCTAATTAATTTATTAATCCATTATTACTAAAACTAAATGATTCATGTTGTGGCGAAAACACACGTAATTCCTATTTGTTTTAGAATCATTACGGAAATATAAACGCTTTATTTAGGCGAAAACATTTAGTCTTAATATATCCTAAATATAGGGCAAGAATTAATTTACAGACTTGTCTTCTCATCTCAGACATAGACTTCCCATAGATATTCTTCCATAAAAATTTTCTTTTCAATTCTTCTTTCATTATTCTATAATTATTCATTCTCAGTATATAACTTGAAATTAATATATTTTATGTTTTTATTGGACCGTGCATCATCTTGATAGTTGAATAAAGATAGACCAACTTGATGTCATTTGCTTTATTATTTAATGTTCAACATGTTTCGAATGTTACTCAACTCAACAAATAAATCGCAAGCTCCTGAGGATGGATGTACTAACATTCGACACATGTTGAGCATTAAATAATGAAATAATAAAACAAGTGACATCAAGTTGGTGTATCTTTATTTAACTAATATATTTCACTTTACACGGCCCATCCAGCAATTCATAGATCTCTTCATCATGTCTTAGTCTCCATCTTTCATTTTAATAGACTGACCTTGTATATTGTTCTTGTAATAAAACAGTACCTTCGCCTTAGTTCAAACAAATTGCTTCAAGCTCGAAGATGGAGTCACCATGTTCTTCCGAACTGTCAGTGCCAACATGAAGACACAATTTTAAATAAATTCTGTGAATTCACGTATAGTGTGTCTACATACATTAATACACCGTATTAATGAAGTGATTGTATGTCCGTGTAAGTCGACCCTTTTCTTAATACACGTGGCTTATTCATTTCACATATATTTGGACGAAGCAAGAACTCCTTAGAGCAGTCTAAGGTATAGGTCTACGGCCTCGTGAATGCTGGAATTGCGAGTTTCAATCCCACTGACGGTATAAATGTTTGTCTCACGTGTTTGACGTGTGATGCGTAGGTAAGTGGCCTCTGCGACGGGCTGAATCCTCGGTCAGAGGAGTCCTACCGGGTGTGTTTGTGTGTGTCTGATTGTATGTGATCCAGAAATCTGAACTAATCGGCGGCAGGGACCGAATTGGATTGTTGTGCCACACAAAAATGTAACACTCTAGAACAAGAATCTTAACTTAAAATACACATTTCAATATACATACATGTTCCTGTCATATAATTCGAGCAATTTAGAAGTATGTGTTAGGAAATTGTATAACAAACTGAAGCTAAAGTTCTAAAATGTTCAGCACTTTTATCTGTAACCTATATTGAGTAATACGAGTATAATACGTGGTAAGCATGTTGTGTACTCGGTTGTAAGTTATATTTAAGTGGATTATACAAACTTGTACGTAATTCATATTTCGCTTTGTATATTCTATCTATACATAGTTTGTAATCCTGCGTCTGTATGGAATTTCCTTTAATATAAAGGCACCTTGACACTGACCATTAAACAACTCGAAATGACAGCCCTCTCTATAGCTAATGAAGACAGCAACAGTAAGATGCACTGTGTTAAACTCTAACGCAGAGCTACTCATATATGCTTATTCAAGTACCAGTTATATGTTTAGGTAGGTTTTCACCCTTTTATGGACCACGAAGGCCCTTAGGGTGACTAGAGGTATAGCTCTACTCTTTCTAGAACACTCTAGATGGGCGGGGGTTCAGCCCCACGCCCCGACCCTCTCTACCCAAGGGAAAGACACGGTAACCAATGTACAGGAGGGTGGGTGGGCCCCAGCGCCGATCTGGAAGGGCGGAATATCTCGTCCTCACCGGGATTCGATCCCAGACCGTCCAGCCCGTAGTCAGTCGCTATACCGAATGAGCTACTCGGCCCCTCCAGTTAGATATTTAAGTTTTCAAAATAATTCCAGGTGCAATATTTGCCAATTCCCTTTCTTATTCACACAAATTTAGTGACGATATTTTATATTGCCACATTTCAACATTTATAAATTTACAGCATATACACAGATATTCCAAAATCCAAATACAAAATTTACTAAATGTATATGCTTCCGTAATTATGTACATAACACGCGAAGCTTGTGGCTCGCTATGTACCTGACAATTCAATTCCGTTGCGATAAAAAAGTGGTAGGTTTCATGCATATGCACTGGTGTCAGCTCTGTATTGGATAGCAGTCAGGACGATTTATGTTTCCTTATTCATTCCTTTAACGAAAAGGCGGGATTGGAAGGAGATGAGAGTATAAGAATGGGAAAAGAAAGAAAGTGGGTAAAGTTTGAAATTAAGAAACAAAGTATTTACTCCAAAATTTCGCTACAATATTTCTCTAGTTATGACAATTAATAAGAGAAAACATACGTAGTTGAAGATTTAGGCTTTCGTGGTGGTTCAGGTGGCTCACATCTTCGTGACCAAGTTCTGTGCATACGTAAATTACGTAGTGGAAGATTTTGGGACAAATAAGTCTTCGTGTTCATAGTAGAGTAAAAACCACTCGAACTAGTCAGTATTCCTACTGAGCCACAGGAATTGCTCCATTTTATATGTGGCAAGACAACCAAAGAAAATTAAAAGAAAAAATTCTATTGAGGGTGTAGTTTGCATGTTAGGAGTTTGAACACACTACATTATTCAAGCTGGTACTATGCTTGCCAGTAAACCCAATCATACGCGTCTCACATAAATAATAGAACAGGGAAGTAGCAGTGTAGCGCCGTCTTATTTTCATCCGCTATTTCATTTCCTTCTTGCTGCAAACGGTTCTTCGCCATTCGTGTCTGATTTACCGCGTTGAGGCTAAAGCTGACGTCTTAATTTGCCTTTCTATTTTTGGTGGGAGTGAGTCTCAGATTAAAAAGTACATTTCTGCATCATTAAAGCACTTTTAAATTGGGCTTATTACAAGATCTCAGAATTACTTATTGTAAGAAGTTTTGTAATAAAATGAATATATACGACTCACAAATTCGTCATCAAAGAATCTACCATGATTATGGTGATATCAACGGAAAATGTCGCTGAGCTATTATCACATATTTCCTGGACTCAAGCAGACACTTAGAAACTATGTGAAATTTGAGGTTATCGCTAGGAGGAAAGAGGTTTGCAAGATGGTTAGCAGACAATACGGGACAAAGTCTTCCGTCAAGAGAAAATATGAAACTTGTCACCTGGTGTGATAAACGTCTGAGTTGTAGCTGGGAAATTTTGAAAGTATGATGGGATAGAAGTACAATTAAATCTAAACTGCTCTTATTACAGCTGGAATTTCGGAACCCGAAAATATAAACTTGTTTTCAGACCGATTTTTATAAAAAATTCTGTAAAATATTACATCCAATACACATTTCTGTGTCAGCGGACCATCACATCGTATATTGATTACACACACTGAAGACTAGTACCTCCTTCAATCGCGCTGTATGTGGGGGGAGTGGTTCATATTACACAGGAATCTGCACCATGGAGGGAAAATTCCGTGGTACAGGTAACATACAAAAATTACAGTTCAATGCTAAGGTCTACTTAGAGTGAAAATACTGTACCTAACAGTACATAATAATAATACACTCTTATTATAATAGTATCAATGGGAAATACTTGGCTGTAGTTGGCCCACGATTATCCAGATCAAGCGCAGGTCCACAGTACAGAGTTCTGTATTGTCGACGGACCAATGCATCAACAAAAAGTTAAATAATGACAATGAAGGTAATAGAGAAGTACATCTTAGCGTTCCTGATGAAGACGATGAGGCTTACCCATCTCAGTATTCTGTAGACGACGAGATGAAGGACGACATTTACAACGAAATTGAAGAAGTATACTGTAAAAGAGACGCATATTAATGTTTATTTCACCGTAGACTTTTGGGACCGATGTAGTGCCGCCGGCATATGTAAACGAATGAGAATTTATGACCGGTTTCCAGGCAGGGTACTGGGGGTTTACTTCTTTAAACCTCCAGAACGTCTATGGGGTACTTAGTACCCTTATTCAATGGGTAAGAGAGAGTCATTCCCTGGGGTAAAGCGACCGGAGTGTACAATTGACCAATCGGTTACAAATTAGTTACAATAGTTACAAATTTAAGGCGGTGTTGAGCTATATTTTCAAAATTCCACGTGCATTCATTATGTACACAATAACAGCATTATTTCCTTCACTTATTACCATATCAAGATGCGTAACGAAACCAGCCCCAGCTAGTTCTTCCTCAAGTTCTTAAGATTTTTTCTCTTCGTACTTTCTTTTACATTTTCCTCCTACAGTCTTCCAGACGATTATTTTGGTCTTTATGTGCGTCATCCCCGTTGTGTGATATACAATTAGTATGGCAATATATGTGCGTGGCACTTACCGTCAAACACAACTATTTTATTGGTTGATTATTGTAAGGTTTATAACAACATGTTTCGGCCTTATTCCTGGGCCATCATCAGGTTGTATCACGACCTACAGTAGGCTATACTATATGCTACTTATTGGTAATGGGTGTTTTGGAGAGCTCTCCAAAGTACTGTTAACATTCGAGAAGTACAAACATTTTGGGCTCATTAGAACCTATCAGAGAAGGATGCATGACAATGGAGCTGTACTGTGGTAACACCGCTAGGGTCTCATTCCTCCGTCTGGATCCCTGCGCTACGTTTCGTTAAGAATTCTGTCCACATGTTTAGTAGCAGGCAGATATTCATTTGTTCACTTGGCTTGGCCAGCTAACACATACTGACAGCTTAAAGACTAAAACCGTGACTTCAAAACCTTAACAGCTCTGGAACCCATGTAACTAAATCCGAATTTCCATAGAAATCATCAACAACTAACTCTGTTTCGGTTACATAAAAGAAAAACAATATTTTAAAACATGAAACTTTACTCGTAGAAATAAGATATTTACACACACACACACACACACACACACACACACACACGCATATATATATATATATATATATATATAT
>Ga0131853_10007932_pt1 | contig 19277 bp, 17 predicted proteins | sample TergutLab28metaG_FD_92764 | JGI IMG/M metagenome (GOLD analysis project Ga0131853, IMG submission 92764) | Labiotermes labralis P1 segment gut microbial communities from Petit-Saut dam, French Guiana - Lab288 P1 (version 2) (version 2) | ecosystem: Host-associated > Arthropoda: Insects >...
CCCGGCTCGACCAGGATCTTCTCCCCGGGCGCCAGCATGCGCTCCAGGACGTTCCCGTTGCCGTGCAGGAGCAGCAGTCCCGGGTACTGGGCGGTGACGAACCGGTCCATGAACATGCCGCTGCCGCCGTGCAGGATGTTGGCCAGGCCCTTGATCCGCACGAACGAGTACTGGATGCTGTGCGACGCCAGCAGGAACGCGTGCTCCCGGACGTCCAGTTCCATCCCGGGGTGGAGCGGCAGGACGACCATTTCGCCGGGCGCGTCCCGGGAGAAGGCGATACGCCCCGGGCCGCTGGCCACCGTGATGATCTGCGGCATCCCGCCGAGGGTCCGCTTCATTCCGCCCTGCGTCTTCATGGTCTGCAGCGGGACGGATTCGTCCTTCCACAACAGGACATGATGCTCGAAATAGACCGCGTCCTGCGGCGAAAGGCTAATTTCCGCGACCGGGACGAGTTCGCCTTCGACCTGACAGGTACTCGCCGAGAACCGGAACTCGGTCATGTCCCTCAGGCGGGGCGCTTCACGCCATCCCGAGTCGCTGACCTTGTCCTTTACGTCCAGCGGGGCGCCGCACGTCGCGCAGCTCGTGACCCCCGCCTGATTCTGGGCTCGGCACCAGCCGCACACGATCAGTTCCACCCGACCGAACATAGCACTGTATTCCTCCTTTGATGACGTATCGTTGCCCTTATGGCAATGTTCGGGCGGGAATTCATCGCCGTACCTGACAACCGCAAGGGCCAGATCGTTTTCAAGTGGCCCGATGTCTCGATCCGCCGGTTTACCCAGGCGATCGTCAACGCGGACGAGCAGGCAGTTTTCATTAATACCGGCCAGGTCACGGGGCTGCTGGGGCCGGGACGTCACCCGATCGACGCGGACGCGGTTCCCGGGCTCGCCGCGCTGGCCGAGCACTTCACGGGGAACAACCTCTACCGGGCCGAGCTGTACTTCGTCGGCACCCGCGAGTACACCGGATTCCGGTTCGGGGGCCGGATCGACGACGTGCAGGACCCGCGGACCGGGCTGGTCGTGACGCTGAGGGTCTTCGGCGACTACGCGCTCCGGGTCATCGACCCGGCCCGGCTCATCACCGGCCTGACCGCCACGGTCGACGTGACCGACAACGAGCGGATCGCCGGCTGGGTCAGCGACCAGCTGCTCAAGGTGCTGCGGGCCAACGTGACCACGCAGATCCTCGCCGAGGAGTGGCCGATCCTGGGCCTGTCGGCGCGCTCGCAGGAGATCGAGCAGGCGGCCGTGGTGTCGGCCAACGGGCAGCTCGAGTCCTACGGCCTGGCCATCGCCCGGATGGGCAACTTCGACGTCAACCTCCCGCCCGAGGACGCCGAGCAGCTCAAGCGGCTGGCCCGCGACACCACCTACTCCCAGCTGGCCGGGGGATTCCAGCAGTACGCGCAGGGCGAGATGGCGCTCGGCGCGGGGCAGGGCATGGCCAAGGGCGGCGGCGGTACCGAGGGCGCGTTCCTCGCCGCGGGCCTGGGCCTGGGCGGCGGCCTGGGTCAGCAGCGGCAGGCTCCCCCTCCCCCGCAGCCGGCACAGCCACAGCCAGCACAGCCGCAGCCGGCTGCGCCGGTTCCGCCCCCGACGCAGCCGATGCCCGCGGTCAACGGGCCGGCCTGCGCCAACTGCAACACGCCGAACCCGTCCGGCGCGAAGTTCTGCATGGGATGCGGGCAGCCGATGGCCCCGGCCGCGCGGCACTGCACCGAGTGCGGCACCGAGCTTCACCCGGCCGCCCGGTTCTGCGCCAACTGCGGCACCGCCGCCACCCCGCCGCCCGGCACGCCGGCCAGCTGACGTTCCGCCCCGGCGTTTCCCGCCGCAGATAATGCGCGGCCGGCCGGCCGCGCCTCCAACGATTCCGTGCGGTCTTGTGCCACCCTTGCCGGGTTGGTCGCCCTTTGGGGGCGTTACGTACGGGAGGAAACGAAAAGTGCTTGGCAGGGATCACGCGCTGACCGGTGCTGTCTTGTTCACGGCCCTCGCGCCGGCGCTGCACATGCCGCTGGCCGATCTGCCCGCGGGGGTGGTGCTCGGGGCCGGTGCCGGGGTACTGCCGGACATGGACCACCCGGACAGCACCATCGCGGACTCGTTCGGCCTGGTCACCGAGGCCTTCTCCCGGTTCACGAACAAGGTGTCCGGAGGGCACCGGCACGGTACCCACAGCATCATCGGCGTCGCGGTGTTCGCGGCGGTGGCCTGGGGATGCGGCGTGCTGCAGCAGCACGTGGGGGCGGTCCGGCACTTCGGCCACGGAGCGCTCGCCGGGTCGGTGTCGTGGGGCATGATCCCGGCGGTCATCGTGCTCACTCTGCTGTACGCGTCCGCGCTGCGGGCACTGAAGATCGGCGGCCACTTCGCCGACCTGATCGGCTTCATCGCCGCCGCCGTCACCTGCTACCTGGGCACCGACGTCGCGTCGGTGACCGTGTGGAAGTGGAAAATCCCGTTCATCGCGGCGGCCGTCGCCATCGGCTGCATCGCCCACATCGCGGGCGACGAGCTGACCCACGGGGGCTGCCCCGTCCTGTGGCCGGTCAGCCAGCACGAGTTCCACCTGCTGCCGAAGTCGATGCAGATCACCACGGCCAAGATGACCGAGAACAAGGTGATCTTCCCGCTGCTGGTGGTCCTGCTCATCGTCGCGGTGGTGTACGCGGCCGGCGTCCCGCTCTTGCACCTGGGCCACGGCACCGCCTCCGGCTGAGGCCGCGGCCCGCGTTTCAGGCAAAAAAATAAGCCCGGGGGATGCCCCCGGGCTATTTTTCTTGCTGGCGCTCTGCGTTACGGGCGCGCCATGTAGCGCTGCACAAGGTCGCCGAGGCCCGGAAGGGCTTCGGTGATGTTCTTGCCCGCGCTGCCGCGCACGGTCTTGTACGCCTTGACGACCGCGCCCTTGCTGGAGCTGCCCGCCAGCTGGTCGGTGACCGACAGCAGGTCCTCGGAGACCGCGTCGCCGTTCTTGGCGAGGTAGTCGCCGAAGGACGAGCCGCCCGAGCCGAGGAAGCCCTGCCAGTGCGGGTCCAGCTGCTGGACGAACGCCGGCAGCATGTTGGAGATCGCGCTGTCGTAGTAGCCGGGCGCGAAAGCGGTAACCGCCTTGTACGCGACCTTGATCGCCGTCCCCGACATACCGCTCTTGTTGGCGAGCTCGGAGTCAACGAGCGCCTTAACGTCGGTAACCACGTGCGGGAAGTTGTCCTGCCTGAGCAGTTTCTCGCTAAGTGTCGGCATGTGAGTATTTTGCTCCTTATCATGCAAAACGCCGCGTGCGCGCACACGTTACCCGGTTCGCACATCGAACAACGGCGCTTTCCTTAAGAAAGATTCAGTCAGCCCGCGTACTTCTGGACGAGAGCGCCGAGACCCGGCAGGGCGGCCTCGACGTTCTTGACCGCCCCGCCGCGCACCGACTGGTACGCCTTGACCACGGCGGTCTTGTCCGAGCGGCCGGCCATGTCGTCGGTGACGGCCAGCAGGGCCTCGGCGGCCTCGTCGCCGCGCTTGGCCAGGTAGTCGCCGAACGAGCCCCCGCCAGCGGCGGTGAAGTCGGCCCAGAACGGCTCAAGCCGCCCGACGATCCCGGGCAGGATCGTCTCGACGGCCTGCTGATAGTAGCCCGGCGCGAACGCGTTCACCGCCTTGTATGCGACTTTGATACCCGTCGCGGTGACACCGCTCTTGCCCGCGACCTCCGAGTCGACGAGGGCTTTGACGTCGGCGACGAGCGGAGACCAGTTCTGCTCGGTAAGCACGGTGTCCTCAAGGCTGGAAGCCATTCGGCGCTTTTCTCCCTGATTTTACGAATTGACGGAATCTGAAGACAGATTACTATCGCGGACCGCCCCGAAGGCGCCGGTTCGCCGTTTTGACCGCTTCCCGCGCATTGTGCTGGGCGTCGCGCAGCATTCGCCTGCGGGGCCGGGAAAGCGAGTCCCAGAACAGCAGCCGCAGTCCCATCGTGCTGCGGAGCAGCCGGCCGGTCCCGGCGGTCCGGGCCTTCGCCGCGAGTTCCTCGGCGAGGTCATCTCCGGCGTCGCCGTATTTCAGGGCGGCCGCGGCCGGGTGGACGTAGGCCAGGCCCGGCGGCGAGCGCCGGAGCATCGGCGCCTGCTCCTCCAGGAACCGGCGGAGCGCGCGGTAGGCGCCCGACCGGTCGCGCGTGATCGATCCGGGACGCAGGCGCAGGTCTGCCAGGAAGCCCCGGGTCCCCCAGAACACGGGCGTCCGGGACCCGCCGGTGATGCGCAGCCACATCGCCAGGTCCTCGACCGGCTCGTCGGCCGCGCGGAACCCGCCCATCTCCTCGAAGCAGGACCGGCGGACCAGCAGCGAACTGCCGTTGCGGGCCGGGTTGTTCCGGATCAGGAAGTCATCGAAGTCATACCGCCCGGACCGCTGCCACTGGACGCCCACGTAGGTGCCGTTCTCCAGCATCAGGCGGGACCGGCAGAACACGGCTCCCACCCGGTCCGGCAGCGACTCGATCCGGGCGACCTGCCGTTCCAGGAACCGGGGATGCCACCGGTCGTCTCCGTCCAGGAAGGCGATGTAGGTCCCGCGTGCTTCCTTGACCCCTCGGTTACGGGTATCGCTCAGGCCGCTGTGCTCAGCCGGGATCAGCCGGACCCGCGGATCGCCGGCGGCCCGTGACCGCACCGCGTCGGCCGTGCCGTCCGTGGAACCGTCGTCGACGACGAGGTACTCGAAGTCGGTGAACGTCTGCCTCAGGACAGAGCCGACGGCCTCGCCGACGTACGGGGCGACGTTGTAGGCGGGCGTGACCACGGTCACCAGCGGCGCGCTACCACTCATCGCCGACCGTCTCGCTGCGCTGGCGACGGATGATCCCGGTGATGAGGCCGGCCAGGCTGGCCACGGCCGCGGCGACGAACAGCCCCAGCGGATGCCAGTAGTGCGCCCACAGCAGGAGGGTGGACAGCAGGGTGAGGGAGCCGACGCTGAACACGACCGACGACCCGACCGCCGACCAGCGGCTCATCCGGGGCCAGTTGGTGACGATCGCGCGGCCGGGGACGAAGAACGTGAACGCGGCCGCCAGCAGCAGCCGCACCGGGGACGTGAAGTTCGCGGAGACCACGAGGACCAGCAGCACGGCAACGGCGCAGGCGACGAGGTCCAGGCGTATGGACCGTCGCGCGGCCGGAGAATAGCTGTCGAGGCTCCACAGAGACACGCCCGCATCTTATGGCAGCCGCTGGTAGAATTTTGGCCGGTTTGCCCCTCCGCGAAGTGTTATCTCACCGATGGAACGCCTCACCACGTGACCCACGAATCGGCAGAGCCGCTCCCGGGAACCGAGTCGCGGCGCGGCAACTCCCGATCCCGGGTCCTCGGGATCCTGCGACGGAACTCCGACCTGCTCCGCAACGCCGGAAGCCTCCTCGCCACCACGGGCGTGACCTCGGGGTTCGGCTTCCTCTACTGGATCGTCGCCGCGCACGAGTTCAGCCCCCAGGACGTGGGCTACGGCTCCGCGGCCATCTCCGCCCTGTCGCTGATCGGCACGATCGGCATGTTCGGGCTGGGCACGATGCTGATCGGGGAGCTTCCCCAGCGCCGGTCCAAGGGCCCGCTCGTCGCGGCCGCCCTCGGGGCATCCGCCATCGGCTCCCTGGTCCTGGGGTTCGGCTTCGCGCTGGTCTCGGGGTCGTTCGGCAAGAACTACGGGGGCGTCAACGCCACCGGCGGCAACATCATCCTGTTCAGTCTCGGCGTGGCCCTGACCGGGGCCGTCCTGGTCTTCGACGAGTCCACCATCGGCCTCCTGCGCGGCGGCATCCAGCTCACCCGCAACACCGCGTTCGCCATCGCCAAGATGGCACTGCTCCCGGTGGCCGCCCTGGTCATCCACAGCGCGTTCGGCGCGGGGCTCCTGGTCTCGTGGATCTGCGGGACCCTGCTCTCCCTGATCCCGGTCGCCGTCATGATCCGGCGGGGCGGATCGTCGGTCCTGCACCGGCCCGACTGGGGCGCGCTGCGCGGCCTCACCCGGGTGACGATGGCGCACAACTGGCTCAACCTGTCCATCACGGTCCCGCCGCAGCTGATCCCGGTGATCGTGGCCGCCCTGGTCGCCCCGCAGCAGAACGCCGTGTTCTACGTCGCCTCCATGATCACGAACATCCTGTTCATGGTGCCGACCCACCTGTCGACCGTGCTGTTCGCGGTCGTCTCGGCGACGCCCGAGGTGATCGCCGAGAAGCTCCGCTTCGTGCTGCGGCTGTCGTTCCTCATCGGGATCCCGGCCGTGCTGGTGATGGGCCTCGGTTCTCCCCTGATCCTCGGCTTCTTCGGCTCCTCCTACGCCCACGACGGCACCCTCGCCATGTGGCTGCTGGCCCTCGGCTACATCCCGGCCGTCCCCAAGACCCAGTACATCGCGGTGTGCCGGGCCACCGGGCAGGTATCGAAGGCGACCTGGGTCATGGGCCTGCAGGCGGCCGGAGAGCTGGCCGGGGTCCTGGCCGGCGGGAAACTCGACGGCCTCACCGGGGTGTGCGCCGGGATGCTCATCGTGGGAATCGCCGAGGGCCTGATGACCGCGCCCGCGGTGATCCAGGCCGCGCGGGGGCGCCTGCGGCTGCCCGAGCCCGAGGCCGCCCCGGCGACCGGCCCGATCGCCGGGGCTCCCGACCAGGCCGCCGTCGCGCTCGGCCTCACCGTCGTGGACATGCCGGCGATCCCGGACGTTCCCGAACTGGACTACCGCACCCGTCAGAACGCCGGGCTGGCCGCGCTCATGGCCATCGCCACCTCGGTCACCACACCGGACCCGGACGCCTACAAGGTCATCACCGACTCGTTCCCGGCCGTCAGCGGCCCGCTGGTGGCGGCCGCCGCGGACCCGCGGGCCGAGACGTTCCACGCGAACGTCGCGACCAGCTACGATATGCCGACCGTCCCGGCCGAGCACGCGCACCGCAAGGGCGAGGACTCCCATCACATCCGCCAGCAGGCCGGACTGGCCGCGCTCATGGCCCTGGCCGTGCGCCCCGTCCGGTTCTGACCGCGCGGTTTACCGCCGGGCCTCGCGCCGGCCCTTGAGGTACAGGCCCGGCCCGGCCAGCAGCCCGGCCATCTCCCGGCGCATCAGCCCGGGCGGCAGCGTCGGGTTGTCCTTCACGCGGTCATTCAGCGTGAAGACCCGGGCCACGCCGCGGGCGACCCGGGGCGGGATCTCGACCCGCGACCGCGGGTTCTTCATCACGATGGCGGTCAGCGCCGCCGTGCAGCCGGAACCGTAGGCCCGCATCTGCCGGGTCAGCTCGGCCAGTTCCGTACGGTGGAAATGCCAGACGACGGCCGCGGGCTCGTACACCAGCCGGTGACCGCCCAGGATCACCCGCATGAACATGTCGAGGTCCTCGCCGCCGCCCGACGGGGTCCCCGCCCCGAGGGCCTCGTCGAAGCCGCCGACATCCCTCAGCGCCGTCCGGGTCATGGCGAAGCTGGCGCCCGCGCCGAAGATCCCGGGTGAGTACGGGTAAAGCGGGGACTCGTCGCGGTTGCCCGCCAGGTCGTAGACCCGGCGCTCGCAGGAGGCGCCCCACCCTTCGCGCAGGTGGAAGTAGAGCTGCTCGGCGTTCTCGAGCCGGGCGGTGGCGATGAGGCCGGTGACGCACGACACCCCCGGCGCGGCCCGGAAGCCCCGGGCGATCCCGGCGAGCCATCCTTTGTCCACCCGGACGTCGTCGTCGGTGAAGGCGACGATCTCCGCCGACGCCTCCGCGACCCCGCGGTTGCGCGCCCGCGACAGCCCCGGCCGGGGCTCGCGCACGTACCGGACCCTCGGGTCGCCGGAGAACTCGCTCCGGACGGCGTCCCGGGTCGCGTCCGAGCTGGGCGCGTTGTCGACCACCACGATCTCGAAGGAGGGGTAGTCCAGTCCGGTGAGCCCGCCCAGGGCGGTCACCACGCTGCCGGGACGGTCGCGCGTGCACACGACGACGCTGATCGCGGGGAGCTCCGGTCCCCCGTCGTCCGGATCCGGGACCGCCCGGAGGCCGGTCTCCGGAAGGGACCCGGGGGCCGCGGCGCCCGCGCGCTCGCAGCGGGCGCTGATCTCCGGGCCCAGCTGGGACCACACCTGCCGGGCGATGCCGGCCGGGTCGAGGGCGCCGGTTTCCAGGAAGGCATAGCCGACGGGAATGCCCCGCATCCGGACCAGCGAGTGGACACCGGTCCAGGCCCGCCCGTCCGCCCGGTCGGGCAGGTTCAGGGCGGCAACGGGCTCGGTGATTTCGAGTTCACCAACGTAGATGGGGGCTTCCACTGGATCCTCGTTCGTCCGGGGAGGTTCCGGGGAGCGTCAAATAGCCGGGCTGTCCCCGTTTCAGCCGATACACTAGCCGACGCACACAGGCAGGGCCCGGCAGAATCCCGTGAACGCGCTGTCACGAGGTGCTTCTCCCCGGCCACCAGTAACGGCCGCATGGATTACGTGAACGTGATGTACCCCACCTCGGATTATTACGACGAGGGATATCCGCACGAAAGGTATCCGCGCGACGGGTACCCGCGAGGCGGATATCCGCGCGGCCAGTATCCCGGCAACGGCTACCCCGGCCGCGAGTATCCCGGCGAGTACCCCGGCCGCGGGTATCCCGGCGAGTACCCCGACCCCGGGTACCCCGGCGAGTATCCGGACTACGGGTACCCCGGCGCCGGGTATCCCGACGAGGGCTACCCCGACGAGGAAGACGACGGCGAGGAGCCCGTCCGGCCCCGGCGGCGCCCCCGGAAGGGAACGCCGCGCTGGACGCGCGTCGCGCTGCTCACCGCCAGCGTCATTCTGTGGGCCCTCGGCCTGGCCACCACGAACACGACGTCGCTCGGGCTCTACGGCCTGCCCGCCAGCCTGTCGCCGCTGTTCTATCTCGGCCTCGGCCTGCTGATCGTCTCCGCCGGCCTCGAACTGGCGGCCCGGAAACTGTCACCGTTCTGGCTGGGGCTGCACGTCGGCGCGCTGGCGCTCATGCTGTACGGCACGGGCGCCGTCGTCTACCCGGAAGGCCGGTACGCCTGGCTGTACAAGACCATCGGGGTCGTCCAGTACATGGACACCAACGGTCATGTCACCCCGGGCATCGACATCTACCAGTCCTGGCCGGGATTCTTCGCCCTGGCCGGCTGGTTCGACCACGTCGCGGGCGTCGGCACCCCGCTGGACTACGCCAAGTGGGCTCAGCTGATCTTCGAGCTCGCGGCCCTTCCCCTGCTATACAGCATCTACGACTCCCTGGCCCTGCCCGTCCGGCACCGCTGGCTGGCCCTCTTCCTGTACCTGGGCGGCAACTGGATCGCGCAGGACTACTTCTCCCCGCAGGCCCTGTCGACTCTGCTCAGCCTCGGCATCATGGCCATCGCGCTGCGCTGGATGCGGGCCGGCAACACGCTGGCCCACCTGGGCCGGGACTCGGAGAACCCGCGCAGCCGCAGCCGGCTGCGGCCCCGCGAGGGCCCCACTACTTTGAGCTGGCGGGGCGGCGTCCCGTTCCTCGTGGCCCTGCTGCTGCTGACCTTCGTGCTGGTGTTCACCCACGAACTGTCCCCGTACATCATCGCGGTCGAGTTCGTGGCCCTGGCCATCATCGGGCAGGTCCGGCCGCGCTGGCTCCCGGTCGCCGTGGTCGCCATCACCATCGCGTACCTGATCCCGAACTTCTCCTACGTGAACAGCCACTACGGGCTGACCTCGTCGATCGGCAGCTTCTTCAGCAACGCCTCCGGCACGAGCGGCCTGGCGGGCGGCACGCCCCCGACGAGCCAGCGCATCATCGGCGACTGCGCCGACCTGCTCTCGGGCTTCATGTGGCTGCTGGCGCTGATCGGCGCCTGGATACGGCGCAAGTCCTGGCGGACGGTCATCGCGCTGCTGTTCCTCACCTTCTCCCCGGTCCTCGTGCTGTTCGGCGGGTCCTACGGTGGCGAGGGCATCATGCGCGTGTACCTGTTCTCGCTGCCCTGGGCGGCGGCGCTCGCCGCGTCGGCGCTCCTCCCGCTCCGCCGCCTGCAGCACGGCTTCCCGGATCCGGCCAGCGTTCCGTCCGCCGGCGTCGGCGGCCTCCTGACCCGGTTCGACCGGGGCTCGTTCCGGGCCCCGGCGGCGCTCGCGATCGCGGTGGCGCTGTTCATGCCCGCCTTCTACGGCAATGATTCCTCCAACACGATGTCGCGGACACAGGTCAACACCACGGCCGCGTTCCTCGACCACGCGACGCCCGGCATGATCCTGTGCCCGGAGGACAACTCGTCCGTCTCCTCGACCGCGCGCTACAACCAGTTCCCGATCGGGACGATCTTCGGGGACTACGGCATCGTCTCCACCGACCCGACGAAGATGAACATGGCCAACTACCTGGCCCGGACCGTCGTGAACTACACCAACGGCGTCTCCCCGGGCTACGTGCTCATTACGCCGAGCATGCTGGCGGACAACGCCGCCTACAACTACGTGCCGGCGAGCTACTACACCGAGCTCGAGAACCAGCTGCGCACGTCGAAGTACTGGAAGGCCATCGTGAACACCGACGGCACCCAGGTGTACGAGATCACGTCCGCGGCGTCCAGCATGCCTACCGGGGCGTTCAACAACAATCCCGTGCTCACCGTGCCGTAATCCCTGGAGCCCTCATGCCCGCATCCCGTTTCTCCGTCGTCATCTGCGCCTATACCGCCGACCGGCTGGAGCAGATCAAGGAGGCCGCCGGATCCGTCCGGGCCGCTGGTCGCGACGCCGAGATCATCCTCGTTGTCGACCACAACCCGGCGCTCTATAAGCTCCTGGTGGCCGAACTGCCCGGCGTCACGGTCACGGAGAACGCGGAGGCGCCCGGCCTGTCGGGTGCCCGGAACACCGGGGTCGCCCTGGCCCAGGGGGAGATCGTCGCGTTCCTCGACGACGACGCCGCCGCCGAGCCCGGCTGGCTGGAGCACCTGGAGACGGCCTACGCCGACCCGGACGTCACCGGGGTCGGGGGCCTGACCGTCCCCCGCTGGGAGACCTCCAAGCCCGGCTGGTTCCCCGAGGAGTTCTACTGGGTCATCGGCTGCAACTACCTCGGCATGCCCGCGTCGGGCCAGCGGGTCCGGAACCTGATCGGCGCGAACATGTCCTTCCGGCGGGAGGCCTTCCAGATCGCCGGCGGGTTCCGCTCGGACATGGGCCGCACCGCGAGCGGACGGCCGCTGGGCTGCGAGGAGACCGAGTTCTGCATCCGCCTCGGCCAGCGTTCCCCGGGCGCGGTGCTGACCACCGAGTACCGGGCCGTGGCCCGGCATCTCGTCCCCGCCAGCCGCTGCCGGCCCGGCTACTTCCTGTCCCGGTGCTTTGCCGAAGGGGTGTCGAAGGCCCGGGTATCCACCATGGTCGGCAGCGACGACGGGCTGTCCGCTGAGCGCAGCTACACGACGCGCACCCTCCCCCTGGGCGTCCTGCGGGGACTGGGCGGCGCCCTCCGGGGAGACGCCGCCGGACTGGGCCGGGCCGGGGCCATCGTGGCCGGCCTGGCCGCCACCGTGGCCGGGTACGCGGCGGGACAGCTCGCCCGTGTCCGATCGTTACGCGATAAGACGGACAAGCCCGACATCATCATGGTAAAGTCCAGCTAACTTCTTTACTCATAGGAAATTCTTAGCTTGCCTAACGGGGGTTTAGGCGGCGCTGAGAAGCATTGCCCTTTACGGCTGCAATGCCGGAGACAGGCTGATGACCCGGAGACTAGTGGGGGATCCTGGACGTGTCCGAACAGGTAATACCTGACGACTATTTCACGCCGTCGGACTTCCTTCGATTCCCTCGTGTCAGCGTTGTGGTACCCGCGAAGAACGAAGCCCGGAATCTTGAGCATGTCTTCGGCACGATTCCGGAATGGGTTGATGAAATCGTGTTCGTGGACGGCCGTTCGTCCGACGACTCAATAGAGGTCGTCCGGCGGATCAGCCCGAACGCGACAGTCGTCACGCAGAAGGGCCAGGGCAAGGGAGACGCCCTGCGGGCCGGCTTCGCCGCCTGCACCGGCGACGTCATCGTCGCGATGGACGCGGACGGCTCGACGGACGGATCCGAGATCGGCCGGTTCGTGAGCGCCCTGGTGACCGGCGCGGACTTCGTGAAGGGGTCGCGGTTCGCCAGCGGCGGCGGAAGCGACGACATCACCCTGGAACGCCGCCTGGGCAACTTCGCGCTCAGCCGCCTGGTCAACCTGCTCTTCGGCACCCGCTACACCGACCTCTGCTACGGCTACAACGCCTTCTGGACGCGGCACCTGGCCCGGCTCAACCTGGACTGCGACGGTTTCGAGATCGAGACCGTGATGAACGTCCGCGCGGCCAAGGCCGGACTGGTCGTGCAGGAAGTGCCCAGCCACGAGCACTCCCGCCTGCACGGCGTGAGCAACCTGCACGCCATCCGGGACGGATGGCGGATCGCCAAGGTCATCCTGCGGGAACGGCTCTCCCGGCACCCGCGGAAGGTCGCCTCCGTCGGAGCGGCCGCCGCGTCCCGCCCGGCCCCTGTCCCGTCGCCCGAGCAGGCCCTGACCGGGGACCCCGCGGGCCAGTAGGGCCTCCGCGCACGGCACCCAGCAGGGCCTCCCGCGCACGGCACGCTGCCACGGCCGGTTCCCGGCGCGGGGGCCGGTCTCGTTCGTTACGGGTGCTGCCAGACGCTGACCGACTTGACGTTCAGCTGCGCGTCGCTGCCCAGGGACGCCACATGCTCGTCGACCGCGATGTTGGCCAGGAAGTACATGGGCTGCTGCGGGACGTTCCGCCCGGTGGAGAAGACCGGCTTGCCGTCGACGTACCAGGTCACCTTGGAAGCGGTCCAGTCGAGGCCGAACCTGTGCCAGCCGGTGGCGGAGCCCAGGTTCACCGACGAGTTCTCCCGGGGCGCGCCGGCCGGGTGGTAGTACTGGAAAAACTTGGCGTCATCGTCCCAGTGCTCGACGATGTCGATCTCCGGCGGCCATGACTCGTTCTTCGCGGCCAGCCACAGGGCGGTCCACAGGCCCTTCGCCGAGGGCATCTTCGCGACCGCCTGGATGTAGCCGTACTGGAAGCTGTAGCCGGGGAACGTGGTGACCAGGCCGGAGCGGTAGCCGTAGGACTCCGGGCTCCCGCTGCTCGTCGTGCCCTCGGTCGGCGCCTTCTGGGCCACGATGTCCATGGCCCCGTTGGCCACCCGGTCCTGGGACGGCGTGTACCACTGGAACTCTTCGTCGCTGTTGCCGAAGTTCGCGCACCCGGACTGGGACTCCCAGGGGTAGCAGGTGTCCCACACCGAGGGGTTCAGCCTGTCTCCGGGGAAGGTGGCGTTGAACGTCTGCTTCCAGCCGGAGCCGAGGCTCGCGGGCACTCCCGCCGCGGCGGCGGAACCCGGGGCCGACGGCCCCGCCGAACCGGACGGTCCCGGGCCGCCGGCGGCCGCGGGCGCGCCGGAGCCCGAGTGCGCCTTGTAGCCGCTCAGCGAGTGGCCGTTCAGGATTCCGCGCGCGTAGAAGAGCCCGCCGGCCGCGACCAGGGCGACGGCTGAGAGCCCCGCGACCCAGGCCGCGATCCGCGGGTTGCGCCGGCCTTTGCCCGGCGCCTGGCCCGGCGCCTGGCCCGGCCGGCGCCCGGAGGGCTGGCCAGCGGGGCGACGGGGAGGCCGGGCGGGCGGACGTCCCCCGGGCTGGCCGGGGGGTCTGCCGGGCGGGCGGCCGCCGGGCCCCCGGGGATTGCGGCCGGCGGCCTGGCCCGCGGGCCGCAGGTCCGTTTCGGGATAGCCGCGGTCGTAGCCGGGCTGGCCTCGGTCATAACCCGGCCGTGGCCCGTAGCCCGCTGGGGGCCCGTATTCCGGTGGCGGCAGGTAGCCGCCGCCCGGCCCGTAGCCGCCGCCCGAGCGGTAACCGGCCGAGTCGTAGCCGCCCTGGCCGTAACCGCCTGAGCCGGGCCCGGGAGGAGAAGGCCTCTGCGGCGACGGCTCGAAGGTCGGCTCGAAGGTCGGCTCGAAAGACGGCCGCTGCGGCGCGTGACCGCCGCCGGGCGGTCCGTATCCGCTGCCGGGCGGCCGGGGATCCCGTCGGCCTGGTGGGGGGTACCGTCGGGGATCCACGCAAAGCACTCCAGTCCTGGCACCTGACAACGGATGGCATCGCTGTTCCCCCGGCCCGGCAATTCTATGTACGGGCTCTGCCCCGAAGCATGCCATACCGGATAATCGCGCCGCGTCTTGCCCATTCGTTATCCGGGCCTGCCATTCGTTATCCGGGCAGGAGGGGATGTCCCTTCCGGGGGTAGGAACCGGCCTGCCAAACCCTGACCGACCTGACGGCCATCGAGTTGGTCAGCGCGTTCCAGTTCTGCCGGCCCTGCTGGTAGACGGCCAGGTCGGCCAGGAAGTACATGTCCTGGTCCGGGATCCCGTGCGTGGTGTCGAATACCCGCTGCCCGTCGATGTACCAGGCCATCTGGTACTTGCTCCAGTACAGGCCGAACGTATGCCAGCCGACCGACAGCGCCGGAGTCGGCTCCGCGGCCTCCTGGGTCGCGTAGTCCGGCGAGTGCAGGTGCTGGGTCGACATCAGCGAGTTCCCGTAGTGCTCGATCATGTCGATCTCCGGCGGCCACTGACCGCTCGCCGGCAGCAGCCACAGGGCCGGCCACAGGCCGCTCCCGGCCGGGATCCGCGCGGTCACCTGCAGGTAGCCGTACTTGTAGCGGTAGCCCGGGTCGCTGGTGATCATGCCGGACCGGTAGGCGTACTGCTTCGGCGCCCCGTTACTGGCCTTGCCGGCCGTCGGGATCCGCCGCGGGATCAGGTGCACGGCTCCCCCGTACACCTTGTCCTGGGACGGCGTGTACCACTCGTACTCGTTGGCGTTGCCGTAGTTGGTGCAGCCGTTCTGCGACTGCCAGGGGTAGCACGTCCCCCAGACCGACCGGTTGAGCCTCGAACCGCCGAAGGTCCCGTTGAAGGTCGGCTTCCAGCCCGACCCGAGTCCCGATACGTACGCGGGCGGACTCTGGTCCGCCCTGGGCAGCACCGACGCCGACGACTGGTAGGAGCAGCTTCCGGCCGTAAAGCACCCCGCCACGGCCAGGGCCGCCAGTGCCGTCTTGCGCAGGAGTCCCATAGTTCACCCCATTCCCCGTGATTTCCCCGTAGGGGCCCATGCTGCCAGATCCGCCCGACAAGGTGGGGGACCGTGATCTAATCTCACCTCATGAGCGAGCCGACCGAGCCAGTCGTGGTCATCGGCGCCGGGGCGTCCGGGCTGACGGTAGCCGCCGAACTCGCCCGGCGCGGGATCCCGGCCGAGATCCTCGACCGCTCCGGCACGATCGGCTCGCCCTGGCGGACCCGGTACGACCGGCTGCGGCTGAACACCTGCCGCTGGTACTCGACCCTGTCGAAGGTCCCCTTCCCCAAGGGGACCCCGGTGTTCCCGGACCGCGACGGGTTCGTCCGCTACCTGGAGGACTACGCGGTCCGGCACGACCTGAAAGTGCGCTTCGGCGTCGAGGTCCACCGGATCGAACGGCACGAGACCGGCGGCTGGCTGCTGGACACCTCGGACGGCAAGCGGACCGCCCGGCAGGTCGTGATCTCCACCGGCCTGATGCACACGCCCCGGCTTCCCGGCTGGTTCGCCCGCGACCTGTGCGGCGGCCGGGCCTTCCACTCCTCGGAGTACCGGAACGCCGAGGGGTTCGCGGGCCGGGACGTGCTCGTCGTCGGCGGCGGCTCCTCGGGGCTGGACATCGCGCTCGACCTGGCCGAGGGCGGGGCCCGGCGGGTCCGGGTGGCGGTGCGGTCCGCGCCGTACCTGGAGACGCGGCTGGTCGGGCCCGTGCCGAGCGACCTCCTCGGGGAGGCCCTGTTCCGGCTGCCGACCGGGCTGGCCGACCGGATCAGCCGACTCATCCGGCGGTTCTGGGTCGGCGACCTGTCCCGGTGGGGACTGCCCATTCCCGCCGAAGACTTCTACAGCTACATCAGCCGCACCGGCGGCGGCCCGGTGGTCGTGGGCCGGGACGTCATCCGGGCGATCCGGAAGGGCCGGATCGAGATCGTCGGGGCCGTCGAGACGGCGGACCGGGCGGCGGACGGCACCACCACCGTGCGACTCGCCGACGGCGGCACGCTGGAGCCGGACGCGGTCATCGCCTGCACCGGCTTCACGGCCGGGCTCGAGCCGGTCGTGGGTCACCTGGGCGTGCTCAAGCCGGACGGAACGCCCGGGGCCTGGGGAGGCCCGGAGGCCGCGCCCGGCCTGCGGTTCTCGGGCTACGTGGCCAACATCAACAATCTCTATAACGAGGGACGCCGGGTCGCGGAAGAAATCAGCCGCGCGGGCTAGCATAATTTCAATTCGCAAGAACTCAATGTCGCTGGAGCACGGGGGTCACCAGCTGGAATTCTGACAGGTAGGTCGTGGCAACTGACAGGCAGCAGGTCGCGCGGATGGAACAGCACCGCGCCCGCCTCTTTGAGGAAGGCCGTTTCAGCCTTCCGCCGGACGAGGGCCGCATGGCCATATTCGTTTTCTTCGATCCCGATTACCGGCCGGGAAATACCATCGTCGAGGACTCCCTGGACGCGATGGACCGCGAGGCCCGGCGGATCCAGCGTTACCTGCGTTTCCGCGGCAAGCGCTCGGAATACACGAAGGAAGCCAGCATTTACGACCTGTGGGACGCCCTCGACGACGAGACCGTCTCCGACATCACGGTCATCGGGATCAGCACCCTCAGCCGCATCCACCTGACGCCCTGGACCCGGGAGTCCCGGTCGGCCAAGCGCAACGGGACGATGACCTACTACGAGGCCATCTCGCGGGGCGGCGGGTGGCCGGACTTCAAGCACCTGAAGCAGGGAAGCTTCTACCAGCGGACCAGCGGCAACATGGACAAGGCCCCGCTCAACGTCCCCCTGGGCTGGGGAATCATGGCGGACCGCGCCAGCATCTGGGCCATCCCGCAGTACGGCTTCTACCCCAGCACCCGGCACTTCCGCCCGCGCGACGGGCTCATCCGCGTGTCCCGGCACTTCGGCCTCGACGAGGCCGAGACGACCGGGCCGATGGACTACGCGAGGACGAAGGAGATCTTCGGCCTCCGGGAGACGATCGCGCTGCGCGGCTACCCCATGCCCCGGTTCCTGTACCCGGCCTATGACCGGCTCCGGAACAACGAGGCCCTGTTCCGCCTCCACCAGCGCATTCGCGGCCACGGAGAATTTGATTCTCCTGAATAGGGCTGGCCCGTATTGCCATGTGGCACCGAGTGTCATTATTATCTCGGCTACTGCGTCAACGCCGACGTAACCCCTCCAGGAGGAATCCCACATGGCAGGACGAGTAGCGGGCAAAGTCGCCTTCGTCACCGGCGCCGCCCGCGGCCAGGGCCGCAGTCACGCGATCCGGCTGGCCGAAGAGGGCGCCGACATCATCGCCGTCGACATCTGCGAGGACTACGACAGCATCGGCTACCCGATGGCCACCGCGGACGACCTCGCCAAGACGGTCAAGGCGGTCGAGGCCCTGGACCGGCGCATCGTCGCCGCCAAGGCCGACGTCCGCGACCCGGCCACCCTGCGCAAGGCCCTCGGCGACGGCGTCGTCGAGTTCGGCCGCCTCGACATCGTCTCCGCCAACGCCGGCATCTGCTCCGCCCAGACCTGGGACCAGGTCACCCCCAAGATCTGGCAGGACACGCTCGATGTCGACCTGACCGGGGTCTGGAACACCATGACCGCGGCGATCCCCCACCTGATCAGCAACGGCGGCGGCTCGATCATCGCGACCAGTTCCGTGGCCGGGGTCAAGGGCCTGCCGTTCATCGCCCCCTACGTCGCGGCCAAGCACGGCGTCATCGGCATCGTGAAGGCGATGGCCAACGAACTGGCCGAGCACAGCATCCGGGTGAACGCCGTCCTGCCCACGGGGGTCATGACCCATATGGCGGCCGGCATCTCCAACATGACGCAGATCAACGCCGAGCATCCCGACATGGGCCCCATCCACATGAACACGCTGCCCGGCGTGCATGCGGTCGAGCCGGTCGACATCAGCAACGCCGTGCTCTACCTCGCCAGCGACGAGGCCCGCTACGTGACCGGGATGGAGTTCAAGGTCGACGCGGGCAACACGATCCGATGAGCGCCAGCCTCGCGACGGCCCTGGACCGGGTCAAGGACAAAATCGTCGGCCGCGAGCGGGAACTCACCCTCGTGCTCGCGGCCGTCGCGGCGGGTCGCGACATTCTCCTGGAGGGCCCGCCCGGGACCAGCAAGTCGACCATCCTGCGCGCGATCACCGAGGAGTGGGGGATCCCCCTGGTCTTCGTCGAGGGCAACGCCGACCTCACCCCGGCCCGCCTGGTCGGCCACCACAACCCGGCCCGCGTCCTCAAGGAGGACTACAGCGCCGCCAACTTCGTGGACGGCCCGCTGCTCGAGGCGATGCGCGCCGGCGGTTTCCTCTACATCGAGGAGTTCAACCGGGCCCCCGAGGACACGCTGAACACGCTGCTGACCGCGATGGCGGAGCGGCGCATCGCGGTACCCCGCGCCGGGACCGTCACCGCCGAGCCGACGTTCCGGGTCATCGCGTCGATGAACCCCTACGACAACATCGGCACCACGCGCCTGTCCACGTCGGTCCACGACCGGCTCAACCGCCTGGCGATCTCCTACCAGGACGCCGACGCCGAGCGCGGCATCGTGAAACTGCGCGTTCCCCTGCCCGGCACCGACCCGGCGGTCTACGACCGCCTCGTGTCCGACGCCGTCGCCGTCACCCGGGCCACCCGGTCCCACGAGGACATCCGGCAGGGCAGCAGCGTCCGCGGGGCGATCGACCTGACCGCCGTCGCGGGCCAACTGCTTACCCTCGATACGAAACGGGTCTTCGGTACCCCCGACGCCGAGGACGCCTACCGGGACGTCGTGTACGACGCGATGATCGTGGCCCTGTCCGGCCGCATCCACCTGGACGAGACCGTCGAGACGACGCCGGAGCAGATCCTCCGCCTCATCTGGGAAGACCACTTCATCCTCAACCCGGCCGCGGCCGGGCCCGGTTGAAGAGAGGTGGCGCTGGACTCGCCCCTGCGCCGCCCGGCCCCGGGCGGCCGCTCGCGAGCCGGCAAGCCCCTGACGCCGCTGAAACGCAAGCCGAAGCAACTGACCGAGGAACCCGAACTGCAGGACCGGACCGGAACCGTTATGACCTCCGA
>Ga0131853_10007933_pt1 | contig 19276 bp, 20 predicted proteins | sample TergutLab28metaG_FD_92764 | JGI IMG/M metagenome (GOLD analysis project Ga0131853, IMG submission 92764) | Labiotermes labralis P1 segment gut microbial communities from Petit-Saut dam, French Guiana - Lab288 P1 (version 2) (version 2) | ecosystem: Host-associated > Arthropoda: Insects >...
CATTACACACTCAGTGCCTTTCTACACTGTGTAGACACACACAATGCCCTTCTACAGTGTGCAGTACACACAAAGAAACTCCCTTTCCTATGCAGTCCACACACAGTACCTATTCACATTGTGCAATACACACACAGTGCGTCACTACACTGTGCGGTAAACACACAGCGCCTCTCTAGACTGTGCAGTACACACACAGTGTACTTCTAAACTGTGTAGTAAACTCTTCACTGTAAACTACACACACAGTACCACTCTACACTGTGCATTACTCACAGAGTGCTTCTCTACACTGTGCAGTACACACACAATGACATTCTACAGTGTGCAGAACACACACACAGTTCCTCTCTAGACTGTGCAGTAAACACACAGTGTATCTATACACTGTGCAGTACGCACGCAGTGCCCCTCCACACTGTAGAGTACAAAAACAGTGCCTCCCTACAATGTGGAACACACACACAGTTCCTCAATTCACTGTGCATTACACACACAATACTTCTCTACACTGTGCAGTACACACACCGTACCTCGCTACACTGTGCAGTACACACACAGTACCTATCTACATTGTGCAGTACACACACAGTACCACTCTATACTGTGCAGTACACACAAAGTACCTCTCTACACTGTGCAGTACACACACAATGCCTCTCTAGACTGTGCAGTTCAAAAAAATTGTCTCTCAAAACTGTGAAGTACACACACACACAATGCCCCTTTAGACAGTGCGGTACACACACAGTGAATCTCTGCACTGTGCAGTACACTATAAGTGCCACTCTACACTGTACCATACACACAGAGTTCCTTCCTACACTGTGCAGCACACACATATTACCTCAATACACTGTGCAGTACACACACAGTACTCCTCTACACTGTGCAGTTCACACAATGTACCACTCTACACTGTGCAGTACACACACAGCAACACTCTAAACTGTGCATTGCACAAATAATACCGCTCTACACTGTGCAGTACACACACCGTAACACTCTACACTGTACAATACACACACATTTCCTCTCTATTTTGGGCAGTACACACACATTACCTCCCTACACTGTACAGTACACACACAGTGCCCCTCTGCACTGTGCAGAATACACACAGTACCTCTCTAAACTGTGCAGTACACACACAGTGCCTCTCTACACTGTCCAGTACAAACACAGTACCTCTCTACACAGTGCATTTCACACACAATGCCTCACTAGACAGGGCAGTACACACACAGTGCCTGTCAAAACTGTGCAGTACACACACACAGTGCCCCTCTACACTGTGCAGTGTACACACATTGCACCACCACACTGTGTAGTACACACACAGTGCCTCTCTTCACTGTAGAGTACACACACAGTGCCTCTCTACACTGTGCAATACACACAAAGTACCTCTCTACAATGTGCAGTACACACACATTACCACTATACACTGTGCAGTACACACACAGTGCCTCTCTAGAATGTTAAGTTTACACACAGTGCCTCTCTACACACAAAATAACACTCTACACTGTGCAATACACACACAGTACCTCTCTACACTGTGCAGTACACACACATAGCCACACAACTATGTGCAGTGCCCTCACACACAGTGCCTCTCTATACTGTGCAGTACACACAAAGTGCTACTCTACACTGTGCAATACACAAAGAGTGCCCCTCTTCACTGTACAGTACACGCACAGCGCCTCTCTACACAGTGCAGCACACACACAGTAACATTCTACACTGTGCAATACACACAACCTACCTCTCTACACGGTACAGTACACACACAGTACCTCTCTACACTGTGCAATACACAGATAGTGCCTCTCTACACTGTACAGTACACACACAATACCTCACTACACTGTGCAGTACACACACAACGTAACACTCTACACTGTGCAGTACACACACAGTACCACTCTACTCTGAACAGTACACACACAGTGCCTCTCTAGACTGTGAAGTACACAAACAGTGCCGCTCTACACTGTGCAGTACACACACTGTAACTCTCTAGACTGTGCAGTACACACACAGTGCCTGTCTAGACTGTGCAATACACACACAGCAACACTCTACACTGTGTAGTAAACACACAGTACCTCTGTAAACTGCGCAGTACACAAAGAGTACCGATCTACACTGTGCAGTACACATACAGTACCTCTCTACACTGTACACTACAGACACATTGCCCCTCTGCACTTTACAGCACACACACAGTACCTCTATACATTGTGCAGTAAACACACTGTGCTTCTCTACATTGTGCAGTACACACACATTACCACTCTAAACTGTGCAGTACACGCACAATGCTTCTCTACAGTGTGCACCACACACACAGTACCGCTCTACACTGTGCATTACATACACAATGCCTCTCTAGACTGTGCAGTATTCACACAGTTCCTATCTACACTGTACAGTACACACATAATGCCTCCCTACACTGTGCAGTACACACAGAGTACCTCCCTACACTGTGCAGTAAACACTCAGTACCACTCTAAACTGTGCAGTACACACTCAGTGCCTCTCTAGACTGTGAAGTACACACACAGTGCAGCTCTAGACTGTGCAGTACACACAAAGTAAATCTCTAGACAGTGCAGAAGACACACAGTGCCTGTCTAGACTGTGCAGTACACATATAGTACCACTCTACACTGTGCAGTACACACAAACTGCCACTCTACACTCTACAGTACACACATATTACCACTCTACTCTTTGCAGTAAACAAACAGTACCTTTCTACACTGTGTGGAACATACACAATACCTCTCTACACTGTGCAGTACACACACAGTACCTCTCTAGACAGTGCGGTACACACACAGTAACTCTCTAGACGGTGCGGTACACACACAGTGTTAATCTACACTGTTAAGTACACACAGTGCCTCTCTACACTGTACATTACACACACAGTGCCCCTCTACACTGTGCAGAACACACACAATACCTCTCTCCACTGTGCAGTACACACACAGTGCCACTCTACACTGTGCATTCCAAACACAGTACTACTCTACACTGTGCAGGTCACACACAATGACTCTCTACACTATGCAGTACACACACAGTACCCCTCTACACTGTGAAGTACACACAAAGTACCTCTCTACACTGTGTATTACACCCATTGTGCCTTTCTACACAGTGCAGCACACACACAGTACCACTGTACATTGTGCAATTCGCACACAGTGCCTCTCTACACTGTGTAGTACACACAGAGTACCTCTCTACACTGTGTAGTACACGCACAGTGCGTCTCTACACAGTGCAATTCACACTCAGTACCGCTCTAAACTGTGCAGTACAAACACAATGCCTCTGTAGACTGTGCACTACACACAAAGTGACACTCTACAATGGGAAGTACACACCCACAGTGCCCTTCTAGACTGTGCAATATACACACAGTGCATCACTACACTGTGCAGTACACACACAGTACCTCTCTACAATTTGCAGTACACACACAGTGTCTCGCTACACTGAACAGTACACACAGAGTACCTCTCTACACTGTAAAATACAGGCACAGTGCAACTCTAAACTGTGCAGCACACACAAAGTACCTCCCTAACTGTCATTAAACACACAGTGCTTCTCTACACTGTGCAGTACATACACATTACCCCTCTACAATGTGCATTAATCGCAGAGTGCCTCTCTACACTGTGCAGTACACACACACAGTTACTCACTCCACACTGTGCATTACAAACACAATACACCTCTAGACTGTGCAGTACACAAACATTCCATCACAAAACTGTTCAATACACACACACAGAGCCGCTCTAGACCGTGCAGTACAAACACTGTACCATTATACACTGTGCAGTACACACAGGGAGCCTCACTCGACTGTGAAGTACACACACCGTGCCGCTCTAGACTGTGCAGTACACACACAGTAAAATTCTACACTGTGCAGTACACACACAGTGCCTGTCTAGACTGTGCAATACAAACACAGTTCCTCTCTACACTATGCTGTACACAAACTGTGCCACTCTACACTCTGCAGTACACACACACATTACCTATCTACAATGTGTAGTACACACACATTACTTTTCTTCTCTGTGCAGTACATACACAATACCACTCTACACTGTGCAGTGCACACACAGTACCTCTCTAGACTGTGCGTTAGACACACAGTGCTTCTCTACACTGTGCAGTACACATACAGTACCTCTGTACACTGTACCGTACACACAGTGCCTCTCTACCCTGTGCAGTACACACACAGTACCTTTCTACAATGTGCAATACACACACAGTACCTCCCTACCTTGTGCATTCCACACACAGTACCACTCTACACTTTGCAGTACACACAAAATTCCCCTCTACAATATGCAGTACACACACATTTCCACACTTCACTGTGCAGAACCAACAATTTACCCGCCTACACTCTGCATTACACACACAGTGCCTCTCTTCACTCTGCAGCACAAACCCATCTACACTGTGCAGTACACGTACAATGCCTCTCTACACAGTGCAGTTCACACACAGTACCGCTGTACACTGTGCAATACACAAAACGTACCTCTCTACAATGTGCAGTTCATACAAAGTACCACTCTACACTGTGCAGTAAATACACACAGCCTATCTACATTGTGCAGTACACACACTGTATCTTTCTACACTGTGCAGTACACATACAGTACATCTCTACGCTATTCAGTACACTCACAGTGCCTCTCAACACTGTGCAGACACACAGAGTGCCACGCTACACAGTGAAGTACACACAAAATACCACTCTAAATTGTGCAGTACACAAACAGTACCTCTCTACAATGTGTAGTACACACACAGTGCCTCTCTACACTGTGCAGTACACATAAACAGTGCCTTTCTAGACTGTGCAATACCCACACACACTGCATGTCTTCAATGTTCAGACACTCAAATTGCCCCTCTTCACTGTGCAGTACACACACAATACTTCTCTACACTGTGCAGTACAAACACAGTAGATCTATACAATCTGCAGTACACAAAAAGAGTCTCTCTTCACATGTGCAGTACACACACACTCAGTGCCACTCTGGACTGTGCAGTACGCACACATTGATTCGCTACACTGTGTAGTACACACACAGTATCTCTCTACACTGTGCAGTACACGAACTGTGCCTTTCTACACAGTGCAGTTCACACACAGTACCTCTCTACACTGTGCAGTACACACACAATGCCCTTCTAGACTGGGCAGTACACACAAAGTTCATCTCTACAATGTGCAGTACACAAACAGTGCTTCTCTACACTGTACAATACACACAAAGTGCCACTCTACACTGTGCAGTACACAAAGAGTGCCACTCTACATTGTGCAGTACACACACAGTACCTCTCTACTCTGAGCAGTACACAAACATTGTCCCTCTAGTCTGTGCAGTACACACACAGTGCCTCCCTACACTGTGCAATACATATACAGTGCCTCTCTACACTGTGCAATACACACACAGTGCCTCTCTACACTGTCCAGTACACATACAGTACATCTCTACACTGTGCTGCACACACAAAGAACCACTCTACATTGTGCACAACAGAACCAGTTCCTCCCTGCACTGTGCATTACACAAAATATGCCTCTCTAGAATGTGCATTACACACACAGTGCCTCTCTACACTGTACAGTACACACACAGTATCTCTCTACACTCTTCAGTACACACAGGGTGCATCTCTACACTATGCAGTATACACACAGTGCAATTCTACACTGTGCACTACACTCACAGTACGTCACTATACTGTGCAATACACACAAAAACCACTTTACACTGTGCAGTGCACACACAGTAACAATCTACACAATGCAGTACACACACAGTGCTCCTCTAGAATGTGAAGTACACACACAGTAGCTCTATACTGTGTAGTACAAATACAATACTTCCCTACACTGTGAAGTACACACACAGTACCTCTCTAGACTGTGCAGTACACACACCGTGCCTCTATACACTGTGCAGTACACATACAGTACCGCTCTACACTGTGCAGTACACACAATGGCACTCTACAATGTGCATTATACCCACAGAACCTTTCTACAAAGTGCAGTACACACACAGTACCACTCTATACTGGGCAGTACACATAGAGTAACACTATACATTATGCAGTACACAGACAGTGCCTTTCTAGACTGTACAGTACACACAGAGTTCCTCTCTAGAATGTGCAGTACACACACAGTACCTCTCTACACTGTGCAGTACACACACAGTACCTCTCTACACTTTGCAGTGAACATAAAGTACCTATCTACATCATGCAGTACACACACAGTGCCTTTCTACACTGTACAGACACACACAGAGTGCCCTTCTACACTGTTCAGTATAAACACAGAACCTCTCTACACTGTGCAGTACACACACAGTACCTCTCCACACTGTGCAGTACACACACAATGCGTCCCTACATTGTGCTGTACACACACACAGTGCCTTTCTGGAATGTGCAGTAAATACACAGTGTAACACTACACTGTGCAGTACACACACAGTGACTCGCCAATGTACAGTACACACACAGTGCCTCTCTAAACTGTGTAGCACACAAACAGTGCCTCTCTAAACCTTGCAATACACACTCAGTGCCTCTCTACACTGTGCAGACCCACACATTGACGCTCTACAATCTGCAGTACACACACAGCACCTACCTTCACTGTGTAGTACACACACAGTACGTCTCCACACTGTGCAGTACACACACAGTGCGTCTCTACACTGTGCAGTACACACACAGCACCACTCTACACTGTGCAGTACACACACAGTGTCTCTCTAAACTGTGTAGCACACATACAGTGCCTCGCTACACATTGCATTAAACACTCAGTGCCCTTCTGGACTGTGCAGTACACATAACGTTCCTCTCTACACTGTGCAGTACACACACAGTACTTCTCTACACTGTGCAGTACACACAGTAACTCCCTACCCTGTGCAGTACACACCCAGTAATACTTTAGACTGTGCAGTACACACTCAGTGCCACTCTACACTATTCAGTACACGTACAGTAACACTCTACACTGTGCAATACACACAGTGCCTCTCTACACTGTGCAGTACACACACAGAACCTTTCTTCACTCTGCAGTACATACAGAGTACCACTCTACACTGTGCAGTACACACACAGAACCTCCCTACACTGTGCAGTACACAAAGAGTACATCTCTACTCTTTGCAGTACACATACAGTAACTCTCTACACTGTGCAGCACACACACAGTACCTCTCTGCACTGTGCAATACACATAGAGTACCACACTACACTCTGCAATACACACAAAGTGCCACTCTACACTGTACACTAAACACAACCTGCCGCTCCACACAGCGCAGTGCCCACTCAATACCGCTCTAAACTGTGCAGTACACAAACAGTACCCCTCTACAATGTGCAGTACACATAAAGAACCTCTCTACACTATGCAGTACACACACAGTGCCTCTCTACACTGTACAGTAGACACACAGTGCCTCTCTACACTTTGCAGTACACACTCAGTGCCTTTCTACACTGTGTAGACACACACAATGCCATTCTACACTGTGCAGTACACACACAGAACCTCTCTACACAGTGCAGTACACACACAAAGACCTTCTACAGTGTGAAGAACACACACACAGTTCTTCTCTAGATTGTGCAGTACACAAAATGGCTCTCTAGACTGTGCATTTCAAACACAGTGCCACTCAACACTGTGAAGTACACACACACAATGCCCCTTTAGACAGTGCAGTACACACAAAGTGCAACTCTGCACTGTGCAGTAAAAACACAGTGCCACTCTACACAGTACCATACACACAGAGTGTCTCCCTACACTGTGCAGCACACAGACAGTACGTCAATACAATGTGCAGTACACACAGAGTACTTTTCTACATTGTGCAGAACACACATTGTACCACCCTACACTGTGCAGTACACAAACAGAAACACTCTAAACTGTACAGTACACAAACAATACCGCCCTACACTGTGCAGTACCCTCACATTACCTCTCTAAACTCTGCAGTACACACACATTACCTCTCTAAACTGTGCAGTACACACACTGTTCCTCTACACTGTGCAGAACACACACAGTACTTCTCTACACTGTGCAGTACACACACAGTACCTCTCTACACTGTGCAGTCCAAACACAGTACCTTTCTACAAGGTGCAGTTCACACACAATACTTCACTAGACATTGCAGTACACAAAAAGTGCCTGACTAAACCGTGCAATACACACACACAGTGCCCTCTAGACTGTGCAGTGTACACATATTGCACCTCCACACTGTGCAGTACACACACAGTGCCTCTCTACACTGTACAGTACACACACAATGCCTCTCTACACTGTGCAATACACACAAAATACACCTCTACATTGTGCAGTACACACACATTACCTCTCTACACTGTGCAGTACACAAACAGTGCCTCTCTAGAAGGTGAAGTTTACACACAGTGCCGCTCTACACTGTGCAGTTCACAAACAGTGCCTTTCTACACTGTGTAGTACACACAGAATGCCTCTCTAGACTGTGCAGTACACACACAGTGCCTCTCTAAACTGTACATTAAATACACAGTACCTGTCTACACTGTTCAGTACACACACAGTACCTATCTACACTGTGCAGTACACAATATATATATCCCTACACCTTGCAGTACAAACACAGTAACTCTCTACACTGTGTACTACTCAAACAGTGCCCCTCAAGACTGTGAAGTACTCACACAATACCGCTCTAAACTGTGCAGTACACACACAGTACCTCTTTACACTGTGCAGTACACACACAGTACCTCCCTACACTGTGTTGTACAAAACCAGTACCTCTCTAGACTGTCCAGTATACACACAGTGCCTCTCAAGAGTGTGCAGTACACATAGAGTACCACTCTACATTGTGCAGTACACACAGTGCCTCTCTTCACTGTGCAGTAAACACACAGAACCATTCTACACTGTGCAGTACACACACAGTACCCTTCTACACTCTGCATTACACACACAGTACCACTCTACACTGTGCAGTACACACACAGTAACTCTCTACACTGTGCAGTACACACACATTAAATTCTACACTATGCAATACACACACATTGCCCCTCTACACTGTATATTACACACACAGTGCTCTCTACACCTTGCAGTACACACTCAGTGCCTCTCTACACTGTGAAGACACACAAAGTGCCCCTGTAACTGTGCAGTACACATACAGTACCACTGTACACTGTGCAGTACACACAGTACTTCTCCACACTGTGCAGTACACACACAGTGCGTTTCTACACGGTGCAGTACTCACACAGAGTGCCACTCTATACAGTTCAGTTCACAAAGAGTACCTCTCTACACTGTGCAGTAAACAAACAGTACCTCTCTGTACTGTGCTGTACACAAACAATACCACTCTACACTGTGTAGTACACAAAAAACAGTGGCTCTATAGACTGTGCATTACACACACATTGCTTCTCTAACTGTGAAGTACACACACACAGTGCCCCTCTACACTGTGCAATACACACACAGTGTCTCTCTATATTGTACAATACAAACACAGTGCCTCTCTACACTGTGAACCACACACATATTACCTCTCAACACTATGGAGTATACACAAAGTATCAATCTACAACGTGCAGTATTCACACAGTGCCTCTCTAGACTGTGAAGTACACACATAGTAACTCACTTGACTGTGTTTTACACACACAGTAAAAATCTAGACTGTGCAGTACACACACAGTGCTTTTCTAGACCTTGCAGTACAGACACAGAGCCACTCTAAACATTGCAGAACCCACACAGTGACACTCTAAACCGTGCAGTACACACAGTAACACTCTACACTGTACAGTACACACAGTACCACTCTACACTGTGCAGTACACACACATTGTCTCTCTACACTCTGCAGTACACAGACAGTACTTCTCCACACTGTGCAGAATACACACAGTAAATCTCTATACTGTGCAGTACACACAAAGTGCCTCACTAAATTGTGAATTACACATACAGTACCTCCATACACTGAGCAGTACAGACAGTGCTTTTCTACACTGTGCTGTACACACACAGTGCCTCGATACACTTTGCAGTACACACACAATACATTTCTACACTGTGCAGTACACACACAGTAACACTTAAACTGTGCAGTACACACACAGTGCCACTCTAGACGGTGAAGTACACACACAGTACCTCTCTACACACTGCAGTACTCACACAGTACCTCTCTACACTGTGCAGTACACACACAGTAACCACCTACACTGTGCAGTACACACAAAGTACCACTCTAGACTGTGCAATACACACACTGTGCCCCTTTTCTCTATTCAGTACACATACAGTAAATCTCTACATTGTGCAGTATACACAGTGCCTCTTTACACTGTGCAGTACACACACACTACCACTCTACACTGTGCAGTACACATACATTTACTCTCTACACTGTGCAGCACAAACACAGTACCTCTCTGCACTGTGCATTACACATAGAGTACCACTTTACACTATGCAGTACACACACAGTGCCTCTGTAAACTGTAGATTACACACAAAGTGACCCTCTACACTGTGCATTACACACACAGAACCTTTCTACACTGTGCAGTACACACAGATTAACTCTTTACACTGTGCATTACACACACAGTACCTCTCTACACTATGCAGTACACACACAGTTCCTCTCTACACTGTAGAGTAAACACACAGTGCCTCTCTACACTATGCAGTACCCACTCAGTTCCTCTCTACACTGTGTATACACACACAGTGCCCCTCTACAATTTGCAGTACACACACAGCTACCTCTCTATTCTGTGCAGTCCACAAACAGTGCCTATCCAAACGGTGCAGTACACACCCAGTGCGTTTCTACACTGTGAAGTACACACAAACAGTGCCTCTCCAGACTGTGCAGTACACACACAGAGCATCTGTACACAGTGCAGTACACACACAGTATATCTCTACACTGTACACTACACACACAGTGCCCCTCTAAAATGTGCAGTACACACACAGTGCCTCTCTACATTGTGCAGTTCACACACAGTAACCCTCTACACTTTGCAGTAAACACACAGTACAGCTATATACTGTGTAGTACACACAAAGTCCCTCTCTACACTGTGCAGTACACATAAAGTAACTCTCTACACTGCGCAATACACACAGTGCTTCTCTACACTGTGCTGTAAACACACTGTGCTTCGATACACTGTGCAATCCACACAAAGGAGCTCTCTACTCTTAGCTGTACACACACAGTACCTCTCTACATTGTGCAGTTCACACACAGTACCTCTCTACACTTTGCAACATACACACAGTACCTCTCTACACTGTGCAGTACACACACAGTGTCTCTCTACACTCTGCAGTACACACACTGTAACTTTCTACATTGTGCAGTACACATACAGTACAACTCTACTCTATGCAGTACACACACAGTGCCTCCCTACACTGTACAATCCACATATAGTGCCAATCTACACTCTGCACTACACACACATTACCTATCCACACTGTGCAGTACACTTACATTACCTCTCTACACTGTGCAGTAAACATTCAGTACCTCTCTGCACTATGCAGTACACACACAGTGCCTCTCTACACTGTGCCGTACACACACAGTGCCTCTCTTCCCTGTTCAGTACACACACAGTGCCTCTCTACACTGTGCACACACACAGAGTGCCACTCAACACTGTGCATTACACACGACATACCACTCTACACTGTGCAATACACACACAGTTCCTCTCTACACTGTGCAGTACACACACAGAGCCTCACAACTATGTGCAGTGCACTCACACACAGTGCCTCACTCTACTGTGCAGTACACACACAGTTCTTCTCTACACTGTGCAATACACAAAGAGTGCTTCTCTTCACTGTACAGTACACGCACAGCGCCCCTCTACACAGTGCAGCACACACACAGTAACATTCTACACTGTGCAATACACACAACCTACCTCCCTTCACGGTGCAGTACACACACAGTACCTCTCTACATTGTGCAATACACACACAGTGCCCCTCTACACTGTACAGTACAAACAAAATGCCTCACTACACTGTGCAATACACACACAGTACTTCTCTACACTGTGCAGTACACACACAGTACCACTCTACACTGAACAGTACATACACAGTGCCTCTCTAGACTGTGAAGTACACACACAATGGACCGCTCTAGACTCTGCAGTGCACACACTGTAACCCTCTTGACTGTGCAGTACACACACAGTGCCTGTCTAGACTGTGCATTACACACACAGTACCTCTCTACACTGTGTAGTACACACACAGTACCTCTCTACACTGCGCAGTAAACAAAGAGTAGCGATCTACACTGTGCAGTACACACACAGTACTTCTCTACACTGTATACTACAGACATATTGCCCCTCTACACTGTACAGCACACACACAGTACCTCTAAACATTGTGCAGTACACACACTGTGCTTTTCTACATTGTGCAGTACACACACATTACCTCTCTAAACTGTGCAGTACACGTACAATGCTTCGCTACAGTGTGCACCACACACACAGGACCGCTCTACACTGTGATGTACACTCACAATGCCTCTCTAGACTGTGCAGTTCACACACAGTGCCTCAGTAAACTGTGCAGTACACTTACACAGTGCCCTCTAGACTGTGCAGAACACACACAGTTCATCTCTACACTGTGCAGTAATCACACAGTTCCTATCTACATTGTACAGTACACACATAATGCCTCCCTACACTGTGCAGTACAACCAGAGTACCTCCCTACACTGTGCAGTACACATTCAGTACCATTCTACACTGTGCAGTACACAATCAGTGCCCCTCTAGACTGTGAAGTACACACACAGTGCAGCTCTAGACTGTGCAGTACACACACAGTAATTCTCTAGACAGTGCAGTAGACACACAGTGCCGGTCTTGACTGTGCAGTACACACACAATAACTTTTTACACTGTGTGGAACATTCAAAATACCTCTTTACACTGTGCAGTACACACAGTACCTCTCTAGACAGTGCGGTACACACACATTGTCAATCTACACTGTTCAGTACAAAAACAGTACCTCTCTACACTGTTCAGTACACACAGTGCCTCTCTACACTGTACATTACACACACAGTACCTTTCTACACTGTGCAGTACACACACAGTACCTCTCTACCTTGTGCATTACACACACAGTACCATTCTACACTGTGAAGTAGACACAAAGTACCTCTCTACACTGAGCATTACACACATAGTGCCTATCTACACAGTGCAGCACACAAACAGTACCTCTCTACACTGTGCAGTTCGCACAAAGTGCCTCTCTACACTGTGTAGTACACACACAGTAACTCTCTACACTGTGCAGTACAAGCACTGTACCTCTCTACACAGTGCAATTCACACTTAGTACCGCTCTAAACTGTACAGTACAAACACAATGCCACTTTAGACTGTGCAGTACACAAAAAGTTCCTCTCTACACTGTGCTGTACGTACACATACAGTCCCCCTCTAGACTGTGAAATACAAACACAGTGCATCACTACACAGTGCAGCACACAAACAGTCCCTCTCTACACTCTGCAACACACACACAGTGCCTCTCTACACTGTGCAGTACACACACGGTAACCCTCTACACTGTGCAGTACACACACAGTGTCTCTCTACACTGTGCAATACACACACAGAACCTGTCTACACTGTGCAGTACACACACAGTACCTCTCTACACTGTACATTACACACACAATGCAACTCTACACTTTGTATCTCACACAAAGTACCTCTCTAAATTGTGCAGTACACACACAGTGCTTCTCTACACTGAGCAGTACACACACTGTTACTCTCTATACAGTACACACACACAATTCCTATCTAGACTGTGCAGTACATACACAGTGCCTCATTAAACTGAGCAGTACACACAAACAGTGCCACTCTACACTGTGTAGTACACACAAACAGTGAATCTCTAGACTGTGCATTACACACACATTGCTTCTCTAAACTGTGCAGTACCCACAAACAGTGCCCTTCTACTCTGTGCAATACACACACAGTGTCTCTTTATATAGTACAATACAAACACAGTGCCTCTCTGCACTGTGAACCACACACACATACCTCTCAACACTGTGCAGTACACACAAAGTATCTCTCTACACCGTGAAGTACACACACAGTGCCTCTCTAGATTGTGATGTACACACACAGTAACTCACTTGATTGTGCTGTACACACAGAGTAACACTCTATACTGTGCAGTACACACACAGTGCCTTTCTAGATCTTGCAGTACACACACAGTGCCTCCCTAAACAATGAAGTACCCACACAGTACCTTTCTAGACCGTGCAGTAAACACACAGTAACACTCTACACTGTACAGTACACACAGTACCTCTCTACACTGTGCAGTACACAACAGTGCCTCTCTAAACTGTGCAGTATAGAGACAGTAACTCTCTAAACTCTGCAGAACACACACAGTACCACTCTATAATGTGCAGTACACACAAAGTGCCTCTCTACATTGTGAAGTACACATACAGTACCTCTCTACACCGAGCAGTACACACAGTGCTTCCCTACACTCTGTTGTACACACAAAGTGCCTCGATACACTCCGCAGTATACACACTATACACTTATACACTGTGCAGTAAACACAGAGTAATACTTTACACTGTGCAGTACAAATACAGTGCCCCTCTAGACTGTGAAATACACACACGTTACCTCTCTACACTGTGCAATAATCACACAGTACTTCTCTAAACTGTGCAGTACACACAGAATACAGCCCTACACTGTGCAGTAAACACACAGTACCCCTCTAGACTGTGCAGTTCACACACAGAGCCACTCTACACTTTTCAGTACACATACAGTAACACTCTACATTGTGCTGTACACACAGTGCCGCTCTACACTGTGCAGTACACACACAGTACCTCTCTACACTGTGCAGTACACATAGAGTTCCTCTCTACAATGTGCAGCACACACACAGTACCATTCTGCACTGTGCATTACACATAGAGTACCATTCTACACTATTGGGTACACACACAGTGCCTCCCTACACTGTACAGTACACACACACAGCCTCTCTACACTGTGTAGTACCCACACAGAAACTTTCTACACTGTGCAGTACACACACAGTACCTCTCTAAACTGTGCATTACACACAGTGCCTCTCTACACTATTCAGTACACACACAGGGCCTCTCTACACTGTAAAGTAAACACAAAGTGCCTCTCTACACTTTGCAGTACAAACTCAGTTCCTCTCTAAAATGTTTAGTCACACACAGTGCCCCTCTACACTGTGCAGTACACACACAGATTCTCGCTAGTCTGTGCAGTCCACAAACAGTTCCTATCCACACTGTGAAGTACACACACAGTGCGTTTCTAAACTGTGAAGTAAACACAAACAGTGCCCCTCTAGACTGTTCAGTACACACAGAGTGCATCTCTACACTGTGCAGTATACACACAGTGAATCTCTACAATGTACACTACACACACAGTTCCACTCTACAATGTGCAGTACACACATAGTGCCTCTCTACACTGTGCAGTTCACACACAGTAACTCTCTACAATCTGCAGTAAACACACAGTACCGCTCTATACTGTGTAGTACACACAAAGTACCTCTCTACACTCTGCAGTACACATAAAGTACCTCTCTACACTGCGCAGTACACACAGTGATTCTCTACACTGTGCTGTACACACACAGTGCCTCGATACACTGTGCAGTCCAAACAAAGGAGCTCACTACACTGTGCAGTACACATACAGTACCACTCTACATTGTGTAGTTCACACACAGTAACTCTCTACACTGTGCAGTACACACACAGTGCCTATGTACACAGTGCAGTACACATACACAGTGCCTCTCTAGACTGTGCAGTACCCACACACACTGCATTACTACACTGTGCATACACACACATTGCCCCACTTCACAGTGCAGTACACACACAGTACCACTCTACACTGTGCAGTACAAACACAGTAGCTCTCTAAACTGTGCAGTACACACAAAGTGCCTCTATTCACTCTGCAGTTCACACACACACAATGCCCCTCTAGAATGTGCAGTACGGACACAGTGCTTCTCTACACTGTGCAGTACACGCACAGTGCCTCTCTACACAGTGCAGTTAAAAAACAGTACCTCTCTACACTGTGTAGTACACACACACATGTCCTTCTAGTCTGGGCAGTACACACAAAGTGCCTCTATACAATGTGAAATACACACCTACAGTGCCACACTTCACTGTGCAGTACACACACAGTTCATCTCTAAAATGTGTAGTACACACACAGTGCCTCTCTACACTGTACAGTACACACAAAGTGCCACACTACACTGTGCAGTACACACACAGTGCCTCTCTAGACTGTGCAATACACACACAGTGCCTCTCTACACTGTACAATAAACACACAGTTCCTCTCTACACTGTGCAATACACATAGAGTGCCCCTCTACACTGTGCAATACTCACACAGTGCCTTTCTACACTGTCCTGTACACAAACAGTACCTCTCTACACTGTGCAGTGCACACACGGTGCCCCTCTAGACTGTGAAGTACACACACAGTGCCTCTCTACATTGTGCCGTACACACACAGTGCCTCTCTTCCCTGTTCAGTACAGACACAGTACCTCTCTACACTGTGCAGTACACACACGCACCTCTAAACAGTACATTACACACACACAGTACCTCTCTACAATATTCAGTACACACACGGTGCATATCTACACTGTGCAGTACACATACAGTGCCTTTCTACACTGTGCACTACACACACAGAAACTCTCTACACTGTGCAGTACACACTTAAAACCTCTCTACACTGTGCAGTACACACACAGAAACTCTCTACACTGTGCAGTACACACACAGTGCCTCTCTACACTGTACAGTACACACACAGTGCCTCTCTACACTATGCAGTACACACACATTACCTCTCTACACTGCGCAGTACACAAAGAGTACCGATCTTCACTGTGCAGTACACATACATTACCACTCTATACTGTGCAGTACAAACACAGTGCCTCTCAACACTGTGCAAAACACAGAGTGCCACACTACACTGTGCAGTACACACAAAATACCACTCTAATCCGTGCAGTACACACACAGTAACTGTCTACACTGTGCAGACAAACACAGTACCCTCTTCACTGTGCAGTACACACACAGTACCTCTCTACACTGTGCAGTACAAACAAAGTAGCACTCTACACTGTGTAGTACACACACAGTACTTCTATATAATGTGCAGTACACGCACAGTGCCCCTCTACACAGTGCAGTTCAAACACAATACCATACTACAATGTGAAGTACACACACAATGCCCTTCTAGACTGGGCAATACACACACAGTGCCTTTTTACACTGTGAAATACACACTCACAGTGCCTCTCTAGACTGTGCAGTACACACACAGTGCATCTATACACTGTACATTAAACACAGTGCCTCTCTACACTGTAGAGTACACACAGAGTGCCTCACTCGACTGTGAAGTACACACACAGTTCCCCTCTAGAGTGTGCACTACACATACAGTAACACTCTACAATGTGCAGTACACACACAGTGCGTGTCTAGACTGTGCAATACACACACAGTACCTCTCTACACTGTGCTGTACACAAACTGTGCCTCTCTACACTCTACAGTACACACACCTATTACTTCTTTACAAAGTGTAGTACACACACAGTACATATCTACACAGTGCAGTACATACACAATACCACAATACACTGTGCAGTACACACACAGTATCTCTCTAGACTGTGCCGTACACACACAGAGCCTCTCTACACTGTGCATTACACATACAGTACCTCTCTACACTGTACAGTACACACAGTGCCTCTCAACCCTGTGCATTACACACACAGTACGTTTCTACACTTTGCAGTACACACACAGAACCTTCCTACCTTGTGCATTACACACACAGTACCCCTCTAGTCTGTGAAGTACACACAAAATACCTCTCTACACAGTGCATTACACACATAGTTCTTAACTACACAGTGCAGCACACACACAGGACTTCTCTATACTGTGCAGTTCGCACACAGTGCCTCTCTACACTGTGTAGTACACACACAGTTTCTCTCTAACCTCTGCAGTGCACGCACAGTACCTCTCTACACAGTGCAATTCACACAATGTACCGCTCTAAACTGTGCAGTACACACCCACAGTGCCCCTCTAGACTGTGAAATACACACACAGTGAATCACTACACTGTGCAATACACATACAGTGCCTCACTACACTGAACAGTACACACACAGTGCCACTCTACACTGTGCAGAACACACACAGTCCCTCTCTACACTCTGCAGGACACACACAGTGCCTTCCTACACTGTGCAGTACACACACAGTACCTCTCTACATTGTGCAGTACACACACAGAGCCTCTCTACACTGTGCAGTACACACACAGTACCTCTCTACACTGTGCAGTACACACACTGTACCTCTCCACACTGTACAGTAAGCACATATTGCACCTCTACACTGTGCATCACACACACAGTACCACTCTAAACTGTGCAGTACACACACAGTGCTTCTCTACACTGTGCAGTACACACACATTACCGCTCTAAAGTGTGCAGTACACGCACAGTGCCTCTCTACACTATGCATTACACACAGAGTTACACTCTACACTGTGCAGTACACACACAATGCCTCTCTAGACTGTGCTGTACACACACAGTGCCTTTATAAAGTGTGCAGTACACACACAGTTCCTCATTCTGCTGTGAATTACACACACAATGCCGCTCTAGACTGTGCAGTACACACACAGTAACACTCTACACTGCACAGTACAAACAGTGCCTATCTTCCCTGTGCAGTACACACACAGTACCATTCGACACTGTGCAGTACACATATAGTACACCTCTACCTTGTGCATTACACACACAGTACCACTCTACACTGTGCAGTACACACACAATGCCTCCCTACACCGTGCAGTACACACAAAGTACACCTCTACTCTGTGCAGTACAAACAAAGTACC
>Ga0131853_10007936_pt1 | contig 19273 bp, 19 predicted proteins | sample TergutLab28metaG_FD_92764 | JGI IMG/M metagenome (GOLD analysis project Ga0131853, IMG submission 92764) | Labiotermes labralis P1 segment gut microbial communities from Petit-Saut dam, French Guiana - Lab288 P1 (version 2) (version 2) | ecosystem: Host-associated > Arthropoda: Insects >...
AAGCAATCCAGCACCCTAGCGAATTCTGGATTGCATCGCTTGCGCTCAACGCTTTTAAGTTGACGAGGGCTAGAAATTTTGGTTTTGATGATAATGTCAAAACCTGAAAAGTAACACTAATAACGTTTCCCATGATTGTTTTTCTTATAGCATCAAGTATAATGCACCCAAGACAAGCTATAGCTAATAAGGAGGCAACCATGAAAAAGATCATCACACCAATTAGAAAGCCCTGGAAGGGTGAAATCACCGCTCGGGAGCGGTTTATCCGCCAGATGAATTTCCAGCCAGTAGACCGCAGTTTTAATATGGAATTTGGTTACTGGGAAGAAAATTACGCACAGTGGGACATTTTCACAAAAAACGGCATCACTAACGAGCATGAAGCCAATATTTTTTTCAACTTTGACCCCATCCACGATGTATGGGGCAATACCTGGATGGATCCGGCTTTCCCCAAAAAAGAAATCGGGCGTAACGGCAATAAAATCATTATCCAAAACGAAAATGGTCTGACCGCAGAAGTAGCTGCCGATGGTCACTCCACCATTCCGCATTACACAGACTCGGCTATAAAAACCCCTGACGACTGGTTCAAAGTAAAAAAAGAGCGATTCTCACCGCATAGCCCTTCGCGCAAGTTGGATCTGGAAAGGCTAATTGCTACTCATCCTTCCACTCGCGATTATCCCCTGGGTGTATATTGTGGCTCGCTGATTGGATATGTACGGGATATGCTTACCTTTGAGGGGATTTGCTATGCCTGGGCTGATTATCCCGAAATGCTTGAAGACATGGTTGAGGCTTGCTGTGTGCTGGTGGAAAACATACTTGACCAGGTGTTAGGTAAACTAGATTTCGACTATGCCAGCGGCTGGGAAGATATCTGCTTTAACTATGGGCCGATACTGCCGCCAAGTTTTTTCAAGGAAGTAGTTGCGCCGCGTTATAAGCGGATTTGCAAAAAACTTCATAACCATGGCATCACAATCTGGTACACAGACTGTGACGGAGACGTACGTCCTCTGCTGCCTATCTTCCTGGAGTCAGGGATCAATTGCCTGTTCCCATACGAAGTCAACTCCTGCACCCATCCCGGGGAGCTATTAGACCAGTACCCAAACCTGCGCCTTATGGGTGGCGTTGACAAGATGCAACTAATCGCAGGCCCCGACGCAATAAAGTCATACTTAGAAAGCCTGGTGCCCTATGTAAAGCGCGGAGGCTTTATCCCATTCTGTGACCACCGCTGCCCGCCGGATGTTACTCCGGAGAATTATTTATACTATCTTGACTTAAAAGAACAGCTTTTTGGAGGGCTATGATGACCAGAAGAGAACGAGTAATCGCAGCACTTAATCACCTGGAAACAGATATTATCCCATATGATATCAGTATGACCGGTCAAGCATGGGAGAAGATGGTTGCGTTTTACAACGATAAAAATTTCGCAGCAGGTATAGGTGGTCATATTACCAGTTGCTACTACGACGGGGACAACAAGCCTGTTCCGGGAAAAGAAGGCTATTTCAGAGACGATTTCGGGGTAGTATGGAATAGAAACGGGGCAGACAAGGATGTAGGCGTAGTTGAAGAATGGCTGATACCGGAACCATCCATGGCTGGATACCGCTTCCCAGAGGTGCCAACAAAGCAAATACATGAACGCTGTAAGCACACGCTAGAAAACGCAGGCGACCTTTTCACCTGCGCGGCAATAGGATTCTCTCTATTCGAACGAGCCTGGACGCTTACAGGAATGGAAAATCTGCTGGAGTACATGATAACCGAGCCTGAGTTTGTAACTGAGCTACTGGACGCAATAACCAACTACAACATGCAAATCCTAGACATATACCTGGAATATGACTTCGACTGCATACATTTCGGTGATGACTGGGGTCAGCAGCGCGGACTAATCATGGGACCAAATCATTGGCGCAAATTTATCAAGCCCCAATTGGCAAAAATATACGCGCGTGTAAAGGAAAAAGGCTTATTCATATCCCAGCATTCCTGCGGCGACATCCAGGAAGTCTATCCGGATTTAATAGAGGTAGGGCTTAACATGCACCAAACCTTCCAGCCGGAGATATTTGATATTCATAAAATCAAAGCTATGTACGGAGATAAACTAAGCTTCTGGGGCGGGATAAGCACCCAGCGGCTACTGCCGTTTGCAACACCGGAGGAGCTGGTGAAAACAGCGAAAGAAATAATGCAAGTGGTAGGCAAAGGCGGAGGATTTATAGCGGCTCCGACTCACAGCATCCCAGGGGATGTGCCTGCTGAGAATATTCACGCGCTTATTGAGCTTTTGAAGAATCAATAGCAACTTCTAAAAATGCAGACCCCATGTGACAACATATCACATGGGATCTGTATATCTCTTATGAGCCAGGCAAAAGATCATAGAATGGGAATGACAACATTGCTTCCGCAGTCATATACGCGCAGCTTTCACACATCCATAAAGAAGATTGCATTATCTCCTTAGCCAACTCTTCAACTGTTTCGCCGCGAAACCGAATTATTTCTTCTGATGTCATATGTTGCCCTGTTCTATATAAATAATTTGTCATTCTGAAGCAATCAATACAATTTACATCATAATAATCTGTATGCTGCATACGAGCATTAAATCCATTAGGCATAGGGGTTAATTCCCCAGCACTTTCCCCATAATAATTATTACGCTGCATATGAGCATAAAAGCCTCCAACTGACACTATTAACAACAAAACAATAATGGAGGCTACAATAATCCATTTGCGCTTTTGATTCATAATCACTCCCGGCCTTCATGTATTTATTATGATTACCCCCAAATAACACCTTACTTATATATTCATCCATTCTCTTTCTTCCGTAATGCCTAACATGGGTAACAGGCATTACATAGTTTAAAATTGCCTGCATAAATACGGTTATCTCGGGTCTTCATATGATGAACGGATGGAGGAATAGTAGGGAAAATATTTTTCCATTAGCGGGTACATATACCTTTCCAAAAGACATATTATTATTTCGGCAATACATTCAGCTTCATAACCATCATATATCATTTGGTCTATGAACGTTTGAATGTAGGCATTAACCTCGTTAGTGTGCTGAAGATAAACTTGAAACTCATCTGATAAATCACTCAACTCAATAAGATATCTGTAATGCCCTCCCTGCAATTCCACTTGATATTGGCATGGCAAACTTGATTCCCTAGCACTCCATTCAGTAACCAGCATCGGAACCATGACACCAACTAGAATTGCTGCAACAAGTATCAACGAAAATATAGTTTTTTTGCGCATTCAAGCACCTCCTATAGATATGTGCTTATACATCAGTTGCGTATTCACATTATAACACCCATTATGCACCATTGACGTGCTGCAATAGTAACATGATGCCCCCTGCCACCGTCAACTTGTTGCTCAAATTTATTTAATCTATTATGAATATTACACGATACGACAACATCCTCTGTGAAATACATCATATCAGTGCTAAAATAACCCCAACAAAGCGGGGTTATTTTTATTCAAAAGGGAGATGGGCTTATGAAAGCAGTAATAATCGGTGGTAGCGGTCATATTGGAACATATCTTGTTCCTAAGCTGGTCTGGGCGGGCTTTAAAGTTATTAATGTATCACGCGGAAAAAGCAAGCCATATACACCAGACAATACCTGGCGCGAAGTCGAGAATGTCATTCTGGACAGGGAAAAAGAAGAAAAGGGTGTTTTTGAATCAAAAATAGCCGCGTTGAATGCAGATATTGTTATCGATTTGATTAATTTTACGTTGGAAGACACTCGCAATATGTCAGAAGCTCTTAAACACACTAATTTATCGCACTACTTATTTTGCTCTACAATTTGGGTGCATGGGACAGCTACAACGCTGCCCGCTTCCGAGGATTTACCTAGGTATCCAATTGATGACTATGGTAAAGCAAAAAATGAGTGTGAGGCATATTTGCATAATCTATATCGCAAAGAAGGATTCCCGGAGACATCCGTTTTGCCAGGGCATATTTGTGGTCCTGGATGGGAGATTATTAATCCGGTAGGAAACCATGATCCGGCAGTTTTTCAGCAAATTGCGCAGGGCAAAGAAATCGCACTGCCCAATCTTGGAATGGAAACATTAAGCCACGTTCATGCAGATGATGTTGCGCAGGTTTTTATGAAATCAATTATTAATCGCAAGCAAGCTCTGGGTGAAAGCTTTCATGCGGTTTCGGAAGAGGCTATCTCTTTACTGGGATTTGCACAAGCTATGTACCGGTGGTTTGGGCATGAACCCAGGATTAAACTGTTCTCATGGGATGAGTGGTGTAAACACACAGATAATGAGGGTCTTTGCACTACATCGTACCTGCATATAGCACGTAGCGGGAGTTATAGTATTGAAAAAGGTAAGCATCTGATAGGATATAATCCGCGGCATACTATTCTTGAGACAATAATTGAAAGTGTTGCTAGTATGTTGGAGCGCGGGGTTATAACCCACTAGGAAATATATTACATGAGTGCTAAAATAGCCCCAGAGAAATGGGGTTATTTTTATGAACAGAAAAGAGCTGGACTTTGCAGTATTTTGCATAGAAAGTATCGCAGAACATTTGGACGTAAATGGTGCGGAAATTTATACGAAACTCAAACATGAAAGCGATTTGCTCGATAAGTATATCGTAAAATGCTATGACGTTCTCCATACCCAAGGTAAAGAGTATATTGTTGATGATATAGTTGAAATTATGCGCAAGGAGGGCTTGGTGAAATGAGACTTTTTCATGGCTCATACTTGCCTGTCGAGAAACCCGATATATCCTTTTCTCGTATTAATGTTGATTTTGGTAAAGGGTTTTACACAACCCCCATGCGGGAACAAGCTGTTAGCTGGGCAGGAAGGTTCAAACGTAAGCATGGGCAAGGAATAGTATCGACTTATGAAATTGACATGAGTGCAATATATGACAATACCGCAGTTTTGACTTTTGATGATTATTCAGAGGAATGGCTTGATTTTGTTATTGCCTGCAGGCGCGGAGAAAATCAAGGTGATTATGATATTGTAATTGGCGGTGTAGCCAATGATCAGATTTTTGATACAATTCAACTATTCTTTGATGGGCTTATTGATAAGTCAGAATCGCTCAAACGGCTGCGATACGATAAACCCAATATCCAATACTGCTTTCGTTCTCAAACTATTATTAATAAGCATCTAAAATTTATATCATCGGAGGTATTGTAAATGACCGCCAATAAAATCCTTCTATGGCGCAAATATGGGCATGTAATCGCTGCTGTTGCTGTACGGCAAAAGATAGACTTGAGTCAAGCCATAGATATTTTTTATAAATCATACACATATCAAGAAATGCGAATTGGTATTTCCGATATGCACTGCCGTGCTGACGAATATCTTGCTGAGGAGATTGAGCTTGAAAAAATGACTCCTATTGCCTACCCATTCTAAGCACTCGCATTGCATTAAACACCGCAAGTACCGTAACCCCTACATCAGCAAAAACTGCCTCCCACATACTCGCGACACCAAAAGCTCCTAGTATCAGGAATAATCCCTTAACACCCAGCGCGAAGATAATATTTTGCCATACAATTCTGTTGGTAAACCTTGCGATGCTTACCGCCTCGGCGAGCTTGGAGGGTTCATCTGTCATTAGGACTACGTCGGCGGCTTCTATTGCGGCATCGGAGCCCAGCCCCCCCATTGCTACGCCTATGTCCGCCATTGCCAGTACCGGGGCATCGTTGATTCCGTCTCCTATGAATGCTAGTTTGCCCTTGAGGTGTTTTTCTTTGGTTAGGAGTTCGAGTTTCTCTACCTTTTGCTCCGGTAACAGCTCTGCATAAACCTCATCTATGCCCAACTCACGGCATACCGCTTCGGCGGTGGGGTAGTTGTCACCGGAGAGCATTACAGTCTTGGTAACACCCATGGATTTTAGGGTGGCTATTGCTTCGCGGCTGTCTTTTTTTATTTCGTCGGAGATTATTATGCAGCCTGCGCATTTGTTGCTTATGCCTACATATACTTTGGTGCCGAGGGTTTCGATTTCTTCGGCTTCTATGCTCATTTGCCTCATTAGTTTTATATTTCCGGCTATGATTTCCGCACAGCCGTCGTTAACACTGATCCCATGCCCTGCAATTTCCTTGTATTCGGAAAGGGCTGATTTATCCACATCCTTGCCATACTCTCGTATAATCGACGCAGCTATTGGATGATTGGAAAATACCTCCGCTTTTGCGGCTGCTTCCAGCAGGTCTTCTTTTGTGAAACCAGTCGCCGGTTCCACTTTCGTTACTTCAAAAGCACCCTTTGTAAGAGTACCGGTTTTATCGAAAACGGCAATTTCTAGATTATTAAGGGCTTGGAGGTAATTGCCGCCTTTGAATAAAATTCCTCGCCGCGCAGCTCCGCCGATTCCTCCAAAAAAGCCCAACGGAATTGAAATAACCAGCGCGCAGGGACAGGATATCACTAAGAAAATAAGCCCCCTATGGATCCACTGGCTCCAATCCCCCCAAAATAAAGGAGGTATAATCGCGATAAGTGCCGCCAAAATTACGACCACTGGCGTGTAATAACGGGCAAATTTTGTGATAAATTTTTCGGTTGGAGCTTTTTTGTTTGCGGCGTTTTCTACCAGGTCGATGATACGTTGGGCGGTGGATTGCCCGTAGGGCTTGGTTATCTGGATGGTCAGCAATCCGTCTTTGTTTACACAGCCTGACAAGACTGTGTCATCAACACGGGCACTCCGAGGTACCGACTCGCCGGTAAGAGCTGCGGTGTCGAGCAGAGCCTGCCCATCCAATATAATGCCATCCAGAGGGATTTTTTCTCCGGCTTTAACTACGATTATGTCGCCGATTTCTACTGTTTCCGGGTCAACCTCTATGAGTTGGTTTTCATTTTTAATCCGGGCGAAATCCGGGCGTATATCCATTAGCTTTGCAATAGATTTTTTAGACTTACCCACGGCTCGCTCCTCGAAGAATTTGCCTACGCCATAGAAGAGCATTACCGCAACCGCCTCAGCATGTTCTCCAATAGCAAATGCCCCTATTGTTGCGATGGCTATAAGAAAGTTCTCGTCAAAAACCCTGCCGCGCAGGATATTGCGGAGTGCTTTCCATATTACATCCGCACCCAAAACTAAGTAGCTGATAACAAATAAGGCAGTTGTAATATGACTCCAATCAGCAAACCGTCCGGATAATATTCCTGCAGCAAATGTGGCAGCTCCTATTATCAACCGGATTAGCCTGGTTCTTTCGGAGCTATCGGTTTTTGTGGTTTCACCACCTTTTTCTATCACAAGTACATCAGGTTCATATGAATATACTACTGATTTTATAGCAGCGGTGCTGTCTTCCCTTGTTGTTTCTACCGTAAGTGTAGAGGTTGCAAAATTAAGATTTGCTGATTTAACGCCTTCGAGTCGGTTTACCGCTCGTTCGATTTTATCGGCGCAAGATGCACAGCCCAGATATTTAAGGATGTATTTTCGTGTCAATTGGTTATCCTCCGATTTCCAATGCTAATATTGCTTTTGCCCGCATATCCGCTAAGGAGTAGTACACGACTTTTCCCTGCTTGTCATATTTCACAAGGTTTACCAGCCTCAGGGATTTAAGCTGATGCGAAATTGCGGATTTTGTCATCCCAAGAAGTGCCGCGAGGTCACAGACGCACATATCTTCTTGAGACAGTGCCCATAGGATTTTTAGACGAGTGGGATCGGCGTACATCTTATGTAGATTCGCCAAGTCATAAAAATGCTTACCCTCGGGCATAATGGCACTTACCCGTACGACAACCTCTTCGTGGATTGCATCCACATCACAAGAAACTGAATTTTTGGTCATGTTTTCACTCCTTTGATATGATTGAGCAATCATTCAACTATAATATATGCAAATTTTCATCCCTTGTCAACATAAATCGCAATAAGAGAACTTCCAAAAAAATCGGTATGCTAGCATACCGATTTTTTTTGTGATTTAACTCGTTTTTTCCTATAGCCAACCAATTCCCGCTATGTTATACTCCCTCAGGTTTTCGATTAATTAAATGGAGGCAATAATGAGTAAAGCGAAAAAATCAGATCCGGTTCAGTTTACATCCACCTACGAAAGGGTAGAAACCAACAAGGTTAAAATCACGATCAATATCTCTCCCGAAAGCTTCAGAGAAGGTCTGCAAAAAGCCTATAATAAGAATAAACATTACTTCAACCTGCCGGGCTTCCGCAAAGGCAAAGCCCCTCGCAAGATGATTGAGCAGCTCTATGGCAATGATGTCTTCCATGAAGATGCGGTTAGCTTCATTCTCCCGGATGCATACGAACAGTCACTGGAACAGCATAACATCGACCCGGTTTACAAGCCCGAAGAAATCGAACCCGGCGATATGGCTGAAGCTACGGGGGCAGTTTTCCATGTTTTCGTTTATGTCAGACCAGAGGTTACAATTGACGGCTATTACGGGCTTACCTATCCAAAAATGGAAACAGAGGCAACTCAATCTGATATTCAAGAAGCGCTTAATGCCGAGCAGGAGAAAAATGCTCGTCAAGTAAGTGTCGACCGTCCTGCGGAGCTTAAAGATATCGTGATGATTAATTTCACCGGCTATGTAGACGGCGAAGCCTTCGAAGGCGGCAGCGGCGAAGACTTTGAGCTTACCCTGGGAAGCAATCAGTTTATTCCCGGTTTCGAAGACCAGCTTGTGGGTCATAATGTAGGAGATGATGTAAAGGTCGAGGTTACATTCCCCGAGGAATACGGTCATGAAGCCCTAGCAGGGAAGGCTGCTACCTTCGAAGTAGAAATCCTGGATATCCTAATCAAGGAGCTACCAGAAATTGATGATGAGTTTGCTCAAGAAGTCTCTGAGTTTGAAAATCTAGCGGATTATAAAGCCGATCTAGCAAAGACCATAACCGAACGCAAAACCTCCCAGCTTGATATGAGTAAGCGGATGCATCTTGCAAAGCAGATTTCTACTTTGCTGGTAGCGGAAATCCCCGAAGCAATGTACACTGCACGTATAGACGAGTTATGGGAAAACTTCACTCGCCAAGTACAAATGCGCGGCATGGATGTGGAGAATTATCTGCGTTTTTCCAATACGTCAGAGGAAATAATGCGCGCAAGCTTGGCAGAGCAGGCAAAATTCGATGTGGATTCTCAGCTTGCACTGGAAGCCATCGCCGTTAAGGAAAGCCTGACTATTTCAGATGAAGAATTTAAGAATCATCTAAAAGAAATGACCGGCACCGAAGGCGAAGAGCTAGATAAGCTACTAGAAAACATTACCCCACCCCGCCGCAGAGACATCGAGCGGGATATACTATGTAAAAAAGCCCTGGATCTAGTGGCAGAAAACGCAATAGCCACAGACGAGCCGCTAATCCCGGAGGGTGAACCACATATAGTCGAAGGTGAAGCAGAAGAACTACCCAACGAATAAACCGTATATGTCGGTTTTGATGATACCGACGAAGGCTTAAAGGAGGATAAACATGGCTAACTTAGTACCATATGTAATTGAACAAACCGGCAGAGGGGAACGTTCCTATGATATCTACTCTCGCCTGCTAAAAGATCGTATAATTTTCCTAGGCGACGAGGTAAGCGACGTAAGTGCCAGCCTTATCGTTGCCCAGTTACTATTCCTAGAATCCGACGACCCGGACAAAGATATCAGCCTATATATCAACTCACCAGGCGGCAGCATCAGCGCAGGGCTTGCCATTTACGATACCATGAACCACATACGCTGTGATGTTTCCACAATCTGCGTGGGAATGGCTGCAAGCATGGGCGCGTTCCTTCTCACTGGCGGAGCTAAAGGCAAGCGTTTCGCACTGCCCAACTCCGAAGTCATGCTCCATCAGCCTTCAGGCGGAGCACGCGGTATGGCCTCGGATATTCAAATCCAAGCCGAACGTATTCTTCATTCAAAACAAAAGCTCAATAAGCTAATTGCCCAGCATACCGGTCAACCCATTTCCAAAGTAGAAGCCGACTCAGATCGCGACTTCTGGATGAGCGCGGAAGAAGCCCTGGACTACGGTCTCATTGATAAAATCATAATCCGGAGGGAAGCAGATGGCAGGTAGATTTGATGATCGTGGGGTACGGTGCACTTTTTGCGGCAAGCATCAAGATGATGTAGAAAGGCTGGTATCCGGTCCCAATGTAAATATCTGTAGCGAATGCATAGATGTATGTAACGCTGTGCTAGAAGAAGATGCCGCAGCAATCCCTACAATGGATGACAGCTTCAACTTGCCTAAGCCCAAGGAAATCAAGAACTTCCTGGATGAATATGTTATAGGGCAGGATAGAGCCAAGGTTGCTTTAAGCGTAGCCGTATACAACCACTACAAGCGTATAGCCGTTGAGGAAATGGGCTTTCTTGATGATATCGAAGTACAAAAAAGCAATGTTTTGCTGATAGGGCCGACAGGAGTGGGCAAAACACACCTGGCTCAAACTCTTGCAAGATTTCTGCAAGTACCCATAGCAATAGCCGACGCAACCAGTCTCACAGAAGCAGGGTATGTCGGCGAAGACGTAGAAAACATCCTGCTAAAGCTAATCCAAGCGGCTGATTTTGATATAGAGCGGGCTGAGCGCGGGATAGTCTATATCGACGAAATAGATAAAATATCCCGCCGGTCAGACAACCCTTCCATCACAAGGGATGTAAGCGGCGAAGGCGTGCAGCAAGCCCTGCTTAAAATCTTGGAAGGCACAATCGCATCAGTGCCGCCTCAAGGCGGTCGCAAGCATCCTCATCAGGATTTCCTTCAAATTGATACGACCAATATATTATTCATCTGCGGCGGAGCCTTTAGCGGGCTAGACCGCATAGTAGAGCAACGCCTTAACAAAAAAGTAATCGGCTTCGGAGCCGATGTAAAAACCAAACCGGAAAAAATAAAAGACGATATCCTTCAACAGGTACAACCCAGAGATTTGCAACGCTACGGGCTTATTCCGGAAATGATTGGTCGTATGCCTGTAGTAGTAACCCTCAATAAGCTGGATGAAGACGCTCTGGTCTCCATTCTCAGTCAGCCTCGCAATGCCCTTACACGCCAGTACCAGTACTTATTGGAAATGGATAATGTATTACTTGAATTTGAAGAAGATGCTCTAAGAGCCATAGCCCAAAAAGCCTTAGAGCGAGAAACGGGCGCAAGGGGCTTGAGAGCCATAGTTGAGCAGATACTTACGGATATAATGTTTGATGTTCCGTCCAACAACAAAGTAGAACGCTGCATAGTAACCAAGGAAACAGTAGAGGCAAACAAGCCCCCCAACCTCGTATACAACGAAAACCGCCAGCCAATCTACCGCAAGCAGCGCAAAAGAAGACCAAGACCACGACAACCGGCGAGTTAACATAACAGGGTGCGAAATCGCACCCTTTTTTTACATATATTTTGGAGACTGTGAAAATGCAAATCAATTCAATTCCCCCTTCCAATTACCCAACCTACCGCCTAAACGTAATGTTTGATGCTTATAAATGGGATTTGCAGGCAAGTGAGCAAAGCACCATTAGCGATAAGGTGCTTCTTCTTGAACAATCGGAGGCGGCTTATTTGGCTGATTGTGCTGTCAAGCTCTACTGTGAAACCATTGCGATGGAGCGCGTGTTACATAAAAACCCGGACGTTGCTTTGCGTCTGGGTATTTCTGTTCAAATGGTTGAAGCTCTTTGTAGTTGTGAATATCATCCGTCGCGGCATGTGCGGTTTATGCGGTTTGATTTTCATCCTACGACCAGTGGCTGGCAAATATCCGAGGTTAATAGCGATGTGCCTGCCGGGTATCCAGAGGCTTCTGTTTTGCCTGTACTTGCGCAGGAGTATTTTCCTGGGTATTGTCCGTATGGCTGTTTTGGTACTGTTTTAAAGGAGCGGCTTTCCGCGATTGTTCCTGTCGGCTCAACTATTGCCTATCTCCACGATACTCATACCGTGGAGGATTATCAGATTATGCATTACATCGGCGATTTAATGGAAGCTTCCGGCTACAAATCCATGTATGCATCGCCGGAGCATATCGGTTTTGATGATGTTGTACAAACCGGAAAAGTAACGCGTAAAGCTAAGCAAATCGGCGGAATTATGCGGTATTTTCCTGTGGAGTGGCTGGAGTTTACTCCAGGGGTTGACTGGCGCGGTTTTATTCATTCTCAGACTCCATCTTGCAATCATCCTATTGCGTTGCTTACACAATCCAAGCGGTTGCCGCTGGTCTGGGGCAAACTAGGAATTGAAATCCCGACCTGGAAAGAGCTTTTACCTGAAACCACCTGCCCCAGTAAGCTAGCAGACTACACAGGTTGGATTCTCAAGCCAGCCTTTGGTCGGGTAGGCGAAGGTATTAATATCCCCGGCACAATGTCAGCCGAAGAAGAGCGCGCCATTCACATTGCCGCTGAATCTGAGCCCATCCAATGGGTTGCTCAAAGGATGTTTGAAAGTATGCCAATTGAAGGTTTACATGTTAATATAGGCGTGTTCGTTGTGGATGGTCGATTTGCTGGGTTTTATGCCCGGGTAGGTGATTCTCCAAAAATTGATGAAAATGCCAGCGAGATTCCAATACTCGTAAGGGGTTAAACCATGTTTGGAAAAAATATTTATACAACCTGGGCACCGCCTGGGGCCGAGTGGGCTCAGTTTGCAAAACCGGGTTTGTTTGTCCATATGGATGAGTTCTCCTTGCCTCAAGGGGAGGTTCTACCTTTCGATATTCCGGCTGCTGTTTTTTTGAACCGGAAAGACACAGCATTTATTGTGGATTTACCGGGAGCTACAAGCGTGGAAGCTGGGCTTACCATGGCTAAGCACGGCTTTAGACCGGTTCCGCTTTACAATGGGATTCATGAGAAAAACATCGGCGGTTTACATCAAGCAGTGGACAATGCCCCGATAATCAATGCACTGCATGGCGGGGCTGGTTATTTGCTAAATCGAATAATCGATGATTCTGCGCGCCCGGCTTTTTTGCTGGACTATAACCGTAATGCGGAAGTTGCTAATTCGTTTTCCACCTTTGATAATAGGTGGAGTATTGAGCTTGAGGACTTCCCGGCGGCGGCTTTTATTCGAGAAAAAGGTCTCAAGCGAGTGTTCGTCTGGACGCAGAACCATATCAGCCGTGACCTTGAACCGATACTCGACAGCTATCGGGATTCAGGTCTTGAAGTCAAGGTATATTGCAATATTAATTCGGCGTTCATACACACCCCAATGCGAGCGGCGTTGCCTAATACCCTAGCAGGGCCAGACAGTCATGCTCTAACCAAAGACCGAATACGGCAAAAACAAGACATCGCAGCAATACAAGAGGAAGCCCGTAAATTTGAAAACGGACGTTTCGCCTTGTTGCTTATTACGTTAATGGGTTTAATTAATTTGGTTTTCATGTTTTTTATCCGATATGAGCCTATTCTTTGGACAGCCCCTACCATTACATGGCTCACATATTTATGGGTAGATGAATGGATTGGTGACGCAATTGCCATATGGATGGCGGCGCAGTATCTGGTGCTTTATCTTATGTGCCAGAGATATCGTGTTCTAATGAAAGCCTCACTTATGTTGGTTGCAATCGAAACGGTAGTGCTACTGATATACGCTGGGATTTATGGATTTGCGACCTATACCGGATATTCGTTTCCATATGGAGCAATTGTATTTGGTTTTCCTGTGATTGTATTGGTCTTTCTGATAAAGGGCAGCCTTGCTGCTGAAAAGCTTAGAACAGTGACCAATGAGAAATATTTTCAAGCTTTGGATGCATTGGATCAAGGCAACAGCATCCACGATCAGGGGTATCATGCCCCAAGAAGACGGCACTTCCGCGGTTTTAGGGGTTATGGCGGATACGGAGGTAGCGGTCGGGGTGGATATAGCGGAGGCGGTTACCGGGGCGGTTATGGCGGAGGATACGGCGGTGGGTTTGGAGGGTAAAACACATGAAATTTCTACATTTATCGGATTTGCACATTGGCAAAAACCTCGATGGCATTTCTATGATAGACGAGCAGCTCTACGCCTTTTCGCAGATTATTTCATATGTAAAAACCCATAGCCCGGACGCGGTCATAATTGCAGGTGATATCTATGACCGGGCTATACCCAGCGTTGAAGCGGTTTGCGTTTTCGATGATTTTCTTACCGAGCTTTCCGCGCTTGGTGTTGCCACTATGATAATCGCCGGTAATCACGATTCACCGGAGCGTATTAGTTTTGCAAGCCGCTTGCTTTCCGACAAGGGGCTTTTTTTATGCGGCGGATATGGCGGCAAAATTCCCATGGTCACGTTGACCGATGAGCATGGAGAAGTACATTTTTGGCTGCTTCCCTTTATAAAGCCGTCTTCTATGCGGGGGATACATAGCGAAGCCGTGGAGACCCACGAGGAAGCGGTAGCTCTTGCCCTTGAAAATTCCAATATTAATTATAATGAGAGAAATATTCTGGTGTCCCATCAATTTTTCGTAAAAGCCGGGCTTGCCCCCATCCGCTCCGACTCGGAGCTTGACCCTGTGGGGGGCTTGGACGCGGTAAGCAGCACTCTGGTTGAGAGCTTCGATTATGTAGCCCTCGGGCATTTGCATAGGGCACAGGCAGTGGGCGCGGCTCATATTTGGTATTGCGGTTCGCCGATAAAATATTCCTTTTCGGAATGGCAGCATTATAAATCCGTGACGATGGTGGAGCTAAAAAACAAAGGTGATATTAATATTACGACCCTACCCCTGTTCCCAATCCACGACATGAGAGCAGTAAAAGGCAAGTTGGAGCAAATCCTTGCCGGTGACCCAAGTGAAGACTATCTCTGGGTCACCCTCACCAACGAAGAGGATATAATCGACCCAATGGAAAAACTACGCAGCCGATTCCCCAATATTCTGCGTTTGGACTTTGATAATGCGCGCCCCACAGTCGATATAGCGGCAATCACTGCCAAAACCGAAGCCATTGAAGATTTAAGCATCTACGATCTTTTCGAAGAATTTTTCCTTAAAATCCAAGGCTCGACCATGAGTTGCGAGCAGGGTAGCATTGTACGAGAATTGCTGGAGGTATCAGACGAATGAAGCCAATGAAACTCACAATAAATGCCTTCGGCGCGTATGCGACAACTCAAATCCTGGAGTTTGATAAGCTGGGCAACAATGGGCTATATCTTATCACCGGTGATACAGGAGCGGGCAAGACAACGATTTTTGATGCAATTTCTTTCGCGCTATACGGTTTGGCGAGCGGTGCAAAATTTAGCAAGGATAAGGCGCGAAGCGGAGGGCGTAACGACTATTCAAGCCTGAGAAGCGACTATATTTCAAGTGACGACAGCAAGGTAAAAACATATGTAGAGCTTGATTTTTCTTATAGAAACAAATGCTACACTGTAACACGAACCATAAAAAAATCCGGTCAGGACGCAATCTTGACCATACCTGACAGCCTTCCGATTTCCGGTCAGGAAAGGGTTACCCAGAAAATTACCGAAATTATCGGTTTAGATCGCGAGCAGTTTGCCCAGATAATAATGATTGCGCAAAATGATTTTCTGCGTTTGCTGAGAAGCGGCACAGATGAGAGATTGCCAATCCTGCGCAAAATATTCAAAACCGAGGCTCTACGAGATTTTCAAGAACGGTTAAAGACACGTAGAAAAGAAGAAAACGACAAGCGTATATTGATACTTGCGGATTTTGAACGATATCAGGTAGACCCATACCAGCGGGAGGCTAAGTTCACAGAATGGGAAGCCGAAATATCCGAAGGAAAAACCCAGCTAACCACAATGGAAAACCAGCTTGCCTCCTACGATAAAATCAAGCAAGCACTAGCTGCGAAAATGACAACCGCAAAAGATCTGGCAAATAAATTTACAGCCCTTTCAAACTTACAACAGGAACAAGAAACGCATAAATCCAAAGCCATTGAAATTGAAAATCTCAAAGTACGCTCGCAGCGCGGCGAGGTTGCTCTGCGCCAGGTTAAACCCCTAGCCGATGAAGCGGCAAAAACAGCCGCTACCTATGTATCCGCGCAAACGGCTTTACAAGCCGCAATCGACCAGGAAGCAGCGGTCAAGACCGAGCTTGAATCCGCATCAAAGTCGCTTAAATCACTGCCGCCTATTGCGGAGACCGTTCAAGCCCTGGAGCAGACCACAAATCTCTATACAGCCGCTACCGCAAAGCACAAAATACTATCCGCTTTGCATTCCACCCATTCCGATATATCAGACAAACAAAAACGCCTAGCCCAGGTCACAACAAAGCTGCAATCCGCTCAGGAGATGCTTGCCAAGCTACCGCCGATAGCAGACCGCCAAAGCAACTTGGACAAGCTCAAGATCCAAGGCGAGAACCTCAAAACCAAACTGACTAGCCTCGCCGCCCACCATAATGACCTTACTGATATCACAAATAAAAAGACACAGCTCACACAAGCGCAGAATGAGTTCGAAACCATATGCGCAAGTTTTCGGGAACTGGATACACGGTATCAGAACCTGCATGAGTCTTTTTTACGCAACCAGGCAGGGAGTCTTGCAGCCAAGCTCAAGCCAGGTGATCCATGCCCGGTATGTGGCTCAACGTCACACCCAGCCCCGGCGACTGTTTCCGGTACTGCCGTCACCGAAGCAGAGCTAAAAAAAGCAAGCGACGCAAGAACCCAGCTATCCGACCGGCGGGAAACAGCCGCATCCAAATGCAGTAGCCTAACAGCAGAGATAAACGCCTCATCGGCAAGCCTAGCCCGCAGCCTTAATTCACTTATGGGAAGAGAAACCGCATTCGAAGAAATCCAGCAAATAGGCAAAGCCACCAAGGAATCTCTAATCAATCTCCGTAGCCAAATCGAAACCGAGGAAAAAGCTCTAGCAAATATAAAAGCCCAAGCAGAAGAGGCTACAAATACGGAAAAGGAACTGGTTCCAGTTGCATCCGCTTTGCGAGGCGAAATTGATACCCTATCAAAACGCTTTTTAGCGGACTTTAATGAAATCAGCCGCAGCCTAACATGGGACGCCGCAAGCAAAGACCTCCCAGATATGCTTAGCAAGGCTAAAGCCGAAGAGAGTGAGCTTTCACAGCTTACTAAGCAGATGAAAAAATCCTTGGCAGAGCTGGAAAACAATTGGGCGACAGCAACCGAGCGCAGAAACAAAGCCGAGAACGAATTCTCATCAGCCAAAGCCCTTTCCCGGGAGCGCGCCATAAACGAGCAACAGCAACTGAGAACCCGGCATGAGGTAAAAAACACATACGAATCCGCAATAAAAGCCAAAGGATTTGCCGACGAAACCGAGTACCTTCAAGCGTTAATCACCGAATCAGAAATAAAGCAGCTTAACCAGCAAGTAGATGATTATAAGAAAAAAGGCAGCGAGCTTGAACGAGACATAGCCCGCCTACAAACCGAGACTGCTAACCAGGTCGCTCCCAACATAGACGAAATAAAAACAAACCTAGCCGATGCAACAGCTAAATCCCAGGAACTGATGCAAAAGCAGCAAGAAAACTTAATAGCGGTCAATAAAATAGAAACCGCACTGAAGGCCCTGCGAGCCGCCGATACCAAGCTAAAAAAAGCGGAAGAAATCTGCGCCAATCTAAACCAGCTATCCGAAACCGCAAGCGGCAGAATAATAGATTTTGAAACATATGCACTGCAAGCATACTTCGAGCGGGTAATAGCCGCGGCAAATCTGCGCCTTAAAATTATGAGCCAAAACCAATTCCAGCTACACAGAAAAGCCGAGTCAAAGCAGCGCACCGGCTTAGAATTAGAAGTAATGGACTATCACACCGGCAGAACCCGTCCTGCCAGCAATCTTTCCGGCGGCGAGTCCTTTATTGCCTCGCTGTCGTTGGCATTGGGGTTATCGGATATCGTACAGCAGACATCAGGCGGAATCCAACTGGATACAATGTTCATAGACGAAGGCTTCGGCTCCCTTGATACGGAGAAATTAGAGCTAGCCATAAGAACCCTATCAGATTTGGCAGGCAAGGAGCGAATAATTGGGATAGTGTCTCATGTAACGGAGCTAAGAGATCGCATAGAAAAACAAGTCCAGGTTAAAAAGACAACAGCAGGGAGTCAAATTCTACTAAGGCTGTAGATCGCTTTCGTTGGTGTCATCAAGGCTCGGAATAATGAAAAAAGATACCCCGTTTTATTCAAAAGCATCAAGCTTGGTTTCATTCAAAGCATTATTTAAATCCATTCTGCCGTACAAGATTCGGATAACTTTCACGATGTTTTCCTTAACAAAATAGAAGCCGCAGTAACTACCGGCAAATATTTGGCGAATATCCCTGCTTTTCCATGGCTCCTCCTGATAAACTGGGTATCTGAAAGGCATTTTTTCAAGCGTGTTAAGTTTGTCGACTATTTCTTTATAGATTTTTCTCGCAAGCCTTGGCTCTTGCCGTTTAAAGGTAAAATACGTGTAGATGCGGTGCAGGTCATCTTCTGCTTCATCAGTTATCTGTAATATCGTAAACATCAAAAATCATATGTCGTAATCCCTTTCCATATCAATCACGACATCCTTGAGGCTGCGATGATGCCCGGCAATTGCTGAAGCATAACCTTTTTCCAATTCGGCATTTAACTGTTCAGTAGTCAGTGTACTTATAGCTACAGGTTCGCGCACCGGCAACCGCATTTCAAAAGGTATACCCCTTTGCACAATAATTTGGCGTAAGAACATTCCAATTGCATTTGACATCGGGATGCCCAGTTGGATTAAAACTTGTTCGGCTTGCTCTTTTATTTCCGGTTCAACACGCGCAAATACGTTTGATGTTTTTTGCATAAACTCACTCCCAATAATAAATTAATCCTGTTTACATTTTATGCGATTGCATTGCGATACGCAAGCATCAAGTTGTATAAAACTCGCAAAAAAAAGTGTCGAAAAAGCTTGACACATAGATATTGCCGTGTTATATTTTGGTAGCAAGGTCACTCTTTATGTATTTATCGAGCTTATCCGTCACGAGGTGTGCTATGATCGTAATCAAAAGAGACAAATTGTCAACAGGCATGAAGATTAAGGAACTGAGGAGGCATAATCGTATACCTCAGGATATGTTTGCAGAAATTATAGGTGTAGCAGAAGACAAAGTCCGTAGAGCAGAAAAAGATAAGTATGAATATACAGAGGTAGAATTAC